>Ga0070754_10002605_pt1 | contig 13190 bp, 7 predicted proteins | sample VirMetDEL_Sep_01_FD_75181 | JGI IMG/M metagenome (GOLD analysis project Ga0070754, IMG submission 75181) | Aqueous microbial communities from the Delaware River and Bay under freshwater to marine salinity gradient to study organic matter... | ecosystem: Environmental > Aquatic > Marine > Coastal... | reverse complement strand
TCGGCAGGTACGCGCGCGGCCAGCCACCGGTCGAACTTCAGGTCGTGGGACTCCCGTTCGAACCCGATCCAGCGCTTCTGCCGGGTCAGGTCTTCGATGTCCTGAAGCGGGAGTTTTCCCCGGCCCGTGCGGCGCGTGTACACCTTGAACTGCAGATCGGCCAGCCGTCGACCCACCAGCCAGTCCGGCACGGTATCGGCAATCCGTATGGCGATGTCCGCCTCACGTCGCCTCAGGTTGGCGTGTTCCCGTGAGCTGACCAGCTCGATCTGCACATCCGGAAACGACGACCTGAACTGCGCCAGCACCGAGGGCATCAGGTGATCGATGACGATGGACGACACGCTCACTCGCACGTCGCCACTGGGACGCAGGTCTGCCCCGCTGGCGCGCATCTCGGCGCCGATGGCCAGTGGTTCGAACGCTTGCGCCGCGCGCTCGATCTCATGCCCCGCTGCGGTCAGGGTGTAGCGAGGCCGGCCGCGATTGAACACCTTGGTCTTGAGGCGCGACTCGATCAGATCCAGCTTGCGCAGCAAGGTGGAGTGCGTCATGCCCAGCGGCCCGAAGGCCCTCGCCACGCTGCCATGGCGCGAGACCGCCAGCACGGTCTGGAAGTCGGACCAGTTCAAACGGAGTCGCAGTTCGTCGGGATGGGTCGTTTCTCGTCTCATGGGTCAATCCTGGGGTTCCAGACGTCGCAAGCGATCAAATGATCAATTTTGCAAACTAAAACTTTGAGAAATCCAGTTAGTTTTGCAAGGATCATAAGTTACCGTGCAGGCATGAAAGAGAAGATCAACAGATCCGAAGCCGCAGCACGCCGCAAGCGTTCCGGGGTGGATGCAAAGAGTCCCCTGGCCCTGGGCGCGGGTCCGGTGCCGGAGCAGGTGCTCGTGGAATTGAAACGGCGCGTGCTCGAAATCGAGGCCAGTTACCGCGAGGTCGCCCAGAAGATGGGGCAGCTCTACATGTACGCCGATCAGGAAGGGCTTGCCTTCCTGACCCGATACCTGGATCGACCGATGCGCACGGCGTCGGAGAACGAGCGCGCGATGGTGTCGATCCTCGACGAACTTCAGCTCAATGCGAGCCACCGTCTAACCGGAAGCAACTGAAATGAAAAAGTCACTTCTGAAAACGACCGCCGCCCGTCCGGGCACAGCGCTCGGAGAACAGGACATCCACTGGTTTCGAGAAGGCACGCATTCGCGGCTGCATCAGAAACTCGGATGCCACCTCCACAAGGGGGGGGCCAGCTTCGCGCTCTGGGCACCCAACGCGCGTTCGGTCTCGGTGATCGGTGAATTCAATGGCTGGAATGTCGACGCCGATCGGGCCCAGGTGCGTTCAGACGGCTCGGGAATCTGGGAGATCGATGTGTCTGGTGTCGAGGCGGGACAGTGCTACAAGTTTGCCGTCATCACACCATCCGGCGAGCGGCTTGAGAAGGCAGACCCCTTTGCGTTTCGCGCCGAGCCGGCGCCGGGCACCGCCTCCATCGCCTGGAGCCTCGATGGCCACGCTTGGGCCGACGGCGACTGGATGGCAGAACGGGCAACGGCCCATGCGCTGAACGCGCCGATGTCCGTCTACGAGGTGCACCTCGGGTCCTGGCGGCGCAGCGAAAACGGGGAGATGCTCGACTACCGCACCCTGGCGCAACTGTTGACGGAACACGTGACGAAGCTGGGTTTCACGCACGTCGAGTTGATGCCGATCACGGAGCATCCGTTCTATGGCTCGTGGGGCTATCAGACCACCGGCTATTTCGCGGCGACCTCGCGCTATGGAACACCGCAGGACTTCAAGTTCCTCGTCGATGCGCTGCATCAGGCGGGCATCGCGGTGATTCTGGACTGGGTGCCATCGCACTTTCCTGCCGACGCGCACGGGCTTGCGCAGTTCGACGGCACGCACCTTTACGAGCATGCGGACCCGCGGCAAGGATTCCACCCGGAGTGGAACTCCTCCATCTTCAACTACGGGCGCAACGAGGTGCGCTCGTTCCTGTTGTCGAGCGCGATGTTCTGGCTCGACGAATACCACATCGATGCCCTGCGGGTGGACGCCGTGGCGTCCATGCTCTACCTCGATTACTCGCGCAAGGAAGGCGAATGGATCCCGAACGTGCACGGCGGACGCGAAAACCTGGAGGCCATCGCTTTCCTGCGTGAGCTCAATGAGTCCGCGTACCGCGACCACCCTGGCGTGCAGGTGATTGCCGAGGAGTCCACGGCGTGGCCGATGGTGTCGCGCCCCACCTATCTGGGCGGCCTGGGTTTCGGCATGAAGTGGAACATGGGCTGGATGCACGACACGCTCAGCTACATGCAGCAGGACCCGATCCACCGGCGCTGGCACCACGGTCAGCTGACGTTCTCCCTGGTCTACGCCTTCAATGAGAACTTCATGCTGCCCCTCTCGCACGACGAGGTGGTACACGGCAAGGGGTCGATGATTGAAAAGATGCCCGGCGACGACTGGCAGAAGTTTGCCAACCTGCGCCTGCTCTACGGCCACATGTGGGCACACCCCGGCAAGAAGCTGCTGTTCATGGGGTGCGAATTCGGCCAGCGACGCGAGTGGAACCACGACCGCGAACTGGACTGGGGGTTGCTCGAGGGCAGTGACGCGCACGGTGGCCTGCAGCGTTGGGTTTCGGACCTCAATCGCCTCTATCGCAGCGAACCTGCCTTGCATGCGCTCGACTTCGACGCCGCCGGCTTCGAATGGATCGATGGTGCCGATGCCGAGGGCAGCGTGCTGAGCTATCTGCGCAAGTCGCGTGACGGAGACACGGTGCTGGTGGTGGCCAACTTCACGCCCTTGCCGCGCGAGAACTACCTGGTCGGCGTGCCGGCCCCCGGGCACTGGCGCGAACTGCTCAACAGCGACGCGCCGCTCTACGGCGGCAGCGGCGTGGGCAATCAAGGTGGCGCCGACAGCGTGCCTGTGGCTGCACACGGACGGTTTCATGCTTTGAACCTGCGACTGCCGCCGCTGGGCGTGCTGGTCCTCAAACTGGAAGGAGCCGCGTCGTGAGCCTCGAAAAACAAGTCCAGCCCATTGCGCTGGCCGATGGCCGCGTGCGTGTGGTGATCGAAAACGTTCAGCCGGCCGTGGACGGTGGCCGCTTCCCCATCAAACGCATTGCCGGCGACGAGGTCGTCGTCGAGGCCGACTGTTTCGCCGACGGCCACGACGTCGTGGCCTGCATGCTGAAGTGGCGCCGTGCCGGCTCGACCTGGAAGAGCGCGCCCATGCTGCCGCTCGTCAACGACCGCTGGCGCGCGGGCTTCGTGGTGGATTCGCTGGGCACCTGGGAGTACACGGTGTGTGCCTGGGTCGATCCCTTCCAGTCCTGGCGCCACGATTTTTCGCGTCGTGTCGATGCCGAAGACGTGCGCATCGCCGCTGCGACCGGGGCCATCCTGATCGAAGAAAGTGCGGCGCGTTCCGACCGGGCCTCCGATGCCGCCCTGTTGCGGGGCTGGGCACTTGAGCTGGCGAAGCTCGCTTCAGACGCCACGGTCGATGTGGATGCGCTGAAGCACGTTGGCGATGATGAAGCCCGTGCCGCCGTTGCGTGCCGCTACCCGGATCTGCGCCACGCTTTCACCGCGCCCCAGACCTACTCCATCACTGTCGAGCGCGAGCGGGCGCGGTTCTCCGCGTGGTACGAGTTCTTCCCGCGCTCCGCATCGGACGACGCCAGCCGCCATGGCACTTTTGCCGATTGCGAAGCCTGGCTGCCCTATGTCAAGCGCATGGGGTTCGATGTGCTGTACTTTCCGCCGATTCACCCGATCGGACGGACGCGTCGAAAAGGCCGCAACAACACACTTGACGCCAAGGCCGACGATCTGGGCAGTCCCTGGGCGATTGGCGCCGTCGAGGGTGGCCACACAGCGATCCTGGCTGAACTCGGGACTGCGGCCGACTTCCGGCGGCTTGTCGAACAGGCCGCAAGACTCGACATCGACATCGCGCTCGACATTGCGTTCCAGTGCGCGCCCGACCACCCCTGGGTCACGGAGCATCCGGAGTGGTTCAAGAAGCGTTCGGACGGCAGCATCCAGTACGCCGAGAACCCGCCGAAGAAGTACCAGGACATTTACCCCTTCGATTTCGAAAGCGCCGACTGGCGCGCGATGTGGCTCGCTCTCGCGGGCGTCTTCGAATACTGGGTCGGTGAAGGGGTGCGTGTGTTTCGCGTGGACAACCCGCACACCAAGGCCTATCCGTTCTGGGAGTGGGTGATTGCCCGCGTGCGTGCGCTGCAGCCCGAGGTGGTGTTCCTGTCGGAGGCCTTCACGCGACCGCGGGTGATGCACCGGCTCGCCAAGGTGGGCTTCAGCCAGTCGTACACCTACTACACCTGGCGCAACACGAAGCAGGAAATCACCGAGTACTTCACCGAGCTGACCCGTGGTCCGGGCCGCGAGTACTTCCGCCCCAATGTGTGGCCCAACACGCCAGACATCCTGCCTGCGGCGCTTCAGTATGGCGGACGTCCGGTCTTCATGGCCCGCGTCGCGATGGCCGCGACGCTGGCCGCCAGCTATGGGATCTACGGGCCGGCCTATGAGCTGCTGGAGTCACAGGCTTTGCGCGCCGGCGGCGAGGAATATCTCGATTCAGAGAAGTTCGAACGCCGCGTGTGGGACCGAGCGCGCGCCGATTCGCTGGCCGAGTTCATCGCGGTGCTGAACCGCGCCCGGCGCGCCAATCCGGCGCTGCAGAGCGATGCCGGCCTGCGGTTCCTGAACATCGACAACGAGCAGATGATCGCCTACGCCAAGACGTCTGCCGATGGTGCGAACACCGTGGTGTGCGTCGTCAACCTCGATCCCCACCACACGCAAAGCGGGTGGGTGGAGTTCGATCTCGACACCCTGGGACTCCAGCCCGGGCAGGCGTACCAGATGCACGACCTCGTGAGCGGATCCCATTTCCTCTGGCAGGGCGACCGCAACTTCGTCAGCCTGGATCCGCAGCGCTCGCCCGTCCATGTGATGGAGCTCCGTACCCGCCTGACGCGCGAGAACGATTTCGACTACTTCCTTTGAGGCATGCCTGTGATCGATGAAACCACGCGCGCCGACATCAGCGCCATCCTCCCCGCGACATCAGCGGTAGATCCCGCGCACGATCCGCTCTGGTACAAGGACGCGGTCGTCTACGAACTGCACATCAAGGCCTATGCCGATGCCAACGGCGATGGCATCGGGGACTTCCGGGGATTGACCGAACGCCTGGATCACGTGCAGTCCCTCGGGGTCAACACCATCTGGCTTCTGCCGTTCTACCCGTCACCCCAGCGTGACGATGGCTACGATGTCGCCAACTACGAGGACGTGCACCCCAGCTACGGGAGCCTCGATGACTTCAAGGCCTTCGTGATCGAGGCGCACCGGCGCGGGCTGCGCGTGATCACCGAACTGGTCGTCAACCACACCTCCGACCAGCATCCCTGGTTCCAGGCCGCACGGCGTGCGCCCAAAGGCTCACCCGAGCGCGATTTCTACGTCTGGAGCGACGACAACACGCTGTATTCGGGCACCCGCATCATCTTCACCGACACCGAGAAGTCGAACTGGACCTGGGACGAGGTCGCGCAGCAGTACTTCTGGCATCGCTTCTTCAGCCACCAGCCCGATCTGAATTTCGACAACCCGCTGGTCCTCGAGGCCGTGCTCAAGACCATGGAGTTCTGGCTCGAGATGGGGGTGGATGGCTTCCGGCTCGACGCGATCCCTTACCTCATCGAGCGCGACGGCACGAGCAACGAGAACCTGCGTGAAACGCACACGGTGATCAAGGCCATCCGCGCGCGTATCGAGGCCAACTATCCCGGCCGCCTGCTGCTGGCCGAGGCCAACATGTGGCCCGAAGACGTGCGCGAATACTTCGGTGATGCCGACGAATGCCAGATGGCGTACCACTTCCCGCTTATGCCGCGCATGTACATGGCCATCGCCCAGGAAGACCGCCACCCGATCGTCGAGATCCTGGCACAGACTCCCGAGATCCCCGACACCTGCCAGTGGGCGGTGTTCCTGCGCAACCACGACGAACTCACGCTGGAGATGGTCACCAGCAAGGAGCGCGACTACATGTACCGCATGTACGCATCGGACGCGCGCGCCCGGATCAACCTCGGCATTCGCCGCCGACTCGCGCCACTGCTTGAAAACGACCGTGCGCGCATCGAATTGATGAATGGTCTCCTCCTGTCGATGCCCGGAACGCCGGTGCTCTACTACGGCGACGAAATCGGCATGGGTGACAACATCTTCCTCGGCGATCGGGATGGCGTGCGCACGCCCATGCAGTGGACCAGCGACCGCAACGGCGGCTTCTCCCGCGCCGATCCGCAGCGCCTTTACCTGCCGCCCATCCAGGACCCGATCTACGGCTTCGAGGCGCTGAACGTCGAGGCCCAGGCGCGCGAGCCATCGTCGCTGATGAACTGGACCCGGCGCATGCTCGCCATGCGCAATGCCACCCAGGCATTCGGCCGCGGGCGTTTCACGATGCTGCATCCGGGCAATCGAAAGGTGCTGGCCTATGTGCGCGAACACGGCGAAGACGTGATCCTTTGTGTGTTCAACGTCAGCCGCGTCGCGCAGCCCGTCGAGCTGTCGCTCGAAGCCCACAAGGGCCGCGTGCCGGTCGAGATGATGGGGCGCAGCCCGTTTCCCCCCATCGGCGATCTGCCGTACATGCTGACCCTGCCGGCCTACGGCTTCTTCTGGTTTCGCCTGGCCAACGATGCCGAGCCGCCGCCTTGGCACGCGGAACGCCTGGCGCTCGATGACCTGCCTGTCCTGGTGCTGTTCGACGACTGGAACAGTTTCTTCAGGGCCAAGGTCGTGCCGTGGCGGATCGGCATGGCCGAGAAGACGCGCAACCAGTTCGAACGAGAGCTGATGCCGCGCTTCATGCTGCGCCAGCGCTGGTACGCGGCAAAAAGCGAGCCGCTGGAACGCGCCACACTGGCGGTGCACGGTCTGCTCGAAGAAGGCGATTCGCATTGGCTGCTGACGCTGGTCGATACCCAAGGCCCTGCGGCATCGGAGCGCTACTTCGCGCCGCTGGTCATTGCCTTCGACGACGACGACGAGGAGCGCACGCGCAACCTGATGTCGGTGGCGGTGACCAAGGTTCGCCAGCAGGCCACCATGGGCGTGCTGGCCGACGCCATGGGCGACGAGCCCTTTTGCCGAGCGGTCGTGAGCGCGATCGGCGCCCGGCGCGAAACGGTTGCCGACGGAGGCGTGGTGCGATTCACGCCGACCGAGGCCTACCCAGCGATCATCGGCGATGCGCTCGAGGACGCCACGCCGCTGCAGCGACTGACCACCAGCAGCAACTCGATCAGCCTGCTGGGCGAGCGAATCTTCCTTAAGGCCTATAGGCGATTGCACGCGGGCATCAATCCCGAGCTTGAGATGGGCAGCTTCCTGACCGATGTGGCGCGCTTCGAGCATTGCGTGCCCGTGGCAGGAAGCGTCGAATTCCATGCCAAGGACGGCGCGGTCTGGTCATTGGCCCTGCTGCAGGCGCAGGTGAAGAACCAGGGGGATGCCTGGAACTTCACGGTCGACCAGCTGGCGCGGCTGCTCGAATCGTTGCGCAACATCGACACCGATCTGCAGGCCGGCATGGACGCGATGGCGCTGCGCGTGGAAGTTCTGGCGCGTCGGGTGGCACAGCTGCACGTCGCACTGGCACAACCCCATGGTCTGCCAGCCTTCGATCCGGAGGCCATCCGCCTCACCGACCTTCAGAACTGGTCCTCGGCCGTGCGCGGTGAGCTCGATCACACGTTCAAGCAGCTGGCCATGCGCCAGACCCTGCTGAGCGAACCGCTGGCGGCCCTGGCCTCCCGGGTCGTGGCGGCCCGCGCTGCGCTCGATCAGCGCATTGCACTGGCCGCCGGGGTTTCGCCTGCCGGCGTGAAGACGCGCCTGCACGGGGATCTGCACCTGCAGCAGGTGCTGATTGCGCAGGACGATTTTCTGATCATTGATTTCGAGGGCGAGCCGCAGCGCACGCTCGATGAGCGGCGTGCCAAGCACTGCGCGCTCAGGGACGTGGCCGGCATGTTGCGGTCGTTCGACTACGCCAGACACACGGCACTGCACCAGACGGCGCAGGGCAATGTCGAGCTGGAGCGGCTCGCGCTGGGTGCCCGGCGCTGGGAGCGTTTCATGAGGCAGGCTTTCCTGAGGGCTTACCGTCAGGTCGCAGTGGCCGGGGGGCTGTATGCGAACGAGGGAGCTTTCGACGACGCCACCGCGGTGCTGGACCTGTTCGAGCTCGAGAAGGCGCTGTATGAACTGCGCTACGAACTGGACAACCGACCGGACTGGGTGGGTGTTCCGCTCGCTGGAATTGCCGCGCTGGCCGGCGTTGAAAACTAGGAATTCGACATGGAAAACATCGACGTGATGCTGGTCCCGCTGCGCGGGCTGCTGTTTGAAATAGGAAACTTTCTCCCTCGCCTGGGGGTTGCGCTCCTGGTGATCGTGATTGGCTGGCTGCTGGCCAAGGGCCTGCGCATGGGCGTCGTCAAAGCCTTGAGGGCGCTCAACTTCCACATACTGACCGAGCGTGCCGGCATCGACGGGTTCCTCAAGCAGGGCGGCACCGAAAAGGACACGGTCGAGTGGTTCGGAATCATCGTCTACGTGCTGGTCCTGATCGCCTCATTGATCGTCGCCTTCAATACCCTGGGGCTGACCCAGGTCACCGATCTGCTGGGCAGGGTGCTGCTGTTCATGCCCCGCCTGCTCGTGGCGCTGCTGGTGTTGGTGTTCGGCGGCTACTTCTCGCGTTTTGTCGCGAACGCGGTGCAGCGATACTTCAAGGCTGCGGGCATCAGCGATGCCGAGATCCTGAGCCGGATCGTGCGCTACGCCATCATGGCTTTCGTGCTGCTGTTGGCCATCGACCACCTGGACCTGGGTGGGGTGTTGATCCAGCACACGTTCCTGATCCTGCTGAGCGGCGTCGTCCTGGCGCTGGCGCTGGCGTTCGGTCTTGGCGGGCGAGAGCGCGCAGCCCAGCTGATCGAGCGCTGGTTTCCGCGCGAGCCGAAGGACCGAATCTGATGCCTACCAACGCTGCCATTGATGCCTTGTGGCCCGGGAAGCCCTATCCCAGGGGCGCGACCTGGGATGGCATGGGCGTCAACTTCGCGCTCTTCTCCGAATCGGCCGAGCGCGTCGAGCTGTGCCTGTTCGATGCAAGCGGGCGCAATGAAATCGCGCGCCTGACCCTGCGCGAACAGACCGACCAGGTCTTTCACGGCTAACTGCCCCAGGCACGCCCCGGCCTGTTGTACGGCTACCGGGTCTACGGGCCCTACCGTCCGCAGGACGGGCACCGCTTCAACGGGAACAAGCTGCTGCTGGATCCCTACGCCCGCAACATCGTCGGCGCGATCCGCTGGCACGATGCCCTGTTCGGCTACAGGGTGGGGAACGCCCAGGGCGATCTGTCCTTCGACCGGCGCGACAGTGCCCCCTACCTGCCGCGCTGCAAGGTCATCGAGTCCGCATTCACCTGGGGCGACGACCGTGCCCCCAACGTGCCCTGGCACGAGACCGTGATTTACGAGCTTCACGTGGGGGGCTTCACGCGCCTGCACCCCGACGTGCCGCCCGCGCTTCGTGGCACCTATGCGGGCCTGGCCTGCGCACCCGTGATCGACCACTTCAAACGCCTCGGCGTGACCACGGTCGAACTGATGCCGGTGCACTCCTTCCTGGACGACCGCCACCTCGTCGAGAAAGGCTTGCGCAACTACTGGGGCTACAACACGATTGGCTACTTCGCGCCCGAACACCGGTACAGCGCGAGCGGCAAGATCAGCGAATTCAAGACCATGGTGCGCACGCTGCACGAGGCCGGCATCGAGGTCATCCTCGACGTGGTCTACAACCACACGGCCGAGGGCAACGAACTCGGGCCCACGCTGGCCTTCCGCGGCATCGACAACGCGTCCTACTACCGTCTTGCGGTTGACAGCCCTCGCCACTACCAGGATTTCACTGGCTGTGGCAACACGCTGAACATGCAGCATCCACGTGTGCTGCAGCTGTTGATGGACTCGTTGCGATACTGGGTCACGGAGATGCATGTCGATGGATTCCGCTTCGATCTCGCCTCAGCGCTCGCCCGCGAGCTCCACGCCGTCGATCGGCTGAGCGCGTTCTTCGACATCCTGCGCCAGGACCCTGTCCTGTCCCGGGTCAAGTTGATTGCCGAGCCCTGGGACCTGGGTTCTGGGGGCTACCAGGTGGGCAACTTCCCCGTCGGCTGGGCCGAGTGGAACGACAAGTACCGCGACACCATGCGCGCGTACTGGAAGGGAGAGGGCGGCGTGATCGGCGAATTCGCGCAACGACTCACAGGATCGAGCGACCTCTACAACCGCAGCAGCCGCAAGCCCTACGCGAGCATCAACTTCATCGCCGCCCACGATGGTTTCACGATGGCCGACGTGGTGACGTACAACGACAAGCACAACGAGGCGAACGGCGAAGAGAATCGTGATGGACACGGTCACAATCTTTCGTGGAACTTCGGCGTCGAAGGGCCGACGGACGACGGCGAGGTGCGTGCCTTGCGGGCACGCCAGCAGCGCAACTTCATCGCAACGCTGCTGCTCTCGCAGGGCGTGCCCATGTTGCTGGCCGGCGACGAAATGGGGCGCACCCAACGTGGCAACAACAATGCCTATTGCCAGGACAATGAAATCAGCTGGCTCGACTGGACGCAAAGCGACGACCAGCGCGCCCTGCTGGCGTTCACGCAACGCGTGATGTCGCTTCGCGCCGCACACCCGGTGTTCCGCCGCCGCGACTTTTTTCAGGGTCGACCGCTGCACGGCAGCACCGTGCGCGACATCGTCTGGCTGCAGCCTCACGGCGCCGAGATGGGCGAACAGGCATGGGGGGAAGAACACGCTCGCGCCCTGGCCGTCTTTCTTTCCGGCGACGGCCTCAATGAGGTCGACGGGCGCGGCCGCGCGGTGCGAGACGACAGCTTTCTGGTGATGTTCAACGCCGACTCGAACGAGGTGCGGTTTGAGTTGCCTTCAGGCCTGGTCCCACAAGCGGGCGAGTTGCTGATCGACACCTCGAACCCGGACCGACCGGACAGCCCGTTCGACTCCGGCCAGCCCTACGTCCTGGCCCCGCGTTCACTTGCGCTCGTGCGCTTCAAGAGGAACCTCGGGCCATGACCGACATCCATGACCCAAGAACCTGACGCATCCACACGCCCGCTGATCGAAGCCTGCACCCAGGCCGCGTTGAAGTTGCTGCAGGCGAACCTGACGCCGCACGGCATCCTGGCCGCCGGGCGATCCGAAGCTGCAGAGGCGCGCCGCTACACCCGCATCTTCGGGCGCGACGCGGCGATCTGCGTCATGGCCATGTGTGGCAGTGGCGTGGACGCCCTGGAGGTTGGGGCGGTGGCCAGCCTGGACGCCCTGGTCGCGCAGCAGGCGCCGAATGGCCAGATACCCAAGTACGTCGATCCGCAAGGGCAGGACGCCGACTTCTGGTACCTCGGCTGCATCGACGCGACGCTGTGGTGGCTGATCGCGGTGGACCACGTGCGGCGTGCCGGTCGGGTGCGCCCCGATCACTGGCAAGCCGGGGTGGATCGTGCCACGGCCTGGCTGCTGGCGCAGGAACACCAGCGCTTCCGGCTGCTCCAGCAGAACGAGGCCAGCGACTGGGCCGACATCATGCCGCGATCGGGCTACGTGCTCTACACCAACGCGCTCTGGTACGACGTCAAGCGTCGCTATGGGCTGGCCGATGCCGAGTCCACACATCACCACTTCAACCACCTCTTCGATCCATTTCAGACCGATCTGCCCGAATACCACCGGGCGCGGCTGTTGCGCCACTACGCGCGCCGCGGGCGGCGCGATCCGGGCCTGTACCTCAGTTTCGTCAACCTGGCGATGTCCGGCCACGAGGGTGATGTTTTCGGCAACCTCATGGCCGTTCTCAACGGACTGGCCGACCCGGCCAAGTGTCAGGAGATCGTTCAGACCATTGCCACGGCAAAGGCGGACGAGCCCTACCCGGTGCGCGTCGTGCTGCATCCGCTGACGCGCCAGCACGAGCTCTGGCGGCCCTACATGGCGCGGCACCAGCAGAACAGCGTGTACCAGTACCACAACGGTGGCATCTGGCCTTTCGTGGGCGGCTACTGGGTGATGGCGCTTGCGCACCTCGGGATGCGTGAGCAGGCGTGGTCTGCACTGGCGCGACTCGCCCAGGTGAATGCGCTGGACGACTGGCGTTTCACCGAATGGTTTCATGGCCGCACATTCAAGCCGATGGGCATGGCCGGGCAAAGCTGGAATGCGGCCACCTTCCTGCTCGCCCGCCGGGCCCTGGAGGGCGGGGCCTGATCCACTCCCGGCCCCATGCTCCATCGGGCGTGCCGTTTGCCCGCATCGCAGATTCCGCCCCCCGTCACACACAGAAGCGCCAATGAAGCACCAGCACAACATGCCGTTCGGTACCACCCTGACCCCCGGAGGCGGGGCCGACTTCCGGCTTTGGGCACCCGGCGCCCGTGCCCCGGCTCTGGTTCACTGGATGCCGGGAGAGGCTGAACATCGACAGGGTGCGCAATGCGAGGCCGACGGCCTGTGGCACTGTCATGTGGCCAGGGCGAGCGCCGACACACGCTATGTCTGGGAGATTGATGATGACCAGCGCGTGCCCGACCCGGCCTCGCGCCACAACCCCGACGGGCCGCAGGGGCCCAGCCGTGTCACGGCGCCTTGCGCCTTCGAATGGGACGAGAACTGGGCAGGCCGCCCGTGGCACGAGGCCGTGATCTACGAGCTCCATGTGGGCACCTTCACGCCGCAGGGCACGTTTGCCGCGGCCGCGCAGCGCCTGCCCTACCTGGCCGACCTCGGTGTCACGGCCGTCGAACTCATGCCCGTGGCGGCGTTTCCTGGTCGTTTCGGCTGGGGCTACGACGGTGTGCTTCCCTACGCGCCGCACACCGCCTACGGCGAGCCGGACGAACTCAAGGCGCTGGTTCAGGCCGCGCACCATCTGGGGCTGATGGTGTTTCTCGACGTGGTCTACAACCACTTCGGGCCTCAGGACAACTACCTGGGCGCCTATGCGCCCCAG
>Ga0070754_10002600_pt1 | contig 13204 bp, 13 predicted proteins | sample VirMetDEL_Sep_01_FD_75181 | JGI IMG/M metagenome (GOLD analysis project Ga0070754, IMG submission 75181) | Aqueous microbial communities from the Delaware River and Bay under freshwater to marine salinity gradient to study organic matter... | ecosystem: Environmental > Aquatic > Marine >... | reverse complement strand
GTTCTAACGTCTGCATCATTTATACCAAGAGATTGAATATAATTTTTGTAAGGTTGAGTTTTTCTCAACGCCGCAATTGTTGCTCCCTTCTTTTCAATCTGACTTAACTTGGCGTCATTGTACCCAGCTTTAGCATCAATCAAATAAGGAATGCCGCCCTTTTTTGCTAAAAAGTCGGCCTGAACATTTGGACCAAAAATTGAATTTAAATCTTTTGCGTCGGTAAATCCTAAAGAAGCCAAGCCTCCTTTTAAAAGCTGCAATTCATATTCTCTAGAATTTTTAACTACATCTTTGGGAGCAACAGGTCTAGGTTTACCCCTAGACATCATTCTAAACGGATATTCGTAAGTTTCTCTTATGCTGGAAAAGTTTGGAATATAACCACCAGCATAAGTTGGAATAACGGCAGAATCTCCATTTTTTCCAAAATTTGGAATTTCAACTTCTTGATTGTTCATCAAGAAACTTTTGCCGCCGATTTTTCCTTTTCCTTTTTTAGCTTTGACGCTCGATGTTGCACCCAGCATCATTGCCGTTTGCTCTTCTGCTTTTTTATCTGAGTCGCTAAAATAATTAGGAATGTATCCTGCGGCTTTACCCGCTTTGCCAGCTTTTACTTTAACGCCGCTTCTTGATTGAATCTGTTTTACAATATCTAAATTTTGTCTTAGAATTGCTTGTTGCGTTCTGTATCTTTCTAAAACAAGTTGCGCTGCATCTTCAATTTTTAATTCGCCTGTTCTTATTTTTTCTAAGATGGCTGGCTGATCATCAAGAATACTTGTAATTCCTGCTTGAAGCTTTCTTTGTTCAGCACTTTGAACGTTTAGATTTTGAATAGTCTTAAAGGCGTCAGCAGTAAAACGAGCCAAATTGACAAAAATCTTTATAAGTGCTGACCCAGCGATAACCAAACCGGGACCACTAATAAATTTACCAAGACCTCTAAATACAGCTTGACCAAATTTCTCTCCTGCGGATTCAGCATCTCCACCTTCTAATGCTTTATTTAAGTTTTCTAAAACAAATCTAATTGATGGACCAAAAACGTCTGATCCAACTTGCCCCCCACTTTTTTGAAGGTTTGCAAAAGTTTTATTGATCAATGCAGACAAAGTCTCGTTTAAAGCTTCGTTTCTTTTTAAAGCTTGGTCTGTAGAACCAATTGAAGCTTGAAGAGCATTGTCATAAATAGAATACTCTTTGTTCAAATCAGATAAAGCGGCTTTCAAGATGTTAATCTGAAAAACACCACCAACTAATTCGCCAACCTGAGATCTTTGGCTTGAACTTAAGCCGTCGAAAGTTTTAGCAAGTTCACCTAAAATTTGAATTGCAGGACGAGTTTCTCCTTCTAGGTTTCTAACGGTAACACCAAGTCTTTCTAGCTCGTCCAATACTTTTGGACGCTGAATTCTAGTAAAGATTGTTTTCAAGCTGTTACCAATAACGGCGCCACCACGGGCAGTGGTCTGCTGCGTTGCAGTAACGATAGCAAGAAGTTCGTCAAAGCTAACTCCAGCATCTTCAGCAGCAGAGCCAACACGGGTCAAAGCGTTCGCCAAGTCAGCAGAACTAACTGCAAAGGCCGCATCAACGTTAGCTAGCTTGTTTACAATTTCTGTAGAGTTTAAAGCTGCCCTGCTAAAAGAGTTGATTGCAGCAGTAAGGCTGTTTACTGAAGCTACAACATCAAGACCAGAAAGACGGGTTAAAACAAGCGCATCTCTGGTTCTTAAAAGAGTCTTTTCAATCCCAAGACCTTGTCTGGCAAATTCAGCAGCAGCATCTGCAACAGCGTCAAAACTCTGACCAGTCTGACCAGCAATCTTGAAAAGCTCATTCCCAAAAGAGGCTAGACTTTTGGAAGATACACCCAAGATTACATTTATATCTTTGAGCTTCTTTTCTACATTGATTGCGGAAGTTACAGTAGCTTTTAAAGCTTGTTGAACTGCTACAATAGCTCCAGCGGAGGCTCCGAATGCTAGAACACGGGCGTTAGAAGCTTCTAGAGATTTTTCAAACTCACCAAGCTGTCCCCTGATTTTACCCAAAGGCTGACTAAAGCCTTTACTTTCAAGACTTACCTTGTAGTCTTTGTTTAAGGCCGCTCGTATGTCCTTTTCTAGCGGCCTTGTATCTGCACCTACTGTAGTATTTAAGTCGGGTCTAGCCATATGCCTCTATGTTTATTACACTTTATAGCCGTGCAATTTTAACATATCTTGCATATTTAATTGTTTTTTATCTTTGAATTCTTCTTTGGCCATTTGCCCAATGCTCTTGGCATTTGGATCTGCCCTCTTCATTTCCTCAATGGTTGCACCGACAATTGTACCACCATCTTTATCTGATACTTTGTTTTGGGCATCTGGATCAAAGCTAAACCATGAAAGAGCTTTTTCTGGGTCATCCAATATATTGTCTGGCAAAGGATGACCTTTACTAGCGTAATCCTTGACTGTAATCCCATTTGAGTACAAAGAAATTTGATTATTAGACAACTGGCTTACAGGTTTTCCATAAAAATTATAAGCACTATCTGAGCAGAGAAAAAAACTATTTAAGAAAAATGGAGACAAAGAAATTACTCTAATTGTCTCTTCGGTAAGTTCGGCAAAAGTTTTATTTAGCAGTATAAAAAGGGTAGATATTTCTGCGTACTCTAAATCTTCAAACTCTTCTTTTGTATAAAGTTTCTCTTTTAACCCTTCGTCTTTAAAAAAGAGATTTCTTAACATAGACTCTTGACTTTTTTTATTGGCAAAAGTCTCGCAAGTTTCGCCTAAATTTTCAGTTCTTTCTGATTTTAAAAGAGATAACCGCGACAAGGCTTTGTCTATTTCTTTTTGATTTTGATCTCTTTGAGCTTTTACAAATAATTTCTTTTGAGTAGTTTGAAGTCTTTCTAGCTCATCTTTTAAAGAAGTTATTTCGTTTTCTTTTTCTTGCGACCAAATATCATTTTGTATGAGAAATTTTAATTTTTCTTTTTCTTCTTCAAGTCCTTTTGTTTTTGCATATTGAAAGTTGACGCTATAAGCAGTAGCTTGCTCTATAGAATCTAAATTATCTATATGTTTTAAGAAAAAGGCCCCATCCTTTAATACTACCGGACTGTAGCCCAACAGTATCTCAGAATAGAGCCTTTTATAAAAAGAAGAGTCTTTTTTCAAAGATTACTCCTCTTTTTTAGGAGCGTCATCTTCTTTAGCGACTTCTTCTTTAGGACTTTTTTCTGCGACGGCCTCCGAATTTTCTGTTTCCGCTTTTAAGCTGTCATCGTATAGCTTTTCCGCTTCACCAAATGCTTCTTGGGTTTTGATGCTTCCATTGTGCCAAAAGCTAGTTAAAAATGCCAGCTTTTTAGTTACGGGCAACCAAAACTCGTCTTCTTCATCATAAAAATTGTCGTAAGACTCCAGCCTGTCATCAAAGCTTCCTTCGCCAAAAACAGGAACGAAGTCTTCGTCTTTGGGGTCATCTTTGTCGGAATAATAACCCAACATAAATGTCCACCACATAACCAATTGATTTTCTGCTCTAACATCAGCAGTGTTTTCAAAAAGAGACGACCTTTCTGATTCAAAATTTTGAATTTGCTCTTCAATAGCAATTAACTCTTCAAGAAGTTTTGCCTTGTTTTTCTCTGCCTTTTCCTTGTTAGACTCGTCAATTCCAGACATTTGATAGTCTTTAATTTTTTGAGTTTTTAAAACAATAAGAGAAGCATATTCATCCCTTTCCGCTTCTGAAAACAAGCCTCCATCATTATCATATCTTTTGGCGATAAGATGGCGAGTAAGCAAACCAGCCTTGATTCCCTCCGACAGTTTTACTCCATGAAATAGTTCGGCATCTTCATAAAGTCTACGCCTAGGTTTTGCAATTGCAATTGTAATAGGCTTTTCAACGGTTTCTGAAGTGGTTTCTGTTGTCTCTTTTCCGTCCGAATCTTTTACCTTTTTAGTTTCTGTCTTGGTTTCAGTTTTATTTGTTACAAACTTATATAGCCACTTTTGTTTCATATAATTTTTCCTTTTACCTTTATCTTTCCATCCATTGACCCTTGTACCGTAATCTTCTTCACGGGAAGACCATTTAATGTCAATGGTTTTAATTCGACATCAACTTTATCGAAATTTGATTTTAAATCTCTGATGATACCGTTGCCCATGTCTAGTATTTTTTTTCTATATAGATTATACCTACTTTCGGTAAAATAATCTATTTTATTTAGTTCTGACTTGGGAATTTGATCAGAAAGCTTTTCAAGCATTTGATTATGCTCAAAAGACATTTCTTCTAGAAGTTTTAGATTGTCTTTGTAGAAGGACGTTATTTGTCGAGACAATCCATCCAATATATAACCTTTTACCTTTTCATCCATGCAAATACCTTTCGCCTACTAATATATACACAAAAAAAGGGAGAGAGGCGAACCTCTCTCCCAATTTAAGAGTTATTTTATTAGTAGTTATGCTTTGATAACGGTCTGAGCAAATAGACCATTCGTAGTATCCTGCGGACCACCCAACTGTGCGCTGAAGGTCATGCTAAGAGTCTTGTTGTCACCAATGCTTGAACTGAAGCTCTGGTTGTCAAGTTTAGCACCCTTAAGAGTATACTTAATTCCGGTCTGACCAGCAACAGGAGCGTCTAACTGCATGGTCAAGTCATAAGTAGCATTGTCATTATCAACAACATTGTGTAGTCCAGTTAGATCAGCAGTTGAAAGATCGGCAATCAAACCGTCGCACGTAAACGTAACGTTAACTGGGAAGTCAATTTCTTTAGCAAAGGCGAATTTACTTCCAAGCTTGTTAATATCTTCACGGGCAAGATCAAATGACATACTCGCAGAAGTAGGCTTGTAGTTATTGGCGTTCAAATTAACACCAATACCGCCAGTTACGGTAACGGTAATGTCGCCGGGACGAAGCGCACTGACTCCAATACCAGATACAGCAGCGGGGATGGTATTGGCACTAGTTTGAAGAATGCTACCGTCTTCTTTGTTAATTGTGACTAGCGGAGGCGCAGACGTACCCATAGCCATATTGGAAGCTTCTACTGTAACACTTGCGGTCGGCAAGTCACCAACAGCAGCATCAACGCTGTAGCTTGCAATAACGCCATTGCCAATTCCAATAAACCCAGTGGTTCCAGCGTAACCAACCACATCGTTACCAGCATCAACCGTGGCAATAAAATAGTTGTTTTCTTGCGGATTGGTTTGGTCAGCAATAAGACCTGAAATCATGTTGGTTTCGGCAGACACTCCACCTTGACCACTAATAGCGAACCCAATAGCGTCTTCATTGGCTCCATCAGTTACATAGTAAGAGAAGTCCAATGAAACGGTGGGAGGTTCAAGAATGATACTATCAATTCTAGCTAGCTGTCCATATTGGTTAACGTCCTGACGAGAGATGTCAAAACTATAGTTTGCGCTTTGTACACGTTTAATTTGTGTGGTGGCAGCAGCATTTCCAGTGCCTCCAACAAATAAACCTTCAGTTTGGTAAATAACTCTATTTCTTGCCATATTGTTGTCCTGTTTTTATTTATTACATTATTTTTTTTAAAATGGGAACTTATTGTCTCGGAAATCTCGGTATTTCCAAGTCAAAATCTACATAAGATAAATACACATTTTTATTTAAATTTTTACTAGATTCTACATAATTTGAAACTTTATTTACAATTACGTTTTCTATGTACACAGATTTAGTGGCGTCTGAAATTACAGAGTCTGAAAGAGTAGTATAATTAAAGCTTCCACTGGTTGTAGAACCAAGAGCGTTAAAAGGCAAATTTGAAGACTCAAACAAAGCAAAATTAGTTTTATTCAAATCTCTAAATATTGAATTAACGGCATCTAATTTGAACGAAGAATCAGAAACTACAATAGCTCTGATGGTCATCAAAGAATTATCTTGTCCACCAAAAGCGAATGGAACATTAGAGCCACCGACATTCTTGAGATAAACAGCAGGGTAAGTTTGTTCATTTTCAGCTAGTCCAGTTAATGTTTGGTCGTACTTTGGATTTATCTTAAATTTAGTGTCAAATAGAAGCGTTTCTTCTGGTTGAGAAGTCAAGTAAAAATTAAAATCTTTTACTGAGTAATTCCCAGAAAGAGTGTCTGAGCTTCTATCTTGTGTGAAAAATGCTTGACCTTGGTAATGGTTGATGGAATGAAGACCAGACTGACCACCAGTAACAAAGCTATTGTTTACATAAACTCCAGAAAGAATGTTCGCGCCACTAATTGATGTATCATTTACAACCTGTTTAAACGGCAACGCGTAAACGTTATAATCGGCATAACTATCTCTAATGGTGTAAAAAAGCCCACTATGATTCGTAAATGCTTCGCCCTTCTGCAATACCTTGTGATCAAGGTAAAGAAGAATAGAAGACATTATTTTATTTTCAAATTGGGCTTTCATTTTATTTCTTCCAACGACTTTCTGAATCTCTCAAGCAAATAATTTACATATTTTATTGGTTTTACATTCGTATTTCTAAGCCTTTTATCAATTTGAATACCTTTGCCAGACCTACTGCTAGTCCAGATATATTTTTTTCTGTTTAGGTAATATTGAAAACCGTCTATTTTGCCTCTTTCTACTCCAGTTACCCAGCTTCTTCCAAGATGAGATAAAACACTCAGGGCCTGAATGTCTCTGATTCCCGGCAAGCTAGCTTTAAAATTAACTGCAAAACCTTTAGCAGTACTTCTTGAAGAAGTAGCCTTATAAGGTATTTTTGCCGCCAAATAATTTCTAATTACACTAGTAGGATCTTCTGGATGGTTAAATCCAAGAAACGTATACAAGTTTCCATACCCATTTAAAGTGCCAGAAATGTTTGACCCGTCCCTGCCACCTTGAATCTCTTGGGTAACAGGATGGTCGTCAAAATCTGCCACAAGCTTTTTTTGTCTATCAACAAGTTGCTTTTCGAAAGTATTACCAATCTTTTTTCTTACAGCTTTGGAGTCAGAAACTTTCTTTCTAAGCTTTTTTAAATTTACAATCCTACCCATTACCTTATCTCTTTCAAAAAGTAATAATAATAAGTATTACCTAAAAATATTTTAGGAGTGTCGTTTGAAATAAATTCAAAATCCTTGTTGTCAAAAAAGCACTTTTGATTTGCGCCATTTTCTATAAAGTCTCTAGCTTGCTTGTTTACCTTTATTCTAACAAGTTGATCTTCCAAATCGGTATTCAAAAGCTCAGATGACTCATCGGGACTTTTGCTTTTGATATACTTGATTGTGGCGTGATAAGACCCAGTGACTTGAGTATAAATATAATTGCTACTTTGACTTTCGGCATTGTATCCAAACATAAAGTCAAGATCAACGTCGGAAACTGTTTTGCTCGGCTCCTTATAAACTACAATAGCTCGCTTGAACGTATCAAAGACATCATCTATGATGCCTGATATGTTCTGCCTTTCTGTAGTTGTAAGAAGGTCTGCCATTATCTATTAAAGTCTGTTCTGTTGAACCTATCAGTAGTTTGATAATGGCCAACAAAAGTGTCGTCGCCATTCACAGAAAGCGGAGAAGAATTTTTAATCTTATAGTTTCCTATAAGCATTTTTAGTTCTTCTACTTCTTGACGCTTGATTTGTGAGTATACTTTTGAAATTTCGTTTTTGTTGATTTTGGTTACGCTTGAACCATCATCAGAAACAGAAATCACACTGTCAGAAGAAATTGAAGTCAAATTAGTGCGAAGTAACCTATCGTAATAATGTATATGATACATCTTTTTAAAGATAGACTTTTCATCTTCGCCAATTTCTAATTCCACTTCTGAACCAGAAGCGTTGACTACAATTTGAGAAATTTCAAGAGTGCTAGCTAAAGTTCTTGTATCGCCATCATCCAAATCTGTTTCGGATGACCCGTCAAGAACTCTGTAAGCGGTTCCAATGTAGTTATTCAAGCCGCCGACATTCGATCTTAGCCAAAAGGCAACAGAAGGAATTGAAATGGTAGACGGTTCGCCTAACTCACGAAATATTTCGTCGGCTATATCAACTACTTTCATCAAAGAGAATTACACTTTCTAAGCTCCTTCTCTTAGAATTTTAAGAATTTTTTCTGATACCTTGGGTTGATTTTCTGGAGTTTGATCTGGAACTGGAGCGTATTGACCAATGTAAGCTCTAAATTCAGCCAACAATCTTTCTTGAAGAACTGCAAGATTATCAATTGGAACAAGGCCCAAATTGATAGCATGTTCTTTCATTTTTGATTTGTCCATAGCCTTTAAATTATGCTTATACTCTTCGTAGTTTAAAGTAGAGTAACGTGACAAACTATCATTACCCCAGATTTGATCTAGAGTAGTAGGTTTGAACTTTTCGACCTTTCCATGAGTTTGGCTCATTTCAGATACATTCTTTTTTCTGGTTTTTCTTTTTGCAGCCATAATATATTATATTAAAAAACTTATAAAAATACAAAAAAAAAGAGGGGAGCCTTGCGGCTCCCCTCAAGATTAGCTTTTAGCTATTAGGCTTCTTCAAGAGTCAATCCGACAACCGCACGGGCATCGAGACAGACACGGCCTTCTTCGACCTTGCCGAAGAAGCCAACCTTATCAGAACGCTGCGCGAACTGATCATCGGCCTGAGCATTGAAGGTACCACCAGTCTCAGACTGCTGGGCAACAGGGCGAATGAACGCGCCCTTGCTGTTGTCAATACCAACAATGAGGTCGTCAGTTGTACCGACGAAATCTCCACCAGCAAAGGTATCGTAAAGAATGTTGTACTTTTTGTTGATACCAAGCTCGTTCAATTCGTTTAGAGAAACGCCGTAGATGCTAGAAGCACCAGCACTACGATAGATTTCTTCACGAACACCATCAGGTAGGTCAGTTACAGAAGCACCAGCGCTAGAACCACCAACAGCGTTGTAAGCGAAGGCACGAATGTCTTCCATTACTTCCGGTCCCATGTAAAGATCAGTGATTCCATTGCTGTAAGCAGCAGCGGGAGTGCCACCAGCAAAAGATTCATTGATGCGCTTCATACGGGTCATCAACTGGTTCAAGTGGTCGAGGGTGAACGTGGTCGTTCCAGTGATATTAATGGCGTGAGAATTGCCTCCGGTTGAACCGTTGGCAAGAGCCTTTAGAACAACGGCCCAAGCGTTACGCTCCTGCTTGACGAGAACTTCCTGCGCCATGCGCTCGATAGCCTTGGCAGCAATGTCAAGACGACCACGACGAGCATACTTCTTGAGGAAGCTAACAGCGGCATCAAGAGAGTAAGTAGCGATCTTGAGTTCCTGCATTCCAACTACCTGAGAGCTAGGAAGACCACCAGCAATAGACTGACTGAAGACAGTAATGTGGTTGTCTACGTTGCGCTCGTCGTAGTAAAGGTCGAGAGGGAAGCTAGGAGAATCATCTTCGTCGTAAGGCGCATCCGTGTAAACAGAAGCAGCAGTACCAGCCTGAAGAAGAACTTCCTGAACAACCGGACCAATGAAAGCAGCAAAGGCTTCTTGAGCTTCTCTGGAGGTAGATGCGTTCTTAGAACCCATCGCCTTGATTAGCTCAACCTGTTCGGGAGTATTATTAAGTTGTAATCTCATTTTCTTTTTATCCTTATATTAGAGGTTGATTCTGACGAGAACGTTGCCATCGGAATCCTTGGCACCAAGGAACGTACCGATTGAGCTAGCACCAGTAACGGAACTGATTTCAGAACCGTTCCAATAAGCGGTTCCACCAGCAGTAGGAGAACCGGCAACACCGCTGTACAAGAAAGTACCACGGGTAGCAACCGGAACAGCCTGTCCGCTAACAGCAACATTCATTTCAGCCGCCTTGCGAGGGTTGAAAATGAGCTTTTCGCCGTTTTCGTCAGTTTCTTTAACGTCGTAAAGAAGAACACCAAGTCCAGCTTCGCCAGAAGCAGCGGTACCAACTTTGGCAGCTACTCCGTAACGCTCTGCTACAGTGTTTCCAAATGCATTGCCGGGAGAGCCGAGAAGTTCAATCTCATCGGTGTTCTTCCAGCCGTTTCCTACGATCTTAACAATCGTACCTTTGTTTACGGGTAACGTACCGCTGTAGCTAAAAAGATTAACTACATCATGTTCGTCGTAATCCCTGAATGGTCTTAGATTAGGCATAATATTTTATTTTTTTTGTTTTGGTTTACTTAGTGAACTTAAATCCTTCCATAGAAAATGCCTTGGCATACTTTTCTTGGAAAGAAGGGGTTTCTACGGTTGCAGAATTTGCAATGACATCCGCTTCGGGAGTTGCAGAATCTACAGCGTCTTCGACTACTTCCTTGGCTTCGGGTTCTACAGAAGCAACAACTTCTTCGACCTTAGCTTCAACTTCCTTTTCGTCATTCTTGACTTTGGAAGAAAGAAGTACAGAAATTTTCTTTTCGTAAGCTTCAAAAGCCTCTTCGTCAAGACCAGCAATATCGGAAGCAATTACTTCACGATCTTCTTCGGTCAAATCAAAGGACTCATCGAACTTGGACATGCGGAGGCTGAACGCTTTTTCAGCTTCAGAAGAAGCAAGCTGCTCTTTTAGGGCGGCGAGTTCAGCAACAACAGACTCTAGTTCAGTCTTTGAAGCTTCGTTTTCGTTAACTAGCTTGTCGTAGTCTTCCTTGGCTTCGGCTAGTTCGGTTTCGAACTTGGCCTTTTCCTCAGAATACTGCTCTGAAGCTTGTTTTAGTTGGTCTTGAATAAAGTCAGAAACAACACTAGCGGTCATTTCCTGAACTTTTTCATCCGTCAATTCTTCTATGCTATTGAGTTTCATGACTTGTTCTTTAGTTTTATTTACATTTTGGGTTTCTGAATGGGAATTATTTTCTTCAATTTTTTCTGTATTTTTTTGTTTAGAGTGTGTAAGCACACCAACTACATCTGCTGCTGGGTTTTCGGTAAGACCAATTCCAAGAGGAACTACGTCATTTATAACCTTTCTATAAATGCTTCGTCCGTCTTCGGTTTTGCCGCTACCACCCAAAGATCTTAACATTCCTTTATGTTTTTCAATTTCTTGGGAGTCAGAAATAATAACACCATCTTCGATGTTTTTTTCTTCACCTTCTAACATAACCAAGTTATAATCGCTAAAACCAAGCTCCCAACTAGCAGAAATTTTTTCATAATCTTCACTAGTAGGATCGCTTGAGTTTTCGATCATTTTAGCTAAATTGTTATTAACAACTTTCCAAATAACGCCGCCCAAAGTGATATTAAACGGGCTTTTTAGTTCAGAAGCTGAAACTTCGTCCATCGGTTCGTCAGTTCCAAACTGGCTAAATCCAGCTTTTAAAATAACACCAACAACACGCTCACGATTATGTTCGATGTTAATCTGCTTGTTTATGAAGTTTTTGGCCATTGCAACAGCAGTTTCACCATCAACAACATCTCCGTTTTTATTTACCCTGTTGGCTACACAAGCATTAAAAGCGATGGGAAGCAAATCAACATTTTCTTCTGTGTTGACTTCTGGAATAAAATCAGACAATTTCTCCATAGAAGCCAAAGCCAAATATTCATCTTTTTCAGATGAAACTAAGGGCTTGATTTTAATGGAGCCAAAAGTGGTTGTATATTTGTGTTGTTTCATTTTTCTTCAAGGTGCAATATCGAAGAAGTTTCTTCCTCTTCAATATAAAGTTCCTCAACTTGAAAATCTACATTCAAATCTAGACCAGCTTCGATGAGGTCTTTGTCAGCCTGAACAAAGTCCTCTTCAGAAGGAATAAACTCATCAGAAGCTCTCATGATGTCGCCATCTGCCTTGCGGTAAGAGTCTTTGACTTTGCCTCCCCTTGCCATTCTTAAAAAGGTATTTACTCTGGCCATCGCCCATTGACCACGGGTTTTTCCCGGTCTATGGCTAGAAGAAAAAGCTCCAGCACCACGACGATATACCTTTTTTAACTGACTAAGAGTTACTTTCTTAGAATATTTGGCATTATGCTCTTTTACTTTATTTTTTAAAGATTCTACAACTTTAGCAGAATATGTAATAGATTCTGCCTGAGACTCAAAAGAACTTACCACTTCTTTTTCGTCCTTTTTCTTTAAATTCTTTTCAGCAACCTCCTTGGCGTCTGGTTTTGTTCCAGCAGATCCCGGCTGATTCTTTTTCGAGCCTTTTTTCTTTTCTTCGGGCTTTGCTGGTGTTTGTGCGGAAGATTTTGGTCCCGGCCTAGCAGCTTCAACTTCTTTTGAGCTTGCATCACCGTATCTCATATAGTCATAAGCAGCTTCAATATAATGCTCTGCTTTTGAAATTTTATCTTGAATCCAAGCGGGAATGTTAGATCCAGCCTGAACCATTTCTAACATTTGGGCTAAATCAGCGGACTGAGAAGAAATTTTGTTCAATTGACTTACCGCCATTTCAGGCTCGTAGTCTTTTTCTTCCATGTCGTCCTGATCTTCGTCGTAATTCGCGGAACAATCACATTTGCCGCAATCACATTTTCCTTCTGGGCAGCAATCGCATTCAGCTTCAATAATTTCTTCAACAGAAGCTAATGATGGCTCAATTACCAAAAGCTCATCTTGGTCCCAAAAAGTAACTCCATCCCATTCTTCTGACCCCTTAGTATATTCAGTTACAGACTTGCCACGCTCCCACATCTTACAAGACCAATAACGAGCTTTGGTTTTGGGGCCGGGGTTGTCGCAATTGTGCCTTGCACGAAAATTCTTTCTGCGGTTAGGGTCATCTCGTTTGATCTCCATATTAGGATCACCAAAACGAACCATAACTACATTGCCCTTTTCATTTTTTACATATACGCCAAACTTTTTGGGTCCACCGGGAGTCCGAAAAGGCTTGTTGAGTGGAGCCTTCTTTTTGTCTTTGGCTTCAGAAACCTTTTGCCAAAGTGACGAGTAGAGTTTAGACTGGGTATAAGTTGGCATAAAACTATATTATTATTACACAAAAAAAGCAATTTTTATAATTTTTTTATATTTTATTTGTATAATCTCTCGTATCCTCCAGCCGCAAAGTCTTCATAATGAAGAAAGTATATCAATTCAGCATGTTCTGGAGACAAATCCATTTCTACCTTGTTCTCTGTCTTATTTCTGTGTGGAATTGGAATTCTCTCATTGGTGCTTGGGTGATACACTATTAGGTTGTGCTTTTCTAGTTCCTCT
>Ga0070754_10002592_pt1 | contig 13232 bp, 2 predicted proteins | sample VirMetDEL_Sep_01_FD_75181 | JGI IMG/M metagenome (GOLD analysis project Ga0070754, IMG submission 75181) | Aqueous microbial communities from the Delaware River and Bay under freshwater to marine salinity gradient to study organic matter... | ecosystem: Environmental > Aquatic > Marine > Coastal... | reverse complement strand
GAAGAAAAGTTGGATGAGGTTGTAGAAGCATTAGAAGAAGAGGGAGTAAAACCTAATGATGTAATATTCAGTAATCCAAATATTGGAACTAAAGTTGCTAAAGTTTTGAATACATTTGGAGTAACCCCTGAGTCAATGCAAAATTGGTTAGGTATTGAAGAGTGTGGATGTAAAAAAAGACAGAAGTTCCTGAATGGAGTCCTGTCTTTTCTAAGACCAAGAGAAGAGGAACAGGAATAGTCTATATGGTATACCAAGTTCCTGATCCACAGTTGACTACTTTTATAGCTTCATACTGGTTATTGATTGAATAGGTAGTTTGACCATCTATAGTATCATTACCAGTTCCGCTAACTATAACAGAATTGGCCGAAGAGTCAATCTTCTTTATATAATACTCAGATCCACCCACACCTGTAGCGGTTGATAATGGTAAATCTAAAACAACTTGACCAAGACTAGCATCTACAAATGTCTTTGGATAAAAATATAAAGAATTATTACCTGTTATAGTATCACAGCCAGTGCCTTGTGGTAGGCAATATTCGTTGATTCTATAAGCATATGTTCCACCATCTAGTGAAGCAGTAAAACATGTTCCAGAGGGCAATTTTAGATCGCAACTATCATTTAGTAATACTACAAAACTATAATAACCAGAAGCTATAGTATCAGCACTTGGAGTACAACCAGTGTCATTACCAGTGCCAACGCAATCGGTTATAAGTCCATCATATCCAGTTGATTTAATATTGTCTCTATGACCAGTATAAATAAATGGTGTGTCCGTTGTTCCATATCCATAATTATCATATGCATACATATCATCGTTCAAACAACCTTTGATCTCTTGTTTGAAATATGAGTTATTACCTGTTTTTCTAGTATAAGCTACAGGCGATGAACCATCACTACCACCCTGACCACCCCCAACACAATTAATATTTGAACATGCAGTTGATGGTCTAAGATCAGCATTAGCAGGATATGTACATACTAAACCAAATTCCTCTTCAGGATTTAAACAGCCACAATTACAGTTTGCATCATTAGCATCTTTAGGGGCACAATTACTATTTCCAACTTTTACCCAACCGAAAGCGGTACATTCCCAAATACATGCACCATCACAGCAACCACATGGATCAGGTGGAGGAGGAGGAGGGGGTGGTGGAGGAGGTGGCGGATCAGTGGTGCCGCCAGAACAACAATAACTCACAGGCCACCATTGACCACTTTCATGACTGTAATAAACTAATATAGTTTCAGCAGCAATAGCAGTATCAGCAAAAGGCATGGTAACAGTGATTTCAGCAGTTCCAGACATTGGAGATCCAGTAGAGTCATATACATCATCTGCATTATAAACATCTGCTATACCACTATCACCGACACCACTAATACTTGTTCTTAAATTTGCCAAATATAATCTAAAATCATTGGGTACTGTCCAAACACCCCTTCTTCTATCATACCTTAAATCAACAGGAGCAGTAGGCCAAGTTTCGGGCTGTCCCAACCAGTTAGGGTAAAACTGATCACTAAGCATATTATAATCTGTTCTATGGTTTCCACTAAATGCAGAACCAGAGGTAGCAGATCCCCCACCCGGAGGAGTGTATGGAACATCTTCTCTAGCATTAGGAATAGGTTTACCCATTAAGTCATAGCCCCAACCTTGCACAACAAGCGGACCACGCATCGCCATATAACGATAATCATCAGTATATTTAATATCTGTATTGTCTTGAATGCCAAGATATCCTGAATCTAATGATGCAGCTAAAGCACCACTACTAGACCTACCTACGGTCTCTATATCATGACCAAATATACTTCCAGAACCTTGAGCATTAAATATCTCAGCATCTTGAGTAGAGCCACTGGGATTAGTCAAAAATCTCATGTAGTCTGTATTAACAATAACACCAGTATAATTATCCAGTGGACCAGCAGGAGATTCACTAAATGTTCTTTGGTAATTATAACTAGGACTTCCGGGTGCATTCTCTATTGGCAATCCACTAATAGTAGAATGTCTATTTTGTACTGGTCTGAATATACCATCTAAACTCATTAATCCAGCATTATCATAGTCATTAAACGTAAGCAAATCACCATCACTTATATTGGCAACTTGTTTACGAGTAATACCAGTCGCATCTACATTACCGAAAAATTTACCAGCTAAGAATAATGGGCTACTGCGATGTGCCCAATTCGTCACACCAATACTATTAGCAAAATTTTGGAATACTCTTTGTGCTACATTATTAACATTATTTCTAGATAGACCTGCTCTAAATCTTTTATTAGTTAAAAATCTTTGTTGTGCTAATTGTTTTAATCTCTCTTCGTTGCCCCTTGTAAACCTACCAAATTGTGGAGTAAAAGAACTAAGCTGATACTGAGTATTTATTGAGCTTGCACCTACAGATACATTGACATTCGTTATCTGTGAAATCTTAGTACTCAATCCACCTACATTAAGGTAGAAATATGTATAAGGAGTAGCATTATAAACTGTTAGAGATCTATCTCCTAAGTAAATAGGATTATCACTTAACGCTGTTCCTAATTGTTTCTCTGGATAACCAGCAACAGTAACAGAGCCTCTTTCACCCTTCTCCATATCTGTTACTTTGTTTCTTAATTTAAGGTTAGCCCCTTGAGTCATATATGAAGCACCACCATATTCCCAAGGAACAAGCCCATCATCTTTTTCAGTATAAACCTTACCTACAGCATTAGGAGCAGCTTTATACCAAGGTCCATAAGTGCGGGTTTCGCTTCTAACAGGAACAACTGCACCATAAGGGAAAGAATAAGGAACACTAGCAGCATTAACCGCATCAGACCTTGATACTGCTTCATCTAATCCAGCAGCTAGATTAGCAGGTAATGTTCCAGTTCTGAAATTTCTACCGAGATGCATAATAAATTTCTGGTCAATGTTTTGATTATATAATGTAACCCTTGTACTGGTCGTAATTAATGCAGCAACAAGCCTACCCGGAGCAAACTCAGTATCATGCATATTAATAACAGAAATATCATTGAATGCTCTTGAAAAATAATGCCACTGCTCATTTACATTACCCTTCATGTAACATGAAGCAAATGCACTATCATTTGGAATAGTCAAGAAAGAATCTTCACTAGAAGCAATATTATTATCAAAGTTTTGAAAGCCAAAGTTCCATCTTAAAAACCCTTGTAGTTTTCCAGTATCGTCAGTAGCAAAGAAATCAGTCGCTGCTGTGCCAACAGTCAGACCCATCAACTGACCATTACTTACACTGCCTCCCACGACACTAGATGTACCTGCTGCCTCTCTCCATCCATTAGACACAGGTATGTCACTATATACAAGTTTATTTGTATCGGTATCCTTATAAGCACAGACAAAGGGAACATTAATTAAAAATGCTTTACCATAATACTCTTCAGAGATTGTATGGATAAAATCATAAACCTTATTCAGATCCCTATAAGCAGAAGTAGTTAAGAATTCTTTAGGAAAAGTACTAGCCTTGCCTGTATTAGGTTTTTTATTAGAAGTCCCTCTCTGTACACTATCAATAAATGCTGTTGGGTCAACACCTAAAATAACTGTAGCATAATACCAAGGCTGTGTTGACCGACCATAAGAGAAAACCCAAGTCCAAAATGATTGAAAATCTCCAAGTCCAGCACACAATAATGTTTCTGTGTCTAAATATATAGCGGGTACAGTAAATGTATTTTCTAACTGCACATTAGCATAATTAATATTTACATACCATTGAGCATCAGAATAATTATCTAAACCCCAAGTTATTTGCTGGACAGCAGGACCAAAGTATGGTATAATATTACTGAAATCTGGGTTTATATTTGCAAACGCTTCATATAGTTGTTCTTTTTGACCACCAATAATAAATCCGGCAGTGGTTTCTGCTCTCATCTCTTCACCAAGAGATTGCTGACTGACTAATCCATCTTGACTTTGTATAAAATCATTGATATCAGATAACGCAGCATTAGTAGCCTCTGCAACTCTAGAAACAACTCTAATTTTAATAACATTTACTAATGGTCCTAAAGTTCCACCATCTTTAGTAGGTAAAAGATCCACATAATAATCACAGCCAGCATCCCCACACACTTGACTGATGAGTTCCAACATGCTCATAGTTGGACCACTAATTCTATAATTAATATCATTTGCGGCAGGTATATCTTCTATATCTACAATGTATTTATCAGATGTAATACTACCATATTTACCTGATGCTAATCCCGGTCTGAATGTCATAACTCCCGGTAGTTCTGCATACAGATTTGTGCCAGCACTATACCTACCACCAAGCAGAACCTGAACTGCCTTCTTTAACAAATCCCAAGGTAATCCTCTCTCTGTTTTTCTTGAAAATCCAAAACCACCATTTGGAGATCCAAACCCTCCTAAATCAGGACATGCAAATCCTTCAAATTGACCTAGACCTTCTAAAAATCCATAAGCATTAATAATATTCTTTATGCCAAGAGTATCGTCTGCATAACCATCAATAATAACCTGAGTGCCTTCAAGAACCACACCGGGAGAAATTAGATTGACTGTTAGAACATTTCTACCCTGTGGATTATCTTGAATATTATATGATTGAATGAGACCGGCAAACTCAAATCCTTTGAATGTAATGTTTCCATCACCATCTCTTACTTCACCAATTTTAAAGATAGCCGCTGAACCCACTTCAGCATTATTGAAACCCGGATCTGAAGCAAACTGTTGACCCCTCACCCAGTTATAATTATCATCCATATAATCTCTGGTTCCAGCACATTCGTCCTGCACAAGATTAATGGTCATTGTTGTGAATTGCTCATTCCATCCAGCAGTAGCAGAAAAATCACGAACCGTCAAACCCAAAAACAATGTTTGATTTAATGGTCCGTAAACATTTGCCGGTGTACAATCATTTTTTGCCATTATGTTCTCCTATTATGAACAGTTACCTACTGTCCAACTCTTTGTCCATGTGAATCTTCCATCCTTTGGACTCCAAGTTTTTGTATCATTATTTACAAACACTTGCCCATATTGTGCTGTTAATCCTGCGTAATAAGTATTTACCAAACTATCATAATCTGTTGGTGCTGTGAAATCGGCAAAGTTACATGCACCGCTTCTAGGCAAAATAGCTTCAATAGAAATCTCTCTTGTTGCTGCACCGCTAGTATTAACCTCTTGGAATAATGGACCTTCTAGCCTACCCAAAATAACCAAACTAGTAAACACATCATTAGGATTGGTTTCACTAATATTTATAATCTCACTCTTGGCAGAAGCCACACAATTAACTGGTCTATCATTAAAGGTATAATTATAACTTACAGTTCCTCCCCCTCCATTATATCCAACACTTCTAGCTGAAGGGATATTATTTAAACTATAATCACCATCGTATAAAGCATTTGCTCTTGAATATAAACTACCAGATATAACACCTGTCCAGTGCGAAATAGCATTTTCCATTTTACTAGTCGAACCAGTTCCAGCAGGATAACTAATACTAGCTAAACCTTGAATGGTTCCATTTGCAGTAACTGTAATAAGATCGCTTTCAATATTTTTTTCTCTTGTAACTTCAAAATCTTCAAGGGCTGTACCAGTAGAAGCAACCCAAGATTCATTCATAGAAACTGAGCCTTCCTGAACATTTTTATTAATAACTCTAAAATGATTGTAGTAAGTAATTGAAAGTGAAGAAATATCAAACACGTTACTTACATTTGCATCAGATGGAGTTGAAGAGCCATAAAAAGTATTCAGATAAGTTTCTGCTGTGGATAAGCCATCAGCAGCACAACCATCAAGCTGTAATGATACATTATGAGAAACGCTAAAAGCAGTATCCATTAAGGAGCCACCAAATGCAGTTCCACCAGCTTTTTCATCTAAGTGCTCTATACTCCATTCTTCTGATATAGCTGTAATACCACTAGCAACTGGGAACTCTCCAGATAAAGAAGGTATCTGTAAAGTAATAGAATAAGCACCATTTTGTGCAAATAAGTCACCATCATTTCTAGGCTGGAAATTGATACTTGTAACCACACCAGAACTATCAATAAGTGGAGTATTACTATCACATTGAATTTTAAAAGTTTGACAACCAAGGTCTGTAGAGAAAGCACTTTCAATAGCCTGAATACCACTAACAACTGGCTGAAAACCACTAGTAATAATATTACCTTCTAGAGTAACTTCTAAAGGAGTAAATAATGCATCGTAAGTACCGGGACTTCTTTCTCCATTTCTAGAAATAGAAACACTCGGATTAGGCTGATTTATACTATCAAAAGTAAAACTGCCATATGTTACTAAAATATTACCTGCCATTTATTATACCCTTTAACCAGTTCTAGAATTAAGACCATCGCCTTCAATAGCACTATTGTTACCTTGACTGTTTTTATTAATTAGTGGAGCAATCTGTTCAATAATCTTAGGCACTAACTGAGCAGATAAAGCCTCTGTAAAGCTCTGGACACCTTCAATCTGAACAGGAGCAACAGTAGCATTAATTTGATTTGGTATAGTACTAACTTGGCTTAATGCACTATCTAAGTTTTGTGCTACAGTATCAAACAATTGTTGCCATGATGCCTTGACAGTTTCTCCCCCTGTTATTATAGCGTTGTTTAGCTCTTTTGCTGCATCTGCACCATTAACAGTTACAGCAGAACTTGGAGCATTATTTTGTCTACCAAAGATACGACCGCCAGCCTGTCTATATTGTGCTCCCACATAGCCGCCGCTATGGAATGTTGGCAAGCCCTGATTCATTCTACTGAGCATACCAATACCATTTCTTTGCACAGCTTGGCGATTCATAACAAATTCACCAGTTTGTGCCATAATTGGAACTTCACCACCCTTATTGAATGGAAGTGCTTGTGGACCTTGATTCACTATTGGTATTCTTACAACACCGGGAGGCAATTGACCTGTTTGGTTAAGCCTTCTTTCTGCCTGCTCTCTTTGTTTGCGATTTAATTCTGTGCCATCTTTAAGCTGATATCTATATTGACCAGTTGGTCCGGGTTCACCACTACCTTTAACATCACCACCAGCAGCTTCAGCAGCAGAAGTTTTTGATCCAATACCCCTCTGAACCTTTTGAGCAGCGATTTCCGCATCAACTTTCTGTCTAGTATCTGCGGTAATTGAACCTATACCAACAAGATAATCTAACTGCTCTTGTTGATAAGCATCTGCTTCAGCTAAAAATCTATTAGTTGAAGGATCTAATCCAAACTTACCAGCACTACCGATACCTCTTAGAATGAAAGAATTATATTTATCACGGAAGCTTCTCAGAGATTTGTTATTTTTCAACTCTTCTTCTAACGTAGCTATTCTATCAGCCTCTACATCTGCTGCTACCTGTGCTGCATCTAATTCTGGCAAACCAGAACCTAAAGGGTCTACTCCAGTGAACGGTGGCTGTTTTTTAGGCTTATTAGCTGCATCAAAACCTGCTCTCCTAGCTGCGGTAAGCTTCTGAGGATCAATAATGGCTGTGCCTAAAGATCTAAGTCTATCTATATCTGCTTGAACCTGTTCCTCAGAAGAAGTAGTGGAAGGAGTATCTTTTAATCCTTCTGAAGGGTCTACTGCTCCAACAACATTAGTTTCATCGCCCTTAAAGAAGCGAAGTACACCCTCGGTAAAATTACCTTCATTGAATAACTGATCAATCGCCAAAGCTCCACCAGTACCTGCACCGGCAAGAATAGCTTTGCGTTTCAGAAATTCTGTGCCTCTAATAAATTTGCCATTTGCAAGACGATACAAAGCTTTAACTTTTTGAGTTTTGGTTTTCTGTCTGTTCTTACGTTGTTTTACTACCTCTTCTGCGGCGTTAGCATCTTTTGTGGTCTTTGATACCTGACTCGCTTCCTGTGCTGCTTCTCTAGCTGCATCATCTGCTACTTTTGAAGCTTCTGCTACCTCACCCACTTCTTTCTTTGCTGCATTAGTAAAGTTTATATTCTCTCGCTGTGCTCTTATTCTGGCAGCATCAGCAGCTTCATCTACAGGAGCCAAAATTAACGGTGTTTCATTAAGACCCCCAGCAGGAACTTTACCCGGAGGAGGTGCTGGCAGTAAATCATCAACGCCAGTAGTTCTAGGGAAAGGTTTAAGAGAAGCAGTAACTTCGTCCGCTATAGCTGCCCTTTCTGCTCCCTGAAGGGTTTCTAATGTACGCTCTGATTGAAAAAATCTTGATTCCAGTGTTCCTCGACGCTGGAACAGAGGCTCCTCTGGTCTAAGGCCCGGAAGTTTTCTACCCTTTACCTCACGACGAGAAATTTGTAGCTGCCTTGCAGGATCTTCAATAGGAGAACGGATTCCGTCTTGTGCAATTTGTCCACTCTTGGGTTGCCCCAGTGTTTCTCTACCACGATCTCCTCTTAAAAAATCATCAGCTTGATTTGCTGCTCTTTGGTTTAGAACAACATTTCTTTTAGCCGCCCTATTAGCGATGGCACGATTTAATTCGTCACTATTACCTATACCTTTAGTAGCAAGCTCATTTAAATCATCATCAATTTGTTTAAAAAATGTTTTTACCTCACTGCCAATTTTATCTAATTCTGCCTTAATCCCACTAAACTTATTATAAGCCTTACTACTCTTGATAGAATTAACACCAGAATTGATTAATCCAGAGGCTCTTCTAACACCGGGAACTACATCTGCTGTTGCAGAAGCAGCTTTAGAATTTTTTACAAAACCTCCTAACCTTCCCAGCCCAGTAAGGCCAAGTTTAAATAATGATGGTAAACTAGCAATGGCAGCAGGAGCACTTGCAACTGTAAATGCCTCCTGAGTAATATTAGCTGTATCTGCACCAAAGTCCGCAGCAAAAGCCTGACTTCTAGATGTAACACTTCTATTAGTTCTTTGGCTACCTCCAACAAAATCTGCGGCATCACCAGCAATACCACCAGTTAATAACTCATCAGTAGTTCTAATACCACCTTTTAATAAATCAATACCTTTTCCTAATGGACCTTTGAGAGTAGGATCTCCAGCGACTAAATCTGGATTACCTTTACCCTCTCTAGCCTTTTGAACTGATGTTCTAAGAGATGCCCACTCTTGCCTTGCAGCTTCATCTCCAACTAAAAAGCCGCCAAGATAAGGAATAGCTTTATTGAATTGATCATCTGGTAAGCCAAGTATTCTTTTTAATAGATTAACAGCATTGTCATCTCGTAACTCGTCACCACCGATACCCGCTGCCTCTGCTGCTTTATAAATACTATTAAATAATTCACTTGCAGATTGCTGACCTTCTCCTTGTGCAAACAATCCACGCTCTTTTAGTGCTCCAGCCGCACCTTTAAATCCACCACCAGTAACTAAACTTTGTAGTGCAAATATTTTGGAGAAACCATCAGCATTAAGCTTTTCATTCTCTGCTCTTCTAAGACCCTTTGTAAGTACATTTACTTCTCTCTGAAAAGCACTTATGTTTTTAAGCGGGTCTGCATTTTCGGGCAACGGTTTTCCATCTTTACTAAAGAGGCTTCCATCTGGTCCCCTAACTAGCTGATCTCGTAAACTACCCAGACTTTTATTCAATGTATCTATACGTTGCTTAGTTCCTTTAACACCCCTAGATTCGATAAAGTTTTGTGCATAAAGTTCTCCATATTGATCAGCGTCTTCTTTAACAGCAGCAAATGCAGGACTCTGTGAAGAGAGACCCGCTGGGAGAACAAAATCTGGATTACGCAACTGTCCGGTTGCTGGATCAAAATACTTTTCAAGCTCTTCTCTTTTCTTCAAATCTTCTCCAGAGACACCTCCTCCACCTTGCCTATAAACTACCCCCTTACCAACCCTACCACCAGTAGAAGCATAAACCTGAGCACTACCATTATTAATCGCCTGCATAACACCGGGACCATATTGGTCAACAGAAGATTTCTTGACAACATATTCACCGGGAGTCAGCATAGCAGGAACAGTATCCGTTCCGCGAGGCTTGAAGATATTACCACCAGCAGCCCTATAGGTTAAATTACCGTTGCCAATGAAACCGCCTGTTGCTGGAAGTAGTGGACCTTGACCTGCTGGGGCTGGAGGAGTGGCACCGGGAGGGTTAAGTAGCTTATCAACTGCTTTCTCAAAATTAGAAACTGCCTTACCGAACTCGCTACCTAATGCATCAGTATTATTTTTAATTGCTTGAAGTTCAATTAAGGAATCTGCTGTGTTCTTAGCAAGCTCTCTTCTAGCCTCATTCTGTTCTTCTTGAATTCTTTTCGCCTCTGCCGCAAGAGCTAGACGTTTTTGATTAGCTAGTAAAATACCATTTAAAAAGTTTGAAGTTGCCCTACCAGCAGGCCCACCTTGAGCAGCAGCTATATTACCAAGTTGTGTTAATAATCTTTCCTGTAAATCTGATGCTCCAAAATCACTACCAGTAATTTGATTTACTAATGCCGCAATCGCTGGATTATCTAAAGCACTCACAGCTTCAAAAGCTTGTGGAATTGTAGCAATTCCTCTTAATGCTCTATCAACCGAAACCTGCTGACTAACAATAGCTCCTACGGTTTCAACATCTCCATCTTTAATAGCAGTAAGAATATCTCTCAAACCACCACGCAGGTCTGCTGCGTTTTGTCCTGCTCTTTGTGCCTTCGCTTCAAGTGCTGCCAATGCCTCAGTTTGATTTGATAATAAAGTTAAAGCTTCAGTATTGGAATTTAATTCACTTTGAGTTTGTGCTAATGAAGATTGAAGAGCGTCATTAGTAGGATCTGCACTTAACGCTTTCTGTTGAGCCTCAAATTGTGCCTTCAATCTACTTCTGTCAGCGGCTACACTAGCAGCAGTAGCACCTCTTCCTTGACCTAAAACAGACAATCTTTCTTGTCTATTAGCAAGAGCATCTCTAAATGGATCACTTCTACGACCAGAAATTCTATTTAATTGAGCTTGGTCTTTAATCCTAGCTTCTGCAAATTTTTTCTCGTTCTCAACTTTAGCATCTAAAAGTTTTGTTTCAAGTGCAATATTCTTTTCAATTTGAGCTATGACTTTGTTGTATACATCAACTAAGTTAGAAGAAGAATCAGCGATAGCACCGAATTGCTCTCCTAATAATTTAGAAGCTTCTCCACTCTCTAAAAGCTGTTTTGCAATTTCAGCAGCAGTTGCAGTACCTTGTTCACCTCCACCTGCTTGCTCTACTTGATTAATAATAGCATTTCTTAATGACTCTGGTAGGTTAGCTCCTAATTCTCTTTCTAGATTATCAACTAACTGTTCTCCAAGTTGACCTACACCTGATGGGTCAGTAATTCCCTCCACTGCTTGTTGTAAGGAACTCTCAAAAATTTCATTAATCTTTAATGCTCTTTCTGTAGCACTCAAATCAATTCCAGTTACATCGCCAATTTTATCAAGAGCAGCTTGCTGATCTGCTATAGAAGCACCAGCAGTAAATGGATTCTCTAATCTTTCTAATCTAGTTGTTCTTCTACCAGCCAAAGCATCTTCAAATCTACCCTCTAAAGTACCAAGAGTGCCTGAAATTTTAGCGATATCAAAGTTCAACTGCTTACTAGCTTTATTTAGCTCATTGACAAATGTATTGACAGAAATTCTAAAATCATTTAGCACAACAGCCGCATTAGCTTGTATCTCAGCTTGTTTCTTGGCCTCTTTTGCTGCACGATTTGCCTCTAAGCCTAGATTAAATAAGTTTTGAGTTATTATTTTGATTTCTGCTTCACTAAATCCTTGATCCCTAAGACCCTGTATCTCTGCTTGAGTTAAAATAGAAGACCTTTGACCAGCCTGCCTTTCTGAAACTCTTTGACCAAGTAGCTCTGGGCCAAACCTCTCAGCAGTTTGTCTAACCGTTTTATCAAGGCGTGTGGCATCAGGAGCTTGAATTAACGATAATTGGAAAGCAGCGTCAACAGCTTGTTTTTGTAGCTCAATAAGTGCCAAAGCGGACTCGTCTCCAGCACCAGCGGCTCTTTGTAAAGCATCGTCAAAACTGTCACCAGCTTTAAATTGACCAGACCTAGACAAATCTTTTGCAAATTGTTGTATTGCCTTATCCCTTGCTTCTCCTGTTTTTTTAGCTAAATCTGTTGCTGTTTCTTCTAATCGGTTAGCAGCCTCTGTAGCAGCAAATCTAGCCCTAGTAGCACTAGTTAAGGCTACTCCAAATTCCTCTTCTAGATCTGATATTAAATCCCCAAAACCTATATTAGATAGTACGTCCGAAAATACTCCCGTAAAAGTTATCTCATTTTTGATTTCATTTTCTAAAGTTTTTAATGTGCTGGTATAACTAGCTTGTGCTTTTCTTAGGTCTTCAGTTACCTTTACAAGATTTGCACCACTAAATGATTCATTTAACTTTGCTAAAGATTTATCAAGCTGTTCAACATTTGACTCTAAATTTTTAGCTGATTCAAAAGTAGCCTGACGTAATCTAGCATTGAATTCACCGATAGCCTTACCGATAATACCACCTAAAAGTCCACCAGCGGCAGCACCAGCAGCAGTTCCAAATGGACCAGCAAAAGAAAGAAGCTTGGCACCGCCTAAAGCTCCAGCACCACCACCAATCGAGCCACCCTCAATACCTCCTCTTTGTATTGCAGCAGCAAGATTTTTACTTCCTTTAAAACCTAAAGATTCTTCAAGCTTGCCAGATACAGCGTTAGCAACCGCCTTACCAATGACTGCACCTAAAACACCACCTACAGCAGCACCGCCTAAACCACCTCCGGGGATTACACCAAGAGCCGATTGTAATTTAGCACCAAATCCTTTTACATCAGCAGCTTGAGCTAACAATATTGAGCCGAAACTCTGAATAGCAAAACCAGCACTAACAACAATATTTAAAAAGTTAGAGAATGCAGAATCTGCATCACCAAAGCTAGATGTTAATCCCTGAACTGCAAACAATAAACCAATTCCAGCACCAGCAGCACCACCAGCAGCTTGACCACCACCTTGTAATCTTTGAACACCTCCACCTCTTCTCAATCCTAAGTACTTCTTAGTGGAAGCAGCATTGACAACAAATGCACCTGCTGGTAAAGTAGTATAGATGCTATCGGATGTTCCAGTTCCCGGTCCTTGTGCAACATAACCAGATGCAAAACCACCAGCAGCGAGTTTATTGATTTTCTTT
>Ga0070754_10002581_pt1 | contig 13268 bp, 20 predicted proteins | sample VirMetDEL_Sep_01_FD_75181 | JGI IMG/M metagenome (GOLD analysis project Ga0070754, IMG submission 75181) | Aqueous microbial communities from the Delaware River and Bay under freshwater to marine salinity gradient to study organic matter... | ecosystem: Environmental > Aquatic > Marine >... | reverse complement strand
AGAAGGTGCAAGAGTTCTTCCCGAAGAAGTTGGTCTAGGAGCTGGTCTAATTGAAGTAGAAGGTGCTTCGTTTATAAATTGTTTAAATGATTTCATTTTAACTGTCTTCCCTGTTTTGAAGGAAACCGTATATTAGTTTTACCATTATTTCTTAGGATATCTAAACATATGCCCAACATAAAATTCAGGAGGGATTGGTTTTGAGAATCTTAATTCAGAGGTTGCATAATATTCACTATCATTACCATTTGGGTTCTCACTTTTCCATTTATCATATTCAGATTTATCTTTCATCCTATTAGTAGCCATACCAATATTGCCCCTGAGATTTGGGTCAACGTGTTCTCTAACCCAATCCATAGGAATTCTAAATTTAGTAACAGCCCTATCTTCATGGGGTGTAGTTACAGCGTTAGCACCAGCCTTTCTGAAACTAGCCTCGCCCCTTCTATCACCACTAGACATAGCGGCGTAACCGTGAGCAGTATTAGGATCCATGGTCATAGAAATCATACCCGTTTTAGGATCAGGAACACTAATCCCTTCCTTTTCAATACTTGGAACATTACGTTTATGCGTGCCATGGTATAAAACTAAATGTGTTTTATCTTTATCATTCCACCAACCCTGATTGGGGTTTTTGTCGTATGGGAGAACTTCTTCTTTAATGTATTGTTTAAAAGATTTCATCCGATCATGTCCGTAACTGGGAGAGAATATGTATAAATCATTTCTTGCTCAAGCTGCATTCTTTCTTGAGTCGCTTCGTCGTAAATCTGTTGTCCATTAAAAGTCAAACCACCCGGCATCTGCATACCTTGGAATTTCTTAAGATTTTGACCCCACTGCTGTTTAATAAGGCAAGCCCCGTATCTAAGGAGCCAGCGGTCTTTCCAAACGTCAGTATATTCGGTAGGGTCAACAACCTGATACGCTTCAACAATTAGGTAATTACCTTCACCAATTCTTTCCCAGTCCATATCAATATGTAAACGGTTTTTATGACGATTATATCTCAGCGGTTGCTTACCGACAAGTAGATATTCAAGGAATTGGATATGTTGAAGAGCCATGTAATATGGAACCATTGACACAGAAGTCAATGTATAAAGATCATTCAATGCGATCTGATAACGGATGTTGAAAAGGTTATTAGTTCCTAGAGCTGAGCCTAGATCAAATATTCTAACCACCCCAAGAATGTTCTCAGGGAGGTCAATGTATTTGTTTTCAATATCTTGAGCTGTAACTTCATATTTGTAATGAATTGAACTAGAACCATCAAAGTGATAATCTGCGTAATACGCTAACGCTTCGTCGATACGGTCGTCAACTTGGTCGTCGTCTACATTGATCTCGATGACTGGTTTGCCGAGACGGCGAAGGCAGTTTTCTTTAAATTCTGCTCTTGTTGTTGGATTCGCCATAGTTCTCTCCTTTTATTCATAGTTATTTCTATTTATAAAAAGGAAATTATCTAATAGTTGGTGGTTGCATACCACCATAACCCATCTTCTCAAGAACTCTAGAACCGAACCAGAAAGCGATGATTGTGGCAAATAAAGCCATAGTTTCTGAGTCCCAAACTGCATCAAGCATTTCAGGAATAGAATCACCGTTCTGAATCATTGTATAAGCAGCTGCCACTTTAACAGCAACGAATAGAAAGAAAAATACGTATGTAATTACAGGGCGAATAGAAGCTCGTAATGCGTTAATAAACTTTCCACCATCAACATCAGAATCAAAAGATCGAACAGATTTTGCGTCTGCAATGTCTGCTTCAATACCCTTAATGACCAACTCGTTTTCGGCGCTCTGTTTAGCTGCTTCTTTTCTAATTTTGATGAGTTCAATTTCATGCTGTAATTCCTGCCTTCTTTCGAAAAGGGTTACAAATCTAGGAAGAATGCTTCCTATAATACCTAGTATTGGAGATAGTAATGTAAGCATAGTTCACCTCATTGGCTCTTGAGTAGTAGTAGTTGTTGTTTCAGATGTAGTTTCTTCACCATATAAAGAAGCCCTGGTAATCTTTTCCTGACCCCTAGTCCAAGCGGCTACGCCAATAATGGCACCCATAGCTAAGTGATAGAATCCAGATTCTTTAAGCGTAATAGGATCCCATTGTATATAGTCAACACCTGAGTATGATGATAAAAACATGGTAGCTAAAGGGAATATAATAAAATCAAATACACATACTAAAAGATACTGGTAGGCCATTGCTGGTCTCCAGTAATGTTTAATCCAAGAAGATTCTTTTTCAGCTGCCATGATAACTCCTTTTTAGTTATTTATATAACCCTTATTGGCTCCGCTGTTCCATGCATTTGGTGTATTTTTGTATCATGATCTGTATAAACGAGAACTTCTGGATCATCAATTAAAAAGTCACATCCTTCGCAATAACTTGGGTATTCTTCTATTTCGTGACCTTTGCGTAAGTTGTTATAAAGGTCACCATACCAAATTTCTTCTAGAGACTGTTCTGACATATGTCCCAATACAGCTTCGTCATCTCTTCCTAGTACTTGACAGCATGGATGAACAGCGCCAGTAGCACCATTTAGACCACCAGCACGGACAACAATATCAGGATAAAATGGTCTACCACAGGACTTTCTTTCTCCCTTTCTACCATCCTTTAGGTCATATACACCAGACCAATTATGCATTTTCCATATTTCAGTTTTTACGTTTGTGCCTTCAGATAAACTTAGATACCTTTCCTTTTCGTATTCTATATTATTGTTATCAAGAATTAGATGATATTTTGCAACTGTGCAATTCTTAGCATGCTCATCCATTTTTTTCATATTCTTTATGACCAAATTGAAGAAAGGCGAATTCATCCATTTTCTATAGGTCTCTTCATCATAGCCTATTATACTAAAACGAAAAAAGTCAAGACCAGCGTCAACGCAGTCTTTCATGAATTGATCTTTCATTCTCATCCCATTCGAAAATATATAAGCCTTCGCGTTGTATTTCTTGACTATTTCAATATACTTTGGAAGATCATTATTGAGGGTTGGTTCACCAGAACCTTCAAGGTTTACTATTCTAAGACCTTTCTCGGATATCTCCGCTACAATATCTTCGAATTGAGATAGGGGCATTTTCTTTAGCCAATTCTTACCCCTAGCGCCTGTTTTACCATCAGGTGTTGTTTGTGGGCACATCTGACATGTGTAATTACACCCACCATTAATTTCTATAACTGCTCTGTCTATAAACATTATTTAAAATACTCTATATCACTAACTTGTTCATTGTAAAATCTATGAAATTGTTTATCTAATTTGTAGAAATGATTCTCATCATTTACATCAATTACCATTTTGTCGTAATACCAACTAAATTTTCTTAGGAATTTTTCATAAGAGTGATCATAATTAACAGCTTCTTGTATTGAATTGGCGTGGTGTGCTGCTATATGAAATGCAAAATCAACATTTTTGGTGAAATATGAATATCGTTTTCCCATAACAATAGCAGTCAAACCAACGCTGCTATTCACGGACCAAATATACTTTGCATTATCTAATAGTGGAAATGTCTCATATGTCTTATCTATGAAATGTATGTTTGCGTGTTCATTACATTTATTCTTAATCCAAAATACAACCTTTCTATATGCTACATTTTCTGGTGGGATGATATGTTCTTTTATTAATAATGTTTCATCGTGGTTTATGCAATATCCAATAACAGATTTGAGTATATCAAATTGTGGTTTGCTCCATAGGTGTTGCGTTAAAAACAGTATATAATCGTCGTGAATGTTTGATATTTTCTTGGTAAAACTATCATCCCACTTTTTCAATATATTGTTGTCAAGTATATTTTCTATATCTTCTCGTATAGGATAATCATCTGACATATATTCCAAAGAGAAATTATTGATGAAATGTCCGTTTGGAATCAATTTAAAGAAGTTGAATATGGGACACCCTTCCGAGTAGGAAAGGTGTCTCTTATCTTTTAATAGAGTTTCGTAGTATGTTAAGTAACCATCATATTTTGGTATTAGTTCTAGTATCCAAGAATGAAATCTTTTATATTCCTCAAGGCGTTTTAGTTTTACCTTATGAAGACCCTTATTTCTAAATCTCTTCCAATTTTCAGGAGTCATTAGATACTGTTCTGTTATCATTTAAACATTGGGCCAACCAGCCAATTGACTAGTGAAACTCTTTCTCCCTTTGTAACTGGTTCAACGCTGTGTGGGAAGAATGATGGGAATACAACAACTGTTCCAGCTTTTTGTGGCGGGTAAAACTTTTCTTCCCCGGTCTTCAGGAATAGTTTACCACCTTCAAAATCATCATTCAAGAAAAGAAGAATTGTAAGTTTTCTTGAATTTGGTAAGTTTTGTGGGTTAGTTTTAAGGTCAAAAAATGTATCAATATGAGTATTATAATGACCCCCAATACCATATTTCAAGAATTCGGATTGATTTGAACCTTTAATATCAAAGTTATAATAAAGGTTGTTTATGTTCATACCTATACCCGTAAGGGTCGCACCAATTCCTTTATCAACAGGAACTGGAACCCGTATCGTATCCCTTATTTCTTTGTTTATGGATGCATTTTCTCCAGAACCAACACCACCTTCAACGCCCTTTGTTGATTCTATGCTCTTTATTATTCTTTCACACGTCTCTTTACTAAAAGCATTGTGGTAAGCAATAGCTTGTCCATAACTCAATATTTCTATTTCTGGGGTTAACATATGGATATGGGTGTGATGAGATAATTTTCCACGTTTATCATAAATCCATTCTGAATTAGGACCATCTGCATCAACATAATGGAGGAATACCTGTGCTTGCCATTCTCCCTCTTTATATTCATTTCTCCAGTGATAGAGTTCTTCTCCATGATAAAGAACAGCATCTCCAACATTCATATATATTGGGCCTGGATTTTCTGGGTTCTCTTCCTTTGACATGAATATAGGCCAAGGATCACCCTCAAACCCAAGCGTTATTGTAGCACTAATCTCGCAAGCTGGTCTATCTCTGTGGTTTTTAAGTTCTTCTCCGGGGGCATAAAGCCTAGCATATGCATAAGTTGGTAATAACTTTTTACCAGAAGCCCTTTCGAAATGCGGAAGCAGTTGCTCTAAAAGGCTATCAAAAACGGGTTCTCCGTGAATAGCTTTCGATTTGGGACATTGTTCGTCTTCAGTGGTTTTCCCTTCAATAATCAATTTTTTCAATTCACTAGTCAGTTGTTGGCAATTTTCTTTGTCTAGAAAATGTTTTAGTAATACATAACCTTCTGTTTCAAATTCATGCGCTGTAAATGCATTTTCAATTGACTCATTTTGTTGCATAATATCTCCATATTTTTCATAATAATTTGTTAAATCCAAAAGAGAATCTTCTTTCAGGCGCGTATATCGTATGCCAAAATAAAGGCTTTTCTGTTATTACAAATCTGCGGCCTGTCCACAGTTCGTTATCATAATCATCTATTATTTCACCAGTTTCCGGATTTTTGTATCTGAATATACCCGGTTTTTTAGAAAAAGATATATATGTTCTCTCTCCGGGGGATTTAGAATTTGTATGCCACCCCATAATACTATTTTTGGGATACATTATATTATTATTTATGGTATCAGCATCTAATAGTTTTTTGACATTCTCTAATAATGGTGAATCTAATATATATGTTTTTAAACTATAAGTATTTTTATTTCGTTTAGGAACTTCTAGAGAATTAAATTTTTTCAGAGAACTTCTACCATCATTGATCTTTAGCCAGTTTTCTTTATGCTGGTATATAATATTTCGAAGTATAATTTTTATTTCATCAGAAGGTTCAAATTTTTCAATAATCATACTAATAAATCTCCATCTGTTATTGATGGGTCTATAGGTGACATTTCTTGATCAACAATATACTCTTTAACTAAACCATCGTTAGAATAATATAAATCACCAGAAGTATTAATCTCCGGTGGCAAATCTATCCAAAAAAATGCTCCAGAAACATCAAATTCATTTTCATAAATTTCTATAATATTATCGCCAATAATATTATTCTGCGAATCGTATTTTTTATCTAGAGTAAATACCAATCCTTTCATTAATAAAACTCCTCTACTATCACAACACCACCAGTGGGGCTGCCATTGGGGTTGCCGTCAGCGCCCAAGCCATAGGATAATGTGCCATGTCCATATGCAATTCCTGCTACACCGCCGGGGACCTGCGGCTGGCCTCTGCCCCCAGAGAGATCAATGTCGCCGTTGGCCCCAACACCACCAGTAATAGTACTGGCTCCAGTTGCTGTCGCATATGTTCCAAATGATGAAGTTTGCTGGGCAGTTCCAACGGTAACAGTAACAGGTGCTGGTATACTCGGCGCGGGAATATATTTAATAGTAGCGCCTCCGCCGCCACCAGCAACATAGTAGGGGGAGTCATTTGGTCCACCAGTAGTTCTATTACCACCGCCTCCGATAACCGTTACTTTAATACCAACCAAACCTGTTGGTTTATCGTATGTTGTGTTTGCGGTAATAACATTAATTGTTGGCGGCGCATTTGCCACATCAATACTATTCTCAATTGCAGTAGCAGTTGTAGAATCAATTGCTGCAATATTAGTTAATCCAGCAGAACTGTTTACAACCTGAGTTCCAGAAACACTTACAGAAGTTGCGTTTACAGCATTAGCGGTTGTGTCACCAGTAATTGTTAATGTATTCGCGGTTGTATTGCCGTCTACTGATATATCAGTTGAAACGCTAACCGAAGTTGAATTAATTACTGCAACGTTTGCATCACCTGCAGCAATGGTAAAGGTATTACTACCATCATACTGGATTCTGTTATTTCCAGTTGATTCTAAGTGGATATTTGCTACTTGAAGTGTGCTCATTTTATACTCCTATCGCCATGTAGTAAACTGTTGAAGAGGCCGCTTGGTTATCAGCTGTAAAGGTTGTCGTGTTTGAAGCTGTAACCCATAACTTACCATCTTCTGTGTTTGTTAATTGTATGTTATACACCACTGAACTAAAAGCTGATGGAAATGTTACAGTAGTGGTAGATGAGGATATTGTAGCAGAACCCCATACAAGCTTCAGTCCATTAGGCATGGTAGTAAATCCACTTGGTGCAATACTTGAACTACCAAGTGTAAAGGTATTTGAGGTAATATTCGCGTTTGCAGCTGTAATATTATTTGTCACAGTCACGTTATTACTAAACGTTGCGTGACCTACTGAGTTAACAGAAAGCGCATCAGTCGCACCATTAACCACTAAGTTCACACCTTTATCAGTTCCACCTTCAACGTATGCATTAGAACCATCATATCCGAATACAGTTCTTCCTCCAGAGATATTAATTTCTCTGTTCTGGTTATCTGTACCAAGAGAAATAACATTACCAGTTGCAGTATTTGTAGAAGTTATGGCCCCATTAACATTTAATGGAACATTTAAAGTTGTGCTAGTTGTATTCGCAATGACTGTATTAACTGTAGAATTAGCTTTTAGGGTCACTTGATTAGAGGTGTTAAGCTCAATTCTCGGACCACTGGTATTACCAGTTCTAAGACCAAGAGAGGTTGTACCATTTGCTGTATTAATTAGGGATGTTGTTACGCTTGACATTAGATTACCACCACTCTTCCACCAGTTTCTACAGTTAGATTAAACCCATCATCAACAGTAATTGGACCTATAGTCATTGCATTCTCACCATCAGCAATTGTTACGTTTGCAGTTTGAGTGTTTGCATTGATTCTATAAAGATCACCCTTTCTAGCAGTGTCACCATAAGCGCCATCGTTACCTTTATAGTAACCACCTCCGCCTCTTAGATTCTCACCATTATAGTAGAAACCAGTATTATTTGCGACAGTATTAGCGCCAGATTTAATAGTGGTGAAGTTAACATTAGCTCCAGTGAAATTAATATTACCAGAGACTGTGTAATTACCAGTATTTGTTAGATAATTGGCTGCTGCAACACCGCCAAGATTAGTGGCGTTGTTTGCCGTATTAGCATTGATAGCAGTATTGGCTTCTTGAGTAAAGAACGTTGAATTTGCTAGAAGTGCAGAGCTGTAATAAATACCAGCAGTATTTACAACCCAAACTCCGTTGTTTACTTGAAGACCATTTTTGACTACGAAGTCTTTGTCTGACACGGTTCACTCTCCCCTGTGCTATTATTTTATTTATATTATACAGGCTTTGTTGGCCAAGTAACAGAATATGGAAAGGTTTCTTGATCTGTAATATCACGTAGGGCTTGACGGTAATCAGCCCAAGGTTGTGTGAGTGTATTGTCTGAAAGAGCCATCCAGTCTGTTTCTTGAAGTAAGCTGTCTCTCATAGATCTAATGTTTGATTCTGCTTTTTCTTGTGGTAGATTAACTACAGTGTAAGTTTTATACCAACTACTATCTCTTTCTTCAAAAGAAAAATCTAGAGACTGTATTAGAGCGTCATACTCTGGCCTAGTATCTTCGGTGTATGAATATACATCTTGTTCGTTAAGATAATGATCCGGTATTTCTTTTGGATAAGAAACGTTTGAATTATCAAGACGGAATTGTCTTATTGAATAAGGTTCCGGAACGTTATTTACTAATTTGATATACATTTTTAATCCTTATGCTGTCTTACTAAATTCTATGACCGCATGACAGTCATATATAACATCACTGATTCCATGACCCGATGCTGCAACAGTCGTAGACTCTACGTTCTCAATCCATACCCCAAGCGCTCCCGTCCCATTCACATCTCCTTCCCACCCGGTATCGGGTGTGACGATATTTCGATCATCTGATCCAGTGTTTCCGGCAAATATGAAGTTTCCTATAGTCAATCCTGTAAGCTCGGGAATATTCCATGTGGAGTTAGGGGTTCCGCTTGAATTGGTGGAGGAAACTGTTTGCACGAACGAATCAATTCCCGTAAATACCCAAATATGACCAGAGGCACCATTCAGGGTAACAGAACTAATTGTGCCAGCAGCATCAAATTGATACTGAAGTCGTGATCCCACATCAAAGGTAGAACCAAGAATATTATTGTTATAAGTCGCCGCAGAGGTAAATCCTGTAATAGTCGAAGGTGCACTTGTTGTCTCGTAGTCGCTATCCACCGCTATTATGAGATCACCAGCGGAATGGGCAGGGATTGAAAGAGCTCCAGACCCTCTAACTGCACCAACAAACAAACTGTCGCCACCAAACCCCCCTGCGCCTATTATTCTATTCCAAAGCATTAACTGCCATCCCCAACCAATGCACCATATAGAGTAGTAGAAACTTTCCAGAGAGCAACCACTGTATAGCCTGTCGTCGCCAAGGTGGGTGCAGAGCCGCCATTGTTGACCCAAGTGGTTGTCGGCCATGTGATTGTGTAAGCAGTGCCATCATCAATCATGAGGGTCATTGATTCACCAGCATTTAAACTATCAGTATAAGTGGTGCTACCTGTAAGCGTATGTGTTTGTATTGTACCATTGAAAGGATCAAGCGCAACGGAAGTCCCGCTCAGAGTATACACTTCTTCTTCGATAGCGCCCAAAAATTGTGTTGCGGCATATTTCACATACACCCTAGCTTCATCCCCAGCAGTAAGCTTAATAAAACTAGATTCTAATCTGAGATCTCCTGTGCCTTGATCGTTGATATAACTATTGGTCCCATCATGGTAAATTTGAAGGTCATTTCCCGGAGAACCAAAGATAGCATAAGCATTATCATTGAATGTTGCATTTGCAGTAAACACAACGGCATTAGCAGTTAGAGTTCCTGTGGATTCCAAATCTGCTACTGTTTGGTCTGCAACACCAATAATATTTGATACTGATAAAGTACTCATTTATGAATCCTTTTGTTTTATTTCTATTTATATATCATTAGTTGCTGGGTCTTCAACTTCTTCAGTAACAATTGATGGGAAACTGAAATTCCACGGATCAATATTGTTCACGTTGTTATATAGGTCGCGAAGTTCTTGCCGATATTGTGTGTATACTGGGTCTAAAGGTTCACTTAATTCAAAGGCTTTAATTACTTTATAATCAGTTTCGAAAAGTCTACGTTCGCATTCTTGTTTAATCCATTCCCAACGTTCGGCAGTTTCAGATTCGTTCGGATCCCTTACAACCCAATTTGTTCCATCCCAATCTATTTTTTGAGGAAATGAGGATGTTGGTGGGTTATCGACAGGAACGTATCCTGCATTTTCTAAATCTTCAACCGTAAAAGTAGAAGAGTCTGTTTTAGTAGTACCATCACTAAACTTAATCCTATTCGGCAGGGTGGATGGATATCCACCATTTTTTGAATATAAACTCATTAATTCTCTCCTTAGACCGTGCTAAAATCAAAAGCAGTTCCATTCCACTCACGATATCCATCAATTGTTCCAGTAAAACTGCTACTATCATTCGTTGTGCTGATGTTCCATGATGATCCGCCAGCAACACCACCAACTCCTGTATTGTCGCCTCCAGCGCCGTCACTACTCATTGTTGTTGTGATAAGTTCTGTCATGGTTGATCCATCCCACCAGTAAAGTTGCTCACCGCTGGACACACCATAGTCAACAGTGAAATATAGAGTGCCTTGCTGATTCGAGTAAGGCGTGAAGGAAGTGTTGTATGTAGTATCTCCACTATGTCCATCGGAACCAAGATAGATAGTGCCAGCTTCCATAACAATGATAGTTCCTGTCGTGGCGCCGCCAATTTCTAAAATTACCCCTGTGTCTGAGCCACTAATTCCATTCGGAAAGTCTATGGCGGCTGTAAAATCACTTGCACCGTCCCAAGAGGTTGAGATGTTAAGTGGAAATCCCGAAGTGTAAGAGCGTGTTGTAGTTCCTAGATTGGTTGATTCTTCACTCCATGGAAATATTGCTGCGGGTGAAGATGACTTTGGAAACTGTGTAGTGGACTTGAGATTCCAAATACCTTGAGCGTCTACATAACTAAATTCTTCAATACTTGTAGGTGCAGTAGCAGAACTTGAAGTGGACTTTAAGATACTCCAGTTTTCAAAATATCTTTTCTTACCTTTTCGGAAACCGCCAAATCTACCTCTACTCATGTCGAAAGACTTTCTAATACTGCTTGTAGATTAAAAATACCGCTTCCATATTCTTGTGTAGTAGTCGTTCCGCGTCGAAGAGCAACGGTTACTGCCTGCCATGCGTCGCTTCCTGTGGTGCTAAAGCCCGGAGGGTTTTCAGACCCCGCTGTAGCTAAAAGTTTTGAAGCCATCATGGTGACAGAATCGCCACCACTGCTTGCTGAAGATTCGCCATAATTTAGGTTAGAATATCCAGAAGGTACAGTAACAGTAACCCCACTGTCATCATCAAGAAAGCCAATGGCAACTACCATACTGTTATCGGTTACTGTGGTAATAGAGGGTGCATCTGGGTCTCCATTAACGCCACCGCTACTGGCAGTCGTATAGGTCACATCGAATGGCGTTGTTTCATCAATTCCTCTAAAAACCTGAATAACAGCCGCGCCTCGACTATTGCTGCGGTTAATTGTAAGACCTGTGCCAGACTCTGTTCCGTCTGCAAACTTATAACTAATTAAATAATCCGGGTCTGAGCCTGTGTATTGAACCAATGCAGTGTACGAGGTCGAAGAACTGTCGCTTGGTGGGGTAGAAACATCGCCGGAGTCGTTTGACTGTGCGATGATAATAAAGTCGCCTTCTTGAATGCCTGAAGGATAAGTAAAACTTGTGCCAGTGCTAAGGTTGTAGTTTGTGCCTACAACAAAGGAAGGTGTTGCAGTCGTTGTGCTTTCTGAGAAATAACTTCGCGTAACTCCAATAAGACCACCATTAAGATAGACACTTTCTAAAGGCATTAGCTAATCTCTTCATAACTACACAATGCTTCTAAGTCGCCTGTCGCTGAAGCTGTAAGTCTAATTGAATCACCTTCTTCAAGATATATCGCAGTTTCTTTTGAGATAACAACAAGCGAGGCGTCGGCTGGGACAGAAATCGTGCTAGCAATTTCATAAGCTGTTGAACTTCGAAATAAATCAACCGTGATATCAGCTGCGTTTGTTCCATCAACGTTTGAGACAATCAAAGAATTAATTTTAAAAACTTTACCACTTGCAGCAGAGTTAGTAACAATAGCAGTTGCGCTTGCCCCAACCTGTTGGACTGCAGTTTTACCTAAAATAGTAGATACGTTTACAATATTTGGTGCTGCCATTATTTTCTCCTATTATCCAAATACGATCGCCATTGCAATGGCCTTACCTGTTGAAATGCCAGCGTTTGTCAAGTTTGAACCATCACCAGAAAAATAAGCCGCAGTTACATTACCAGAAACTATAAAATCACCAGTTAAATTTACATCATTATTACCTGAAGAAATAATTATCTCAGGACCGCTTGTATTACCAGTGGTCAAAGTTAAATTTGTTAATCCGTCTTCAGTTTCAATATTTGTTACTCTTAAATTGCTCATACTATCGCCACCCTTGCACCTGATTGAATAGTTAATGTAACTCCATCGGCAATAGTCAATGGACCCGCCGCTGAACCATTTTGACCGTCTGCGAATGTTACATTTGCGTTAAGTGAATTGTTATTAACTCTGAATATGTTATTAGCATTTGTAGAATCACCGACAGTTCCATTGTCGCCAAAATAATAACCACCACCAGAACCACCACCAGCAGCGTCAGCCCAGTACGCAACAGTCCCGTTTGATGTTAATACTTGTCCAGCTGTACCGAAACCACCGTTTGCTGATAAACCGGAACTAATGCTAAGGTTCCCATTAATGGAGGTAACACCCGCACTGTCGATGCTCAGGGTAGAGGTGCCCGAGCCATTAACACGAAGCCCTACACCCTTTGCTGTCCCACCTTCCATGTATACTTCAGAGCCGCTGTATCCGAATACAGCGCGGCCACCGGAGAGAGTAAACTCTCGGTTTTGGTTATCAGAACCAAAGGTTGCAACAGTGCCTGTGACAGCATCTGAAATTGTAAACGCAGCGGTGGTGGTTAAACCCGCAAACGATGGGCTGTCTGTGGTGGCTACGCCTTGGTCCAAAGCCTTGACTGAAGCTTCGCTGGTTAACTCGCTGTCCATTAGAGCGTTACCATCAACATAAGAAACTGCATTAGAGTAAGCAGTACCAGCAGCAGTATCTGCATAACTGGTAGCATTACTATAAGCAGTACCAGCAGCAGTGTCCGCGTAAGAAGTAGCGTTAGTATATGCGGT
>Ga0070754_10002580_pt1 | contig 13269 bp, 10 predicted proteins | sample VirMetDEL_Sep_01_FD_75181 | JGI IMG/M metagenome (GOLD analysis project Ga0070754, IMG submission 75181) | Aqueous microbial communities from the Delaware River and Bay under freshwater to marine salinity gradient to study organic matter... | ecosystem: Environmental > Aquatic > Marine >... | reverse complement strand
TCGACCACGGCGGGGCCCGCGGCAAAGATCTGGCTGAGGCCCTTGACCATGACCGAATAATGGCTCGCCACCACGCGCGCGGCGCCCAGACCCGCGGTGGGGCCAAGCGCAAGCGCGACCACCGGCACGGTGTCGAGATTGGTTACGACATCGCCCCAGCCGGGAACCGCGGGGATATAGGTCGCGCCGATCTGTTCGAGCGTTTTCACGCTGCCGCCGCCGCCCGTGCCGTCGATCATGCGGATGATCGGCAGCTTGAGCTCATGCGCCATTTTCTCGGCCTGCACCATCTTGCGGCTGATCCCGGCATCCGCCGCGCCGCCGCGAATGGTGAAATCGTCGGCGGTGGCAACCACCGGGCGGCCGTTGATCCGGGCTTTGCCGAACAGGAAGGGGGCAGGAAGGACGGCTTCGAGATTGCCGTCCTCGTCGTAGCTGCCCTTGCCCGCGATCTTGCCGATCTCGCGGAAGGTGCCGTCGTCGCACAGCGCGGCGAGCCGGGCGCGGGCATCCATCTTGCCGCGGCCATGCTGGCGGGCGACCTTTTCCTCGCCGCCCATCTGCTCGGCCAGCGCCTCGCGCCGGCGCAGTTCCTCGAGTTCTTTTTCCCATCCCATGCGCGACGCATACCCAAGCCGTCGCCCCAGCGAAAGCTGGGACCGCTATCATTTTCGTGCTTGTGGAGGGCGATCCCAGCTTTCGCTGGGATGACGATTATTCCTCTGCGGGCGCGACAACTGCCAGCACGGCCTCGACCTGCACCTGTCCGCCGGTCGCGGCCGAAAGCTTGGTCACGGTCCCGTCGAACGGGGCGGTCAGCGCGTGTTCCATCTTCATCGCCTCGAGCACCATCAGCCGCTGTCTCGCAGTCACCCGGTCGCCCTCGGCCACATCGACCGCGATGACCTTGCCCGGCATGGGGGCGAGGATAGCACCGCTACCGGCCGCCGCCGCGCCGCTGCCGCGGCTTTCCAGCGCGAACTCGAAACCCTGGCCATCGGCAAAGACCACCGTGCGCGCATCTTCGACGAAACCTGTGGCATGCGCGGCGCCGCGTTCGCCGATGACGTCGACCGTGCGGCTTTCGCCCTTGTGGAACAGGGTCGCGGCGACCCGCGGATCCGCATTGAGCCGGAAACCGATCGGGCGGGGGGCGTTCTCCTCGATCGCGTCGAGGACCGTAAAGTCGGCGGCAGCCTGCCAGATCGCATCATCGGGCGCATCGTCGCCGACCAGCCGGTCGAGCTTGCGTTCGATGAATCCGGTGTCGAGCTGGGCTTCGACGAAATCGTCTTCCAGCAGGGCGTTGGCGAGGAAGGCGGCGTTGGTCTTCACCGGCCAGACCTCGACGCTTTCGGCGATATCGGCCAGGGCCTCGATCGCGTCCGCCCGGGTCTTTTCCCACACGACGAGCTTGGCGACCATAGGATCGTAATGCGGTGAGATCATGTCGCCTTCGGCCACCCCGGTCTCGATGCGCCCTTCGCTACCAAGGTCGAAATGGTCGAGCGGGCCGGTCGAAGGCAGGAATCCGCTGCTCGGGTCCTCGGCATAGAGCCGGGCTTCGATCGCATGGCCGGTGATGCGCAGCTCATCCTGCTGGAGCGGGATCGGTTCGCCGGCAGCCACGCGCAACTGCCATTCGACCAGGTCGACACCCGTGATTTCCTCGGTCACGGGATGCTCGACCTGCAGGCGGGTGTTCATTTCCATGAAGAAAATGCGATCGGCGCGCAGGCCTTCGCTGGCGTCGGCGATGAATTCGATCGTGCCCGCGCCCTCGTAATCGACCGCCTTGGCGGCGCGCACGGCAGCGGCGCAGATTTCCTCGCGCGTCGCCTCGTCCATGCCTGGCGCAGGGGCTTCCTCGATCACCTTCTGGTGGCGGCGTTGCAAGGAACAGTCGCGTTCGAACAGGTGGACGACATTGCCGTGGCTGTCGCCGAACACCTGCACCTCGATATGGCGCGGGGAGGTGATCCATTTTTCCAGCAGCACTTCATCGTTGGAGAAGCTGGCCTTCGCCTCGCGGCGGCAACTCTGCAGATCCGCTTCGAAATCTTCGGCCTTGTCGACCTTGCGCATACCCTTGCCGCCGCCGCCCGCAACCGCCTTGATCAACACGGGGTAGCCGATGGCGTCGGCTTCCTTCTTCAGCCGTTCGGCCGACTGGTCTGCGCCCAGATAGCCGGGCGTAACCGGGACGCCCGCTTCCATCATCAGCGTCTTGGCGGCATCCTTGAGCCCCATCGCCTCGATGCTCGACGGCTTGGGGCCCACCCAGATCAGCCCGGCATCAATCACGTCCTGCGCGAAACCGGCATTTTCGGACAGGAAACCGTAGCCCGGGTGGATGGCTTCCGCTCCGGTCTCCTTGGCCGCAGCGATGATCTTTTCGCCGACAAGATAGCTTTCGGCGGCGGGTGAGGGGCCGATATGCACCGCCTCATCGGCTTGCCGCACGTGCAGTGCGCGGGCGTCGGCGTCCGAATAGACCGCGACCGTGGCAATACCCATGGCGCGCGCGGTGCGGATGATGCGGCAGGCGATTTCGCCGCGATTGGCGATGAGAAGCTTTGCAATCATGCGGCGGGGACTAGCTTCCGCCGGGGGAAAAGGAAACTACCGTCGCTGCCGATTGGCAAGGACGAGCGGTGGCCTCTACCAGCCGGCCAGCGGCTTGAAGTCGTGCCGGCTCCAGGTGATCGGCTCCGCGGGCGGGGGCGGGCGGTTGCGGACCGCTTCGAAGAACGCGGCGACCATGTGCCAGGTCTTTTCGGGGGCCGAAACGCGCGTGCGAGTATCCCACGCCAGCTGGCCCCGGTTCAGGACCTTGCGGCCGATCGCGCCGTAGATCCGCGCGGCGGACAGCACCGCCCAGCGCTGGCGGAAGCGCAATTTCCGCGCGCCGAGCTTGGCCGCCGCCTCGTGCTTCTCCATCAGGGCGATCAGGCGCGGCATCAGGCTAGCGAGGCGAAAGCGGTTTTCGGGCAGGGCGTGTTCGCCCTGTTGCCAGCCCATTTCCTCGAGCCATTTTTGTGGCAGGTAACAGCGATCGGCTTCTGCATCTTCGACGATGTCGCGCGCGATATTGGCCATCTGGAAAGCGAGGCCGAGGTCGCAGGCCCGGTCCAGCGTTTCGCCATCGTCGGGATGCACCCCCATGATCCGCGCCATCATGATGCCGACCGCACCCGCGACATGGTAGCAATATCGCAGCATGTCCGCTTCGGTGTTCGGGGTCCAGCGTGTCGCATCGAGCGCGAAGCCGGCGATTACGTCGTTGGCTTCGGCCAGCGTCAGGCCGCATTCGTCGGCGACCAGGCCGAACGCGTCGAAAGCGGCATCGGCGGTGGGCTGTTCCTCGAATGCGCGCTTGGTCAGCACACGCAGGGCCTGCACGCGGTCTTCCGCATCCTTCATGTTGCCCTGGTCGCCCAGTGGCCCGCCCTTGTCCTGATTGTCCGCGATGTCGTCGCACCGGCGGCACCAGGCGTACAGCAGCCAGCTGCGTTCGCGGGTTGCCTTGTCGAACAGTTTCGAAGCTGCGGCAAAGCTGTGTGAACCCTGTTCGATCGATTCGAGCGATTTGTCGACCAGGATCGCGCGATCGCGGCCGCCGCCCGCGCGGGTCGGGGTGGGCCGCAGGTACCGCGACTGGACCAGGGTGCGGGGTTTGCTCAGAGGTCGTCGGCCTTCATCTGGAAGATCGGCGTATGCCGTTCATAGGCTGCCATTCTGTCGAGCAATCCGTCCAGAGTGTCGTCGTGCACGAGGATGTTCTGGTGCACCGGGCGGACGAAACCGACTTCCGCCATCTTGCGGTTGAAGGCGATCAGCTCGTCGTAAAAGCCGAAGGCATTGAGCAGGCCGACCGGGTTGTCGTGATAGCCAAGCTGCGCCCAGCTCATCGCCTCCCACAGTTCGTCCATCGTACCGACGCCACCGGGGATCGTGATGAAGCCGTCCGACAGGTCGGTGAACCGCTGCTTGCGCTCGTGCATGCCGCCCACGGTGTAAAGTTCGGTGCAATCGTGATTGGCGACTTCCGAACTGGCCAGTGCCTCGGGAATGACGCCGATTACTTCGCCGCCGGCCTCCAGCGCACCGCGCGCGGTGGCGCCCATCAGGCCGAGGCGGCCGCCGCCATAGACCACGCCGATACCGCGTTCGGCGAGGCGCTTGCCCACATCGTAGGCGAGCTGGATATAGCGCGGATCATCGGGCGAGGCGGAGCCGCAATAGATGGCGAGACGGTTCATCCGGCGCGTCATACTGCCAAATCTTCCAGCATCAATCCGGCAGTTGCCTTGGCGCTGCCGACCACCCCCGGAATTCCCGCCCCGGGATGCGTGCCCGCACCGACAAGGTAGAAATTGTCGAGCACATCGTCGCGATTGTGCCCGCGGAACCACGCGCTTTGCGTCAGCACCGGCTCGAGGCTGAAGGCGCTGCCCATATGAGCGTTGAGGTCGGCGGCGAAATCGCGCGGGGCGTAATGGAACTTGGTCACGATGCGCGAATGGATGTCGGGGATCAGGCGCCGGCCGAGTTCGTCGAGAATGCGCTTCTCGAGTACCGGTCCCATTTCCTCCCAGTCGACGGCCAGCTTGCCCATATGGGCCACCGGCACCAGCGCATAGAAAGTGCTCATCCCCTCGGGCGCCATGCTGTCGTCACTGACGCTGGGGTGGTGCAGATAGATCGAGAAATCCTCGGGCAGGACGCCGTGATCGTAAATGTCCTCGACCAGGCCTTTGTAGCGCGGACCGAACAGGATCATGTGATGCGGAATACCCGGCCAGCTTCCCTCGATGCCGAAGTGGACGACGAACAGGCTGGGGCTGAAGCTCTTGCGCGACAGGCTCTTAGCGTAATCCTTGCCGCGCTTCGATCCGGCCAGCAGGTCCTTGTAGCTGTGCATGATGTCGGCATTGCTCGCGATCGCGTCGAACCGCTGGCGCCAGCCGGACTGCGTCTCGATCTCGGTCACCTGCTTGCCCAGCGTGTGCACCTGCGCCACCGGATCGCCCAGCCGCACGGTGCCGCCGATGCGCTCGAAATGCGCGACCATGCCGGCGATCAGGCGATTGGTGCCGCCCTTGGCCCACCATACGCCGCCGTCCTTTTCGAGCTTGTGGATCAGCGCATAGATGCTGCTGGTCTTCATCGGATTGCCGCCGACCAGCAGCGTATGGAAGCTCAGCGCCTCGCGCAGCTTTTCGTTTTCGACATAGCTCGACACCATCGAATAGACGCTGCGCCATGCCTGCTGCTTGGCCAGTGCGGGAGCCGCCTTGAGCATGGACTTGAAATCGAGGAACGGCACATGGCCAAGCTTGACGTAGCCTTCCTCGTAGACCGCTTCGGAATATTCGAGGAACCGCTGGTAGCCGGCGACATCGGCGGGATTGAGCTGGGCTATCTCGCGGAACAGCTGTTCCTCGTCGTTCGAATAATCGAACTGCGTGCCGTCGGGCCAGGCGAGCCGGTAGAAGGGCATGACCGGCATCAGCTCGACATCCCGAGCGATGTCGTGACCGGTCAGCGCCCACAATTCCTTGAGGCAATCGGGATCGGTGATGACGGTCGGGCCCGCATCGAAGGTGAAACCGTCGCGCTCCCAGTAATAGGCCCGCCCTCCGGGCTTGTCGCGCGCTTCGACGACGGTCGTGGTGATGCCTGCCGATTGCAGGCGAATAGCGAGCGCAAGGCCGCCGAAGCCTGCACCGACGACGCAGGCCGTGCGGCCGGTGGGGGCGGGGACGAACGGCTCGGTGCTGTCGCTCGGGGTAACGGGAATGGCAGTTTCGGTGTTCATTGCGACCTCTCATGGACCAGCGGGCTGCCCTTGCCAAGCAAGGCGCGAATGGCGGCAGGGACAGATACGGGCGGCTTGCCCGAGAGGATGCGCAGCTTGTCGGCCGTGCTCGAATTTCCAGCGTAGAATCGTTCGATCAGGGGCTCGCGCAGGCGATAGAACCGCTCGAACACCCGGTAGCGTTCCTCCGGCTCGGCAGCGTCGAACAGCATCCTGCCGAGGCTGCGATAGAACCGCGTCGCCTGCCAGTGCCGCTGCGCCCGGTCTTCGAACAGCGCGGCAAGCTGGTCGCCCGGCAGCCCCGCGTGGCGGGCCAGGGCGAGGGCATTGGCCACGGCGAAGGGCAGGGTGTAGCTGGTCAGCGGGTGAACGAAGCCGCCGCGCGCGCCCGACCGAACCACGCCCGCACCTCCGAGCGCCGCCCGGTAGGCTGCGAAATCGCCTCCGGTGATAACCGGCAACACGCCGGTTTCGCCGCCGAGCCGATCGCCGTGCCAGCCCATCGCCGTACAATAGCGGTCGATGCGCGCTTCCAGCGCCGCGCGATCGAGCGCAGGTTCGTCGGCGTAATAGGTGTCCTCGACGAACAGCTCGTCCGGGCCTAGCGGCAGGGTGTAGACGAAGCGGTAGGCCCCGTGCTGGGCCACGCGCGTGTCCATGACGATGGGATCGGCGACGCCATGCGCGGTCCGTGTCCGCAAATGCCGTCCCACGAAGACCTGCCACCCGCCGCGCAGCTGGGCCGAGGGGGTGAAATCGCGGCAATCGATCACGCAGCGCGCGGCGATGTGCTCACCGCTGGCCAGCGTGACGCCGCCGGCGGCCAGTTTTGCCGCGCGTGCCTGCGTGCGGATGGCGGCTGCGGGCAGCTCGCTGCGCAGCGCGGCATCGAAATCCCGGCTGGCGAGCGAACGATAGGGCGAAGACAAGTGGCGCGTATGGCCCGGAAAGGCGACATCGTAACCGCCGGACCACTCGGTCGTGGCAAAGCCAGCCATGAGCTGTGTCCCGGGAGCGTCGAGATCGCTGGCGAACCAGCTCCAGCGGTGGTTGCCGCCCAGGCTCTCGCCCGCTTCGAAGATCGCTATGTTCAGCTCGGGATGGGCGCGGCGCACTGCCAGCGCGGCCAATCCGCCCGCCAGGCCGCCGCCGACCACGGCCATATCGATCATGCGCCCGTCCATCGCCGGTGGGCTTAGAAGCGAAGCGGGCCAGCGGCAATCGCTTTGGAATTCCTGCCAGGCAGGGTTACGGGAACGTCACACTCCCGTGCGAGTTGAACGGCAAAGACATATATCGAGGGAATCCGCATGAAGTTACTGCTCGCCGCAACCGGATCGCTGGCGCTCGCCTGCGCCGCACCCGCCATGGCCCAGAATGTCGAGGCATTGCCCGACGGACCTGACGGCGAAGCGACCGTATTCGATGGCAACTGGTTCTCGATCGGTGCGGGCGCGGTTTATTCCGCCAGCTACGATGGGTCGGACGACTATGTCGTATCGCCGATCCCTATCGTACAGGGCAAGATCGGCGGTGTGCGCATCAGCCCCCGGGCGGGTGGTGCCGCGCTCGATTTCGTCAATGACGACAGCGATGGCGCCAAGATTTCGGCCGGCGTTGCTGCGCGGCTCAACCGCAACCGCGCCTCGCAGATCGAGGATCCCGTGGTGCTGTCCTATGGCGAACTCGACACCGCCTTCGAAGTCGGTCCCTCGGTGGGGATCAGTCTTCCCGGCCTGCTCAATCCCTATGACAGCCTGAGCTTCAACATCGAGACGCTGTTCGATGTCGCCGGCGCGCATGACGGTACGCTGGTCAGCCCGGGCGTGACCTATTTCACACCCGTCAGCCGCGGCGCGGCGATCTCGCTGTCGGTCAGTGGTTCGTATGTCGACGACGATTATGCCGATTATTACTATTCGGTGCCGGCCGGCGGCGCACTGCCCGCCTACCAGGCGGATGGCGGCTGGGACCGGGTGGGTGTCAACCTGCTCACCGGGGTCGATCTCGACGGCAATCTTGCCAACGGCGGGCTCGCGCTCATCGCCATGGGCGGATATTCGCGGATGCTCGGCGATGGCAAGCGTACGCCGTTCACCTCCATTCGCGGTGATGCAGACCAGTGGATGGGCGCACTCGGGATCGGCTATACCTTCTAGCGCCGCTTTTGCTTGATACGCCGGCCGCTGGCGGGCATCCCCTTGGGCAACCAAGGGGATAGAGAATGAAGATTGCCGCATTCATCGCGCTGGCGGGGGCGATGTGCGCCGCGCCGGCGCTGGCCGATACCACTGTCATTCACGCGGGCGCGCTTGTCGTCGATGCCGAAAGCCAGCCGCGTGGGCCATCCACGATAACGGTTACCGACGGGAAGATCGTCAGCGTTGCCGACGGCTTCACTGCAGCCCCTGCACAGGCGGTCACGGTCGATCTGAAAGACAAGACCGTGGTACCCGGAATGGTCGACCTGCATGTCCACCTGACCGGCGATCCGGGCGGCGATTTCTGGAAGGGTGCAGTCGAACCCGATGAATGGGATGTCGTCGTCGGCGCCAAGAATGCGCGCCTGACGGCGCTTGCCGGGTTCACGACCGTGCGCGAAGCGGGCAGTGGCCCCGCCAGCGCCTTCTCGCTGCGCCGCGGAACCGCGGAAGGTTTCATCGACGGCCCGCGCATTGTGGCAGCCGGCCCCTCGCTCGCAATCGTGGGTGGGCACGGCGATGTCAGCGGGTTCCGCCCCGAAGTCAACGAGCTGCTCGACAGCGGGTTCACCTGCACCGGGGCGGTCGAATGCGCCGAAAAAGTCCGGCTCGCGAGCCAGAACGGCGCCGATATCATCAAGATTACCGCCACGGGCGGCGTGCTCAGCCAGCAAGGCCGTGGGCTCGAAGCGCATTTCACCAGCGCCGAGATGAAGAGCATTGCCGATACTGCGCATTCGCTCGGTCTGAAGGTCATGGCGCATGCGCATGGCGCGCGCGGGATCGAGGCCGCGGCGCGTGCCGGCATCGATTCGATCGAGCACGGGACCTATCTGGACGAGGCGGCCGCCCGTGCGATGAAGGACAACGGTACCGTGCTGGTGCCCACGCTGATGGCGTTCAAGGGCGTTACCGAACGGCTTGGACAAGGCGTTTACACACCGGTCGTCGAGGACAAGATCCGCGATGTAGCCGAAACCGCGCGCGTCTTCATGGGCAAGGCGCTGCGCTGGGGCGTGCCGATCGCTTTCGGGACCGATGCCGGCGTCTTCGGTCACGGCCGCAATGCAGGCGAATTCGCGCTGATGGTCGAACAGGGCATGAGCCACCGGGATGCTTTCGCGGCGGCGACCACCCACGCCGCACGCGTGCTGGGACTGGAAAACGAGATCGGCCGGATCGCGCCCGGCTATTCGGCGGATCTGATTGCGGTCGAAGCCAACCCGCTCGACGATACATCGACGCTGGAGAATGTCGATTGGGTGATGGTGCGCGGCCGCGTGATCGATTGACCGCAGCATTGCCGGCGCCATGCGGAACAGGGCACTGCATGGCGCCGGTCGAGCGACATATGCCTTCGATCGTATGGCGTGCTTGTGCGCTCAGGCAAATGCCTGTCCTATCGCTGCACTACAATTACCAGGGGAACCTCCATGAAACTCGTCCGTCACGCCCTCGCTTCGGGTGCCGCCCTTTCGCTTGTTCTGGCAGCGAACCCGGCCATCGCCCGCGATCACCATGCAGCAACCGAAGCTGCGAGCGAAATGAGCGAACACGACAAGCTCTTCGCGCTGTTCGCGGATGCCGATGAACGCAGCCTCAAGCTCAATCCGGTCGGCGCGCTGTTTCGCGGCGACATGCGCTACGCGGACCGCCTGGGCGATTACCTGACCGACGAGCATCTTGCCGCAAGCAAGGCGGACAATGCCGAAAACCTCGCGAAGCTGGCCGAAATCGACCGCAGCAAGCTGTCGCCTACCGACCAGCTCGCCTACGATGTCTTTGCCTACAACCAGCAGCGTGAGCAGGAGGGCTATGCCCCCGCGATCCTCGCGGCGAGCGAAGTGCGTCCGGTGAACCATTTCTCAGGCTTCCACACGTTCTATCCCAACTTTGCCAGCGGGCAGAGCGCCGCCCCCTTCAAGACGGTCGAGGACTACGAGAACAACCTCAAGCGGCACGAGGATTACATCGCCATCACCGACCGCGCGATCGGCAAGTTCCGCGAAGGCATGGAAACCGGCGTGTACGAAACCAAGCTGACGATCGGCAACGTCGTCAGCCAGCTCGACACGCAGTTGGCGATGCCGGTCGAGGAATCGCCCTTCTTCATGCCGGTGAAGAACTTCCCCGAGGAATTTTCCGCCGAAGAGAAGGCGCGGCTGACGGCTGAATACACCGCGGCCACCGAGGAAATCTACGCGGCGCACGAGCGGATGCGAGATTTCCTGCGCGACGAATACATGGCCGTGGCACGCGACAGTGTGGGACTGTCACAGATGAAGGGCGGCGCGGAGTTGTACAGGCATATGGTGGAAGGTACGACGACGCTTCCGCTCGAGCCCGATTACCTGCACGAACTGGGCCTGTCCGAAGTGGCGCGGATCAAGAATGGCCTCGAGCAGATCAAGCAGGAAGTCGGCTTCGAGGGGACGCTCAACGAGTTCTTCGACTACGTGCGCACCGACGAGCAGTTCAAGCCGGAGAGCCGCGAGGCGTTGACGCAGAGCTATTACGATATCGGCGAACAGGTCGATGAGAAGATCGGCGAATTTTTCTCGCTGGTCCCCAAGACCCCGCTCGAGATCAAGCCCTACGAGGAGTATCGCGAGAAGTTCGAAGCGGGTGGTTCGTACAATTCGGGCGCGCCGGACGGTTCGCGGCCGGGGACATTCTATTTCAACGCCTATGACCTGCCCAGCCGCCTGACGACGGGCAATGTGACGCTTTACCTGCACGAAGGCGCACCGGGGCATCATTTCCAGATCAGCCTCGCGCAGGAAAACACCGATCTGCCGGCATTCATGCGCTTCGGCGGCAACACGGCCTATGTCGAAGGCTGGGCGCTCTATTCGGAGACGCTGGGCTATGAGATGGGCTTCTTCGACGATCCATGGAACCGTTACGGTACGCTGCAGGACGAGCAATTGCGCGCGATGCGGCTGGTGGTCGATACCGGGCTGCATGCCAAGGGGTGGACGCGCGAGCAGGCGATCGACTTCATGCTCGAGAATTCGGGCATGACGCGCACCGAAGTGGTCGCCGAGGTCGAGCGCTATATCGCCATTCCCTCACAGGCGCTGGCGTACAAGGTCGGGGCCATCAAGATCCAGGAACTGCGCAAGCGCGCCGAAGATCAGCTGGGCGAGGATTTCGACATCCGCGAATTCCACGCCGAGGTGCTCGACACGGGCAGCCTGCCTATGCCGGTGCTGGAGAACAAGATCGACCGCTGGATCGCTTCCAAGGCAAGCTGACCGATCGGCGCGGGCGGGGATTTGCCCCCCGCTCGCGCTGGTTAGCGCAGCCGCGGCACGCTAATCCCGTTCGTGCATGACACGAGCGAGAGGGGAATAGGGCGATGGACTGGTTGCGCCGGGCCGACTGGCTCACCCATGAGCGCGTGCGCGGTTACGCCTTGCTGCTGGCGCTGGCGAGCCTGGGGCTTGTCGCCATATCTTTCTGGCGCGCTATGCCGCCGGGGACGACTGACTTCCTGGCTTTCTGGGGCGCGGGGCAGGTCACCGCCGCTGGCGAACCTGCAGCCGCCTACGATCTGGCGGCGCAGCAGCAGGTTCAGACCTCGACGGGAAGCCCGGGATGGTTCGCTTTCGTCAATCCGCCACCGTTCCTGTTCGCGCTCGTGCCACTCGGGCTATTGTCGCTGCCGATTGCATGGATTGTCTGGGTGGCTTCGACATGGGGTGCGTGGGCCTGGGTCAGCGTCCGGGCGTTCCCGCGGTTGTGGCCACTGGTGCTGGCCTATCCGGGAGCGCTGATCGCGGCGGGACATGCACAGACCGGTTTGCTCACTGGCGCGCTCCTGGTTCTGGCGGCGCATGAATTGCCGCGTCGGCAGGTGGTGGCCGGTGCGGCGGTAGGTGCTCTCGTTATCAAGCCGCATCTGGCTCTCCTCGCCCCGTTCTGGCTCAGTGCAGGCGGCAAATGGCGGGCATTCGTTGCGGCCGGGCTGGTGGTCGCGGCGCTGCTGGGGGCGGCATGGCTGATCTTCGGCAGCGATACTATGCTGGCCTATACCGGAAGCTGGAGCGCCAGCCGCCAGCTTATCGAGAGGCCTGATCCGGACTTCATGTTGCGGATGAGCACGATCTTTTCCCAGTTGCGGCCACACCTCGGCGATTTTGTCGCGCTTGCAGGGGCTGCATGTTCTGCCGTGTTGGCCCTTGCAGTCGCCCTGTTCGCACCGCAGCGTTTCGGCGACGATGCCTCAGGAGCTTCTGCTGCAGTCCTGGCGGCTACTGCGCTCGCATCGCCCTATCTGTTCAGTTACGATCTGCCGTTCCTCGTGTTTCCGACGCTCTGGCTGGTCATTCAGGGGCTCGAGCGCGGGTTTCGTCCTTACGAGAAGCTCGGCCTCACGCTGCTCTATTTCGCTCCCTATGCCACACGCGCGGCGGCGTTCCCCCTCGGCGTCAATCTGATGCCGCTTGCCGCACTCGCGCTGCTTGGGCTTGTCTGGACGCGCACCCCTGCGGGAACCCGAAAGCACTGCTGAGGGTTTATCGGCAAGCAATGGCATTCATGGAGGTACCCCATGTCGAGCATGTCTTTCCGCAGCAGCCGCCCAGATCGCTGGGCACAGCCCAGGCCCTACAGCGACAGTTCGCTGCGCTATCGTATGCATGGCAAGATCCAGCCGATGGAGGAACCAGGGTTCCTCGCGCGCCTGTTTGGACGCCGCTGATCTCCCGCTGACAAGAAAGGGGCCGGAAAGCGTTCGCTCTCCGGCCCCTTCGCCATTCAGTCGCAGAAGTCTCAGTATTCTTCCGGCTCTTCCGGCGTTGCCTCGCGGTATTCCTTGCCGGCCGTGCGATCGCCGCGGGCCAGCTTGAACACCACGCCGCTGAGCAGCGCGAGCGCCAGGAGGTTGGGCAGAACCATGGTGGCATTGGAGATATCGCCAAGCCGCCACACCAGCTCGCTCGGCTGTGCCGCGCCGATGAAGATCACCACGCACCACAGCACGCGCCACACCATGTGCAGCCGCCGCTCGCCCTCGCGCGTCGAGCCTTTCATCCGGTCGTAGAGAAAGGTGATCGCGCGCTCGCCGTAATAGCTCCACGTCAGCAGCGTGGTGAAGACGAACAGCAACAGCGCGATGCTGGCGATCAGCGTTCCCATCGGGATCGAGGCGATCTCGACCGGGAAGGCCGCTGCGAAGGCGCCGCTGGTCATCTCGAAACCGACGCGGTCCGATTGCCAGGCATGCGCCACCGCTTCGCCGCC
>Ga0070754_10002577_pt1 | contig 13275 bp, 8 predicted proteins | sample VirMetDEL_Sep_01_FD_75181 | JGI IMG/M metagenome (GOLD analysis project Ga0070754, IMG submission 75181) | Aqueous microbial communities from the Delaware River and Bay under freshwater to marine salinity gradient to study organic matter... | ecosystem: Environmental > Aquatic > Marine > Coastal... | reverse complement strand
TCAGGGTGTGATACTAAAGGATACATAATATAGATGTGATCTGGTGGACTTGCACATTCCGGATCTCCATGAAGTTCGTCGTGTATACTCCCAAATTGATGCCCAATCTCGTGTGCTGTAATAAGGGACAACAAGTCACGGTGTGTGTAAGCTACCACGGCAGCATTATAGCGAGATGTACAAGCCGATTCCACATAAGCCAATCCCACTTGATTATATCCACTGTTTTGGGCATCGCTATATATTCTTCCTGAAAATAATATTCTAGAGCAATATGGATCTGCAAATGCATTGCCTAATCGTGCAATCTCATCAAGTACAGCGGCCATATCCATGTCATCGGAAAAATCTGGGATTACTCTGGGCTCACCATAAGCAATCCCAAATGTACTGTTTTTGTAATATGATTGAATGTTTGGAACAGTCATTAGAGGTGCAAATGAAATAGACTTGAATATTTTGTTTGTTATATAAAGAGCTTCCAGAACATAGAATCTCGCTTCGGAAAATCCACCCACCTCATTAATAAAGGACTGGTCCATAATAACATCCAACAAACATACTTCATGTGAGGATTCTGTTCCATCACGAACATACGATGTATTATTGTTTGAACCTGGTGACAAATCTGTCACCGACATAAGAATTTCGCGATCACTAATTCCCTCTCGTCGTTGTCTTTCACGAATCCCAATCTCACGTCGTCTCAGACGTTCCCAAATTTTTGGAAGCGGAAGAACACAAAGTGTATTGCCATATTTATCCTTTTGTCTTATTCGAGACGAAATACCAATTTTCTCATGTTGGTCATATTGGTTGCTCCTGTCACCCAGGTGATTGTTTTCAAGGCTTAATTCCTGAACCTGTTGTATTATATCTCGGCGAGCAACTCTCTTAACTGCAGATGTGTGTGGCTGATTGTTGTTATTGCTTTTTCGAGTGCATGGCTTATCTTTGTATTTTTCCTGTAGTCCACTTACCAGTGCAACTTGTGGGATGCATATGATAAAAAAAATCACAAACACACTACACAAAATAATAGGCCGTTGCACTATCTGGCAAAGTTTTAAATCCATGGTATTTATTTTTCTGTGAGGGTCTATCGACTTGTTACTTGCAAACATGCCTCGAAATCCATTCCATACCATTGGTGATGATCAGAATGACGATGGTTTATTGATTGTGAACAATTTACATTCCGATAGTACACACCAAGAACCATTAACAGATAATGACTCTGGACAGGTGATTATATCACATAATGAGAATTATCCGACAAGCCATAGTATCAATACATTCCACAAATATAAAAAATCCAAGTGTCGTTTTTTTTATTGTGGAATGTCCCGTCAGCGATTCATCGCGAGTGTTGCGACATTTTTGATTATTGGCGCAATTATTGTTGGCATTGTTTTACTAAAGGGGGGACCGGGACAGCACACTGACTTTTCTAACCAGGCACAAGAAACGGCCGGCGAGGACAACAACAAAATACAACAGAATTCAGACTTAATCCACCGACCTGTATCATCGACGCCAGGAATGGTATTCAACACAACTACGGCACATATTCCAGTGAGTACTGATACCCCAACTATACTAAGGAATGACCAAGACAAACAGATGTGTCAGGATTTATACACGCTAGCATGTAAGTCGTGGCATTCCACACATGAAATATCGCCGGCACAAACATCTATATCTCAATTTTCACTGGCTTCTGATCGTGTTGCAAAGGATGTCAGACAGAGACTTGCCGGGCCTGGTGTGATGACACCATGGAAATCATATTATCAATCGTGCATGAATTGGGAGTCTATTGAGAAAAACTCATTGCAAGATTTTAAATTTTATATCTGGAATAAACTTCTGGCAGATTTTAGTTTTTCATCAAGGATACAGCACATTCGGCTTTCCAAGATTGTGGGCTGGCTGCATGACATCGGTGTTGACGTGTTTTTTTCTGCAAGGGCATCATATGATCCAGCCAATCAAACTGTCCCTGTCATATTTTTTGATTATCGCTCTGCCCTCGAATCATGGGTTGGGTTAGATGTATGGCCAATCACTACGGATCATTTTGCACAAAAATTGAGACAACAAACTTTGTTGCGGTTATCAAATACAAATGACTTTAAAACAAGAAATATCGAATTATATCATGATCTCATAATGCAAACCGGGACTGTATTAAATTTATGGTCATTTAACATTCCGTTACTAAACAAAACGGAATATCATCTCCGACAAAGCCAATACAATGACAATGTTCCAAACACAAAAGTCTACAATTCTTCTAAAGATAATTTATATCCTTATTTTATTCGACAGTCATGGAAAGAGTTTTTAGATGTTCATGTACCCAATAATAATACTGATAACAATAAGACAAATTTAGATATTACACTTGTTTGGGATTGGGATGAATATTTTACTCAGCGTGGTATCGAGAATATTTCAGATACATTTTCTTATGTTATACTTCAGGACAACAATGTATTTGAGTGGATAGAAATGCTTAACAATGTGTTACATGTACATGGAGTTCGAGAATACATATTTTCAAGAGTCATTCGCACATTCCTAACTGCCATGCCCATGCGTGCTTATGCGTTATTTGAAAAATATGTCCGTGACCTGACGGGTCGGTATGAGTCTTCTCCAAGATGGAAAACGTGTTTTTGGCATACACATCGTGACTTACCATATGGCGCAGGATACGAATATCTCAGCAGTTTTCCATTACATGCATTGTCACAAACAAGAAATAGCATACGCAATATAATAAACTCTGTTCGCAGAGTCTTTCGACAAACATTATTATCACGACAGAAAACTGCCTGGATGACAAATCTAACCCGTGCACGGGCTGTAGCCAAACTTGATCACATTCGGGCTCATGTGGCATATGCCGATTGGATGTTAAATTTAACATGTATACTAGACATATATAACATCGTTGAATTATTCCCTACTAATTTCATGCTCAATCAGATAAGCATGCGTTTGTTACAAAATCTCATACGCGGCCCATCCAAACAAATATATGTTCAACCTGAATCTGAGGCACAACAATTTAATAATAATATTGAAAATGACAACAATGACACGGGGCCATGGTCAACCGATGCAGCCGTGGTGAACGCGTTTTATAGCCCCAGTAGAAACAGCATTTCTATTCCCATGGGCATTTTACAACCCCCATTCTTTTTTCCAGATGATCGTGTAAAAAGTATGGCGGCGATTGGTGTTGTGATTGGTCACGAACTCACACATGCATTTGATGACACTGGGAGTCTTTTTGACCTGCACGGAAACTTCAATCCATGGATGGATGACATTTCCCGTGAACAATTCGAAACTCGTTCCAGGTGTATCAAAAAGCAATTCTCTAGCCTGGGCATGGACGGAAACCAGACTCTTGGAGAAAACATAGCAGACAACGGCGGTCTTGAGCGCGCTTTGGAAGCAAGTGGAATAGCGAATAAAGCTGCACCACTTTCCAAAGAAAATGCGACACGATTCTTTATGGCATTTGCGGCCATGTGGTGTGAAAAACAAACACCCACTTCTTTACAGACTCAAATTAAAACAGACCCACACAGTCCTCCGATGTATCGTGTCAATATTAACGTGCGAGATTTACCATTTTACAACCAACTTTATCATTGTAACAACATATCTTCTCAAATGTCATCTGTGTTTACACACGATAATATTTCCATCCCATTGTCTTGCAAAGTTTGGTAATGTAAAAATAATGTGGTCATGATAATCAAGTCGACTGTTTTTTTCTTCTGATCATGTCACTACCATTGCAAAAAATATTTGTGTATGACAATTAAAAATCAAACAAACATGACGGACAACACGCGTTTGTGTCCAAATAAAAACGAAACCGAATTTCCAACGGAAATGGCTTCACATTCCAATCCTCATGAGGATCATCGCTTTCATTCCAAGAATGTTTTCGAAAAAATGAGAGCTAAAGAAAAATATTTTAAAAGTCGGATTTATGGAGAATCTCCTGATCGCCCCTCTCGTTTTGTTTCAAATTACAGTGAATACGAACACCCCAATTTGCCATATCAATATTAACGTATGAGTTTGAATATTTTATAGTCAGCTTTATTGTTGGGATGACATGTTGTCTTGTATAATATGTGTGCTTCCTTGTAATATCAGTCACATTCATTTTATTTTATTATCTTGTAAAATTTGACAAATTGGAAAAGGGCGGTAGTGTTTTAAAATTTATTTTATTGGATTTGTTTTTGACCATGGCATTGCCACTGCAAAAGTCATCTGTGCGTGTCAATCAGGCAAGCACAATGAATCACACATCTTTATCCGAGGATGAAAATACATCCCAATTTTCTTTGGAAATAGCATCTCCTTACCACCATTCCAAATACCAACTTCTCCACCCACACCACCAAAAACACTCAAAGTATCCAGAACACCCACATCACCAAAAACACTCAAAGTATCCAGAACACCCACACCACCAAAAACACTCAAAGTATCCAGAACACACACCTGCCACATACACACAGATTTCCCATTTTAAACCGCACCATGCCCAACACTCTGGTCATGTTCCTGATTACCCTGTTATTCAAAAACAAAAAACAACCAAACCCGTTTTGCCAAAAAGGCATATGAATCCAAACACAGGTCTTGGTAAAAAATTGCAAAGCCCACTTCGACCTGATATACAAATGACTTCGAATTTGCTCCCAATTTCCAAATCCGATACTCTTATGGATATCAAAACTTTATCGAGTGAAATTTCTGGTAGGGAAAACCTCAAAAATATGGCTCATGTATCTGAAGAATATATAAGGAAATTAACACCACAAATGATTGCATTGGCCATCAACAAAGCACATGAAGAAATCGAAGCAGACGGACAAAGCAGTGTCAACACCAACGAACTAAAATACGAGATGTTTGAGAATTTTTTTCATGAGATAGTAATTAAAGCTAATAAGGATGGAACGAATCACATCGCTAATTTTTTGGCAACACCTTCTAATGGTAACACGACTGCACATTTTTTGGCGGAAATCGAACACATTTCCAAAAAAGCAAATGGAAAAGACAATGCCTTTTCAAAACAAGAACTAGTAGACACAAACAAGAAATTTTATAAAATGTTACACAAAATCATGGAGCATAGAGAAAATGGTTCTCATATAACACCCAATAACATTTCCAAAATGGAACCAGAAACGAAGCAAAATGTATGGTTTAATTCACTGAAAAGTTTTGGACGAGGAATTTTTGATCGCTCAAAGGAATTATTCCATACAGTGAAAAATGAAGCAGTCGCTCTCTTTGAACATCACAAAAATAACCCAAATGTTATATCAGATTTTAAAGACAAGAACAAAAAAAATAGTATGAAATGGGCCAAAACATTTGGTCATACACACAGACATCAAATCCATACGTTTCTAAGAAATTTAGAACACAATGTTGCAAACGACTTAAAAAAGGCCAAAGAAACCATCGAACCAAAGATGGAACAATGGTGGCAAAAAACTGTCGAAGGAACTGAACGACTGGAGAAGTTTCTTAAGCGAATTAAAACGTACACCCTAACTAAAGCAAAACAGGAGCTTACAGAGTTATACAAAGATACAGAATATATATTTGGGAGAATGAAAGTTCACTTGAAATCACTCGAGGAAAAGGCTGCAAAAGAAGTAAAAAAAATCGAAAAAGAAGCAATGGTTATTGGAAAAGAAATTGAGGAAAAAACAAAGGATGTAGCCAAGGTGGTAAAGAAGGAGTTAAAAAAGGCGGAAGAAGAAGTAAAAAAGGAAGTTAAAGAAGTAAAGAATATAGTTGGAAATAAAGAGTCGATGAGGAAAAACAAGTTTGATCAACTTGTTGATAAAAGATTGGAAGAATATAAGAAAATGTTTGGATAAATAAAAAACAAAAGGGTTTAATATAGCTACACGCGATCCCGGGGGGTTTTCCGTTTGTGAACGAATGCGCAAATTTGTAGTAAACGAGTCTGCAAATTATTGGAAATGTCTGTGATAATATGTCCCAAAGGTTTATCGGGTTGTTGATTGGGTTTCGTGTCTTTGAGAGAGGCTTCTACTATTATTTTCCTGGCGCAAGTTTGGACTGTTTCGGCATATAAGCGACAGAAATTAAGTCCCAGCTTTGTTTTGTCGGTTGGTGTGGCAATATGTATTTCTGTCAAGTCTGTGATAAGTTGTGTAATGACGTAGTCCAATCTTTTACTTGATGCAACCAGATCATGGAGCATTGAGATGGAATGTGTATCCTGTACTTTTTTAAAAGTTTCAAAGACCATATCAACGGGTACTGTATACATGGAATCATTGGGCTTTGTGCTATTATGTGTGGAGTCGGATGTGGTATATGATTGTGAGCTAAGTTTACGTTTTGGTCCTTTGTTTAAATCAGGATGCTGAGTTGAATCTGGAATGACATGTGATATTTTTTTCCTGGATTTTCGGCGACTGCGGTCTTTTAATTTACCTGTTTTCATAGCAATATAAACCAGTAGACATAACAAGGAACAAGTCTTGTATGTGTTTTGTCGGATAATGTTGCACATTTCTTGTGCATTGCGTTGATGCTGTTCCTTTTCCTGTACAGAACTTGATACAAGAGTTTTTGTGTCTGTATTTGAAAATGACACTGTTTGTTTTTCGGTCCGGGCTCGTTTTTTCTTTTGAGTGGTAGCCATTTCTGTTTTTAGAATATATACATATAAAAATTTTGAAAGGAAAAGGGTTCTTGTCCGGTAATATTTTCTTGCCAAAAATATAATTGGTGTATAATGTCTGAGCTTGTACGAAAGTGTCGTGCACAACAAATCACATTTAACAAAGCACGGCGAGCCTTTGTAGATAGTAAAACAAACCAAGTGTTGACCGGAACAGCGCGATGGATTCAACAGACTTATTGGAAAAATTTTCGGGCTCCCCGAGCGGGGAAGAACAGCAAGATTGGAAGGGAGATGGGAGAGCAGCTCGATCGCGAAATAACAAGAATAGCAAAAGAAAGTCAGCTACATCCGATAATAAAAACAAATCATCCGGGAGCAGCAGCAGTTCTAACCGAGTTAAAAAGACTCGAGTGGAAAATAGTGGACAGTCAGGTAGCTATCTACCATCCGACAGCGAGACTGGGAACAGCGATAGATCTAGTGTGCGAGGCGACTCTTCCGTTTCCTACAGGAACGAAATCGACATTACATCAGGAATTGGCTATCCAGACAACAACAGCACCGAGCACGGAAATGGGGCCTTTATTACCACCACCCACGAAGAAATGCAGATTGACAGCGACGACGAAGACAAAGATATCACAAAAGATCAATCCCAGACCGACCAAGGTGGCGATTGTGATCGAGTTGAAAAACACAACAATGACACTCAAAGAACATCTTCAGACCTACAACAAGTGTTGTTCAATGCATGCTACTATGACTCACAACAATCTACCCAATACGACAGCAAACCATCACCAGATGCAATTGGGAGCGACAATGCAAATGCTAAACACCCCGGTGTACAATATTCGACAGCCGATTCTGGGATATGTGATGCTGGTTACCCAGGAACACCGAGTGGTCCTCTATTCTGCACAGACATGGGCGGCCAACGCATCTTTTGTGAACCTTATGCTAGGGAGATTGCCTGGTATAAAACGCAGATCCAAAATCCATCACAGGAAGCAAAAACGGTCATGGCAAAATACGAAACGCTGATTCTGCGTGAAAACATACGCCCTTTCCCTGCCTGTATTGCATACAAATTCTATGTACAAAAAATGAAAGCTTTGGCTGCATTATAATTCAATCATCTCAAACCACACACCCCTTTCCTGTCTATTTTACATATAAATTTTATGTACAAAAAATGAAAACTCTGGCCGTATTGTAACCAGGCTTCTGTTGTTTTTATTGTCTGTATAGTTTTACAGGAAAAGTCAATTTTCCAAATGTTTATTAAATTTCAAATAAAAATTCAAGTCGCTTGTTTCTCAAAAATTGATGGATGTAGACATGCACAAGTAACATATGTTTTTGTGTGGGATAGTCTGCCATTTTAGTGGCAAATTTAAAGTCGTGTAACACATCTTTTTTAGTAAGAATCGATGGGTTGGTACAATGCTCCAAATTTGAGTGTACATGACAGCCAATCTCTTTACACTCTTGTGGGTGTAAATCTAAATACTGCAAAATTAAATCAAACAAATTGCGTGCCAATGTTTTGTTTAGGTCACGTATACGAGATGCAGTGCAACAAGTTTCATCGTGCATAACAATACTTTGCGAAGAAGGGTTTCCAATGCAATGAATAAGTCCACACAAAGAACGGATATGCTCAGCATTGACATTTCCGTTTTTTGATGTTATCGCGTCACGATACGTAGCCCATGGAAAAGCATGTTTGTAAATTGCATCAATGGTATCTGGATTAGCCACTACCAATGATGACTCTGTTGTGAATTTGGAAAGATCCGCTTCTGAATGTGATTGATTATCCGAAAAAACATCCTGCATGGAACACGAACATATATTGTACCCTGTGGATCGAAAACAGCTGGGTGGCATACTAGCCTGAGTTGTTGTCACAACGCAGTTGCTAAATATTCCAGAGCAGACAGAAGTGGTATCTACCCCAATGGGTTCCAATTTGCAATTTGGTTGCTGTTTATAATAGGCGTCACTCGAAAATTTACAAACAACCGCTTCCGTCAAATGCTGTGAAATACGGACGGCCGATGCAAACGAATGCTTTTCTTCGTTGGTTGATCCCGCAGACTGTTCACAATGTTTGTAACGAGATGTAACAGATTTGAAACTATTGGTGCTTGTGAAACCAAAGAACTCGTCGTATAAAGTACAGTTTGGGAACAATACAATCAATTTTGTAAGTATGTCGTATAACATTGTGTATTCAAAGTGAGATAACAATTTGAGCATGGTTTTGATAAAAAATGATCTTGGAACCATGTAAGCAAACCGCAGACAAATTTCATGAAAAATAGGAAGCGACACAAGTCCAAGGGCCCGCTGTGCATGTTGTGCTGCAAAACAAACCAGGTTGTCATATCGCATGCATCGAAATGATGAGTTCATAATTGTTAACGATGCATTGGCAAAAAAGGAAGGAGTGATGGTAAAGTTCGCATGAAAAAAACTGTACACTGATCTGGCTAGATGATCCATGCTTTGGTCGGAAACTGGTCGTTGAGGATGATATGATATTGGCATACACTTGGAACATTTTTGGCGCTGCTCTGAAAAAATCGGAGCGTCAAAGCACGCTTCCTTTTCCTGAGTACGCCATGCACTTATTAGCCCGCAATTGTTGGATCCCTGAGCATAGAATCCATGGAAAACACGTTGCAAGCGCGCCTTATCTCTTGCGTGTAAAGCACAGAATGGAACAACATTTGTATATTCCGGATTGGCACAGCAGAAATTAACAAACACTGCATCAAGCGATCGTTGCACTGCATTGGGCTTACACAAAGAAAGGTAGCGACAATCAATTGCAGAAAGCAATAGTGCAAGGGTATATTCTGCCGATAATGTGTTGCGCGCCGCTTCCCTGCGATAAATAACCTTTGTGACAAAATTTGATTCTGGAACGTGGAATCCGAGATTGGACCAAGACAACTCTGGTGAAAATGCATCTTTGTAAGACACGCTTATCATATGCAAAAACGAAGTTACACGCGCTCCCAAACCAATGTTGGAAATATGCTTTAAAGACAGGTAACTTGGAGGGTGTACAGAATTCAATGAAGACACAAAAGAAGTTGAGTGTAACAAAACATCTGAAATGGATGGATCAAGATGTGTCACAGGCGTAGGCCAGGGGCATTGTATTTCCAATGCGTTGATAAATTCTGGGATACACTGGTTTAAAAGTATCATTGTTTTCATATCACTGAGATTTTTCATTAATTTTTCCTGAGATGTAAGACTCCTGATGCCACTTGTATTTTTAAACGGATTCAATATTGAGTTTTCCGTGGTTTCATGTGATTCCACAAGCATCAATGCTTCATGCAAAAACAACTGAACCAGAAAACGCCGCAGTATCCATACAATATCAAAGGGCTCTGCCTTTTTCTTGTAGCTCTTTACAGTAGGAAATATAATATCCTGCTCGTCGTTGTTTTCATTTTTTTCAGAAATAGTGTACTCATTGCTGTTTTCAAGATTTGTCTTTTCTATGTTTGTAAAAAAAGGCGACGTCCAAAAATCAAGATCAGGACACAAAGGTATGTATGGCATATAAACACTCATCCAAATCGGGAAAGGCTGAGTTATACATTTAAACCGGCGTATGCTTATGATTGGAAGTAGCTCCAGTACACATCGACGCACCTCGTGACTCACCCACAATAAGTTCTGCAAATCATCGCCAGATAAAAAGTCCAAAACTTGCTCAAGGAAAAAACTGGAATCTAATATATTTTCCATCAAAGATGGCTGCCCTAAAGTTTCCGCAAGTGTATCCGTACTCTCTGGCCATTCTACTTCAGAATGTGGACAACGCAACTTTGTTTTTTTGTGATTAAAGTTGGTACATACCACTGGATATCCAATCAATTCTCGTGAATAATCGACATGATCACTATCATACTCGTTTGCATCTTCATCGTCCGAGGAAACCTCATCCTCCCTTACAACAAAATTCCACTGCACCCCTTCCATTTTTTGTCTCGACAAATTCTGACAGACACAAAACAATTTTTCAAGCACCTTGTTTATTCGTTTTTATAATTTATTCACTATATATTTTAAAAAATAAAGAATGCATGTCCAACGCACAAGGTTTGAAAATGACAACAAACGTCGTGGCGTGGAAATGAAATAGAAGATAGAAAATGATGCTCTTATATATGCACAAAACACTAGAAAATAAACCCGACCCGGTCTCGCGGGATAATCCGCAGATCCTTGCCGTATTTAAGAAAAACATTGCCTGCTGTCTGTGAAGGATTTATGCCAATCCCATCATTTGTAATAATGGCCGATGTTGCAGATTCCACTCGGAATTCGTCGGATACAAATTTCAAGACATGTACAAACGGTGTTGTTTCTGGAACACTAAGTACCTTAAAAGGCAACTTCGGATCAGATGTCAGTGTAATTTTAAAAGTCACTTTAGCACTTGCAGAAGCCATGCTGTTAATGAAAATGAGTGGAGTTAAAATTACAATGTTTTGCCTTACAAAATTTGTTTTATAGTTTGTTGTGTAATGTAATTAGATTAACTAACATTAACATTTTTTGTTATTTGTAACGCGAAAATAATACCCTAGTGGAATTGATCTATTTGGTTGAGAATTTTCACTGTATAAAGGATAACTGTTAAATGCATCTCTCACTCTATTTCTTGCTTCTTTTGCAAGATATTTTGCCCTTCGGCGCGCATATCCGAAATCGAGTATTAAATGATATGGGTCCTTTAAATCCTCGGCCAACCAAAGCATACCGTGATAACTAATGGCATAGTAAAAATAATGAAAAAGTGCCCACCATCCAATTGCATCATTGTGCAAAAGAGGATTAAGAATTGCAATGTTTATAAATATAATAATATTTAACAGCCATTCAAATTGAACAGGAGATGCTTCGAAAATAGAGGGGTCAATTGATGTTAGTGTTTCGACCATGTCAAGAAATGTATCGGATAATATTTCTTTTCCATCAACCGGGCGAGGCTGTGCGTTTGCAATACAGTTTGATATGCTTTGTATTCTTCGATCTATATTTTTCTCATCGTCTTCCGAAAAGTTGTCCAATGCTCTGTATAATTTTTGCACTGCTTCATTTTCTTGATTTTCTATAGATTTACTATGGTCGCCGTTCATATGAATGAAACCCTCAAGTGACAATAAAAATTTTGCAAATGCAATTTGAAAAGAACCCCACTTTGTAATATATAACCCTACTAAAGTTGCCATAATAAACGTAATGTTTGTTCCTGTACCATTGGCAACTGTTCTGATAGTATCTAATGTTTCGTCTGACAATGTATCTTTCCCAGTAACGGAAAGAATCATACTAATCATTGCTATTTCAAGCACAAACAATATTATATATTTTATAGCAATTCTAGAAGGGCTTTGCCACCTTTGAGAGGCGTTCTTATGCCCCCCCATTTTTAAAAAGTAGATGATACTAAAACACAAGTTTCAATTTATAGATTATTTTTATTGCGGTTTGTGTATTTTTACATACAAATACACAAAAAAAGGATTAATAGCAAAAAACAATAAAAATAATATGTGATGCTAATTAAATACTAGAAAAAAATATCGCGGTATCCAGGTGTTTCAAAACATAATCATCGTCTTGCTCCAGTTTGCGGATTAAAATTTATCGAGAATGTATTTCGATTTGATTTTTTGTTGATGGTATTTTTATTGGTAAGAGTTTGTATATTCTGGACCGATCTTTTTAATATTGTATTTGCAGATGTAGAGGATACCCCTGTAGCCTGCTGTGTATTTTTTGAAATAATAGGAATGTCATTTGTAGTATTGACTTCAACCTTTTTGTGTATTTGTTTTGTATTCACCGACAATGCTTCCTCTTTCATCTTTTTTTCTGGTAACACAAACGTAGTATTCGTTTTATGTGATGAAGTAACTGTATTTTCAGGCTCATTGTCTGTCTTCTTTGTATGAAGTTTAGTGTCAGGATTAATATTTATATTGTTAATTTGAGTTTTGTTACTGCCTTGGTTTGGTGGTTTTAACACGTTTGAAAGATTTAAAGAATGCTGTGTTGTGGTATGGCGAGACTGTGATTTTATAGAGGGTGAGATGTTTTCATTTTCAACTTCTGTGATGTCAGAAGATTGTGTTGGTGTTTGGATTTTCTTTTTGTTCATTTCTCTGTGAATGGTTTTTATAATGACCACAATAATTGCAAGGCCAACCACCGATCCAACAGAGATAAGAACGTAGGTTGAAACTTTGTTTGAATGTGCATTTGAAGTAGTACTAACTTTTTGATCGGGTAGAGTGGGGGCTTTATACTCTGTGAAGGAGTAACAGTCTGGAGGAATGAAAGTTGCACCAGGGATAACGAGGGCTTCTGGTTCGCGACCAATTTTATCAATGATGATCCCGTTGGCAGGAGAAGGCACGCGCGTATATTCTGCAATCCAATGCCTGGGAACAGCAAGATTTCCTCCACGTGCTGGAACAAATGTATTTGTGTCTGTATTTCTTCTGATTATGACTATA
>Ga0070754_10002573_pt1 | contig 13284 bp, 9 predicted proteins | sample VirMetDEL_Sep_01_FD_75181 | JGI IMG/M metagenome (GOLD analysis project Ga0070754, IMG submission 75181) | Aqueous microbial communities from the Delaware River and Bay under freshwater to marine salinity gradient to study organic matter... | ecosystem: Environmental > Aquatic > Marine > Coastal... | reverse complement strand
GGATCAGTCATGCATGTAGTGACTGACATACTGCCATCGGGGGCAAGCCCCCTCCCACATTTCTGACCGAGTTCGGCTTGCAGGATCAGGTCGGATATAAGGCCGCGCCCAAGAGCAAGAGCAGAACGAGTTCTATCTGATCCATGGAGATCAAAATGTGGGAGGGGGCTTGCCCCCGATGGCGGTGGATCAGTCATGCATGTAGTGACTGACACACTGCCATCGGGGGCAAGCCCCCTCCCACATTTCTGACCGAGTTCGGCTTGCAGGATCAGGTCGGATATAAGGCCGCGCCCAAGAGCAAGAGCCAGAGCAGAACGAGTTCTATCTGATCCATGGAGATCAAAATGTGAGAGGGGGCAAGCCCCCTCCCACATTTTTTTGACCGCGTTGGGCTTTCAGGATCAGGTCGGTTATAAGGCCGCCGCGCGTTGGTTACTTTTCGGGTTGGCCATTACCGAAGAAACGCATCGCCACACCACCTAAACCTTAAACCGCGCCACCGTCTGATGCAGTTCCCCCGCCATCCCCGCCAGATCATGCCCCGCCGTTTCGGTATGCAAGGCCCCTTGCAATACCTGTTGCGACAGGTTCCGAATCCCCACCAGGTTGCGATCCGCTTCCCGCGCCACCAGTGCCTGTTCTTCGGTGGCGCTGGCAATCATCAAGTTGCGCTCATTGATCTGCGAAATCGAGCGGGTGATTTCATCCAGCGCCTCCCCCGAGCGTTGCGCCACGCCCAAGGTCGCCTGCACCCGTTCGCTGCTGCTGTGCATGGCGGCCACGGCGTGTTCGGTGTCCTGGCGGATGTTGCCGATCATCTGCTCGATCTCCTGGGTCGAGGTCTGGGTACGATGGGCCAGGGCGCGCACTTCATCGGCGACCACCGCAAAACCGCGCCCAGCATCGCAGGCCCGGGCCGCTTCGATCGCGGCGTTGAGAGCCAGCAGGTTGGTCTGGTCGGCGATGCTGCGGATCACATCCAGCACGCCGCTGATGTCTTGCACGCGGCCGGCGAGTTGCTGGATGCGTTCGGAGGTTTCCACCACGCCGGTGGCCAGGGTGTTGATCGAGGCCACGGTTTCCTGCACCTGCGCCCGCCCAAGCTGGGCGGTCTGTTCCGACAGGCGTGAGGCTTCGCTGGTGCTCACCGCGTTGCGCGCGACTTCATCGACGGCGGCGGTCATTTCGTTCACTGCGGTGGCGGCCTGTTCGATTTCCTGGCCCTGCAACTGCAGGCTGCTGCTGGTCTGGCTGCTGACTGCGCTCAACTCTTCGGATGAACTGGCCACGCCATCCACCGAGGCGGCGATCTGCCGGACCATCTGGTTGAGGTTCTGCTGCATCTGGTGCAGGTTGCGCATCACGCTGCCGTCGGCACTGTTGCCCAGCGGCACCTCGATGGTCAGGTCGCCCTGGGCGATATGGCTGAGCACCCGCGCCACCTCGTCCGGCTCGCCGCCCAAAGGCCGGGTGACGCTGCGCGTGACGATCACGGCGGCCGCCACGACCAGGCTCACGCATAGCAGCAACAGCCCGATCATCGTGCGGCGCGCATCGTCGTAGAGAATTTGCGCAGCCTGCTCGCGCTCGACGAACAGTCGGCCTTGCATGGCCATCAACGCATCGAGGCTCTTGAACACCTCAAGCTCGGCCGGCACCACCTGCTGTTTGAGCTGGGCCAGGCCCTGCTCGCGGGCGCCCTGCTTGATCAGCGCCTGCACCTGGGTAAAGGCCGCGACGTAGGTTTCCCGATGGGTTTTCAACGCGGCATAGGCCGCCTTGCCTTCGGCGGTATCGAACAGTGGCTCCAGGGTGGCGAACGCCTGGGTAATGCGCTGCCGGGTGGTGCCAATGGCCTCTTGGGCCTGCTGGTTATCCTGGTCGATCAGCAGGTCGCGGGTGTTGCGCCCGTTATCGCGCACGCCGGTGGCGATCACCATGATCGGTGCGATTTTCGGCCAGTCCTGCTGCACGATCTGTTCGGACTGTTGCTTGAGGGTTGCCAGGTCATGCAAGGCGTAAAACACCAAACCGACCAGAGCCAGCGGCGCAATCGCGAAGCCGATGACAATGCGTTGTGCCGTGGTTAACTGCGTCATTCTAAACATTCCTTGATGAATACCTGCCCGAAACGGGCAGCATCTTTAAAAATCCTGGGAGGGCGATCGGTCACCCTCGTAATACAAAAGCCGGAAACAACTCGCGCATGCAGCCCCATAACTCCGGCAATGCCATCTGTGCCGGGGCAATCGGCAGTTGCTCATCGAGCATGCTTGCCGTGCGGACCATCTGCACGGCGAAGCGCTTGACACCACTGGCTTGCAAACGCTGGGCCAGGCGCAGCAGGCGCGACGTATCAATCAGATGCCAATGCACCGTGGTGCGGCACTCGTAGTCCACGCCACTGGCCAGCAAGGTCTCCAAACTGCGCCAATTGGCGACGCCGCTGCCTTTGACCTGGGTGACCAGTTGATAGTCCTCGACCAGGGCCTTCACATCGAAGCCCACCCAGTCGGCATGGCGCAGCGCATTGGCAAAGCCTGCCGGTTTGATCCCCGCACTGTGCAGGCCCACGCGAAAGCCCATGGCGCGTACCTCGTCCATCGCCGCTGGCAAACCTTCCTGCAAGGTCGGCTCACCGCCGCTGAACACCACTGCGTCCAACAGGTCCTGGCGGCGCTGCAAAAACAGCAAAACCCGGCGCCAATCGATCTCCGCGCTACCGCGCGGTGCAATCAGGTCCGGGTTATGGCAGTAACGACAGCGCCAGGCACAACCCTGGCAGAACAGCACACAAGCGAGCATGCCGGGGTAGTCGAGGGTGGTCAGGGGCACCATGCCCCAACCCGTAGCATTCGACTCATTGGCGCCCGGCCGCGCAAGCCGCTTCGGTAAAGTGAACACGCTCCTTGTGTTCGGACTGTTTGCCGGGGTTGAACGCGGACACCGGCCGGTGGTAACCCATCACCCGGGTCCAGACTTCGCAGCGCTGACGTTGTGGCTGGGATGTTTGCATGGTGAATCTCCTTGCGGGTTGAAAAACAGGTTCAAGACTGGGCGGCAAGCGCGAGGATCTCATCGCACTTGGGGCAGAACTCGTGTTCGCCGGCGAGGTAGCCGTGTACCGGACAGATCGAGAAGGTCGGGGTCACGGTCAGGTACGGCAGGCGGAAACGCCCCAGCGCTTTGCGCACCAATTGCTTGCAGGCCTGCGCCGAGGTAATCTGTTCGGCCATGTACAGGTGCAGCACGGTGCCGCCGGTGTATTTGCATTGCAGTTCGTCTTGCAGCTCGAGGGCTTCGAAGGGGTCTTCGGTGAAGCCCACCGGCAGTTGCGACGAGTTGGTGTAGTACGGCGCATCCAGGCTGCCGGCTTGCAGGATGTCCGGGTAGCGCTTGCGGTCTTCCTTGGCGAAGCGGTAGGTGGTGCCTTCCGCCGGTGTGGCTTCGAGGTTGTAGAGGTGACCGGTTTCTTCCTGGAAGCGCAGCAAGGTGGCGCGCACATGGTCGAGCAGGCGCAGGGCGAACGCGCGGCCTTCTTCGGTGTGCGTGCCCTGCGTGTCATCCGTGAAATTGCGCAGCATCTCGTGCATGCCGTTGAGGCCGACAGTGGAGAAATGGTTGCGCAACGTCCCCAGGTAACGCTTGGTGTAGGGGTACAACCCGGCGTCCATGTGGTGCTGGATCACCTTGCGTTTGACCTCCAGGCTTTCCATGGCCATTTCCATCAGGCTGTCCAGGCGTTGCAGCAAGCCGCTGGTGTCGCCCTTGAACAGGTAACCGAGGCGCGCGCAGTTGATTGTCACCACGCCCAGCGAGCCGGTCTGCTCCGCCGAACCGAACAGCCCGCCGCCGCGTTTGAGCAGCTCACGCACGTCCAGTTGCAGGCGACAGCACATGGAGCGCACCTGGTTGGGTTGCATGTCCGAATTGAGGAAGTTCTGGAAATACGGCAGGCCATAGCGCGCGGTCATCTCGAACAGGCGGTCGGCGTTCTCGCTGTCCCAGGGGAAATCATGGGTGATGTTGTAGGTCGGAATCGGGAAGGTGAACACCCGCCCCTTGGCATCCCCGGCCTGCATCACTTCGATGTAGGCGCGGTTGATCAGCTCCATTTCCGTTTGCAGGTCGCCGTAGGCAAACGGCATTTCCTTACCACCGATCACCGGCACCTGCTCGCGCAAGTCTTCCGGGCAGACCCAATCGAAGGTCAGGTTGGTGAATGGCGTCTGGGTGCCCCAGCGCGACGGCACGTTGAGGTTGTAGATGAACTCCTGCACCGCCTGACGCACCTCGGGGTAGCTCAACTGATCTTTGCGCACATAAGGCGCAAGATAGGTGTCGAACGAGCTGAACGCCTGGGCGCCGGCCCATTCGTTTTGCAGGGTGCCGAGGAAGTTGACCATCTGCCCCAGGGCACTGCTCAAATGCTTGGGCGGCCCCGCTTCGACGCGACCCGGCACGCCATTGAGGCCTTCGTGCAGCAACGAACGCAGCGACCAACCGGCGCAGTAGCCGGCGAGCATGTCGAGGTCGTGGATATGCAGATCCGCCTCACGGTGTGCGCGGCCGATCTGCTGGCTGTAGACCTCGTCCAGCCAGTAATTGGCAGTGACCTTGCCCGAAACGTTCAGCACCAGCCCGCCGAGGGAATACCCCTGGTTGGCATTGGCCTGCACGCGCCAGTCTTCACGGTCGAGGTATTCGTTCATCGAGGTGGCGACTTCCACCAGGGTCTTGCGGTCACGGCGCAAGCGACCGTGCTGTTCGCGGTAGACGATATACGCGCGCATCGACAGGAAGTAACCGGCGTCCATCAACACCCGCTCGACGCTGTCCTGGATCTGCTCCACATCCAGCCGTTCGATGCCGCGCAGCCGCGCCAGTACCGCACCGAGCAACAGGTCGACCTCGGCCTCCCGATACTCGCCGGTGGCATTGCCGGTGGCGATCAGCGCCTGACGGATTTTTTCGGCGTCGAAGGCAACGAGGCTACCGTCGCGTTTGTGCAGGCGGTTACTGACCAGCGGGCTGAGCATGCTTTGCATTGGAAGGCTCCAGACACTACATATAGATTTAATAAATCTTTGAAACACAATATGCAGTGATATTACGGTCAAGCGTTTGGGCTGCCATTGATCAAGGTCAAGTCTGAACGAAGATCAAAATGTGGGAGGGGCGGTGCGACGATTCGGCTTGTTCCCGATAGCGGTGGATCAGTCATGCATGTACTGGCTGACACACTGCTATCGGGGGCAAGCCCCCTCCCACAGCAAGCCCCCTCCCACAGTAAGTTCCCTGCTACAGCAAGTCCCCTGCCACATTCAACCGCCGCTCATATTCATGAAGCGCACCACCTGCACCTCCCCTGCCCCGGTGAAATCATGGCGCAGCGGCTTACCCCGCAACCCCTTGTGCAACGCCTCGATCAACGGCGCGTCGTCCAACGGGTAACGCCGCAGCAAAGCGCGGAAGTCCACCGCGTTGTCCTGCCCCAGGCACAGCAGCAACTGCCCTTCGACGGTCATCCGCACGCGGTTGCAACTGCCGCAGAAGTTGTGGGAGTTGGGCGAGATAAAGCCGATGCGCGTGCCCGGATGCCGCGCCAGGCGCACATAGCGCGCCGGGCCGCCGCTGTTTTCGGTGCTGTCGAGCAAGGCATGGTGACGGGCGATCACGCTGCGTACTTCATCACTGGCACAGAACGTCTCGCCGCGGGAGCGGCCCACGTCGCCCAGGGGCATTTCCTCGATAAAGCTGATGTCGATGCCTTGGTCGATCGCGTACTGCACCAGCGCCGGCACTTCATCGAAGTTGCGCCCTTTCATCACCACGCAGTTGAGCTTGACCCGCTCGAACCCGGCCTCTCGCGCCGCCTCGATACCGTCCAGCACCTGGCGCAGATCACCGTTGCGGGTGATCGCGCGAAAGCGCTGCGCATCCAGGCTGTCGAGGCTGATGTTCATGCGCTTGACCCCGGCGTCCACCAGCGGCTGCGCGAGGCGCGCCAACTGCGAGCCGTTGCTGGTCATCACCAGTTCGCGCAAGCCCGGCAGTGCCGCGATATTGCGGCACAACCCGACAATGCCCGGGCGGATCAACGGCTCGCCGCCGGTCAGGCGGATCTTGCGCACGCCCTGGCCGACGAACAGCGCGGCCAGGCGTTCCAGCTCTTCCAGGGTCAGCACCTGCTGGCGCGGCAGGAACGTCATGTTTTTCGCCATGCAGTACACACAGCGGAAATCACAACGGTCGGTCACCGACAAGCGCAGGTAATCGATCGAACGGCCCACCCCATCCACCAGGCTCATGTCACTGCACCAGCGGCGAGTCGGCGCCCTGCAGCGCGATGCCACGAATGTCCGCCGCGCCGATCAGGGTTTGCAGGTACTGCACCAATGCCTTTTGCCACACGCCTTGCTGCAACTGGGTGCGGATCGCCACCGCCACCGCTTCATACGGCAGCGGTTGGCCTTCGATACGCTGATCGACATAGATCACATGCCAACCATAACGACTCTCCAGCGGCTTGCCGGCCAGGCCCGGCGCGAGGGTGAACAACTGACGCTCCAACTCGGGCACGGTCTGGCCCTTGCTCACCTGGCCCAGCGAACCGCCCTGGGCCTTGGACGGGCACGCCGAATACTGCAGGGCCAGCTCGGCGAATTGGCCGGGCTGCTCGTTCAGGTTCTGCAGCAGCACTTCCGCCTGGCCGTGCGCCAGATGGCGCGCCTCGGCGTCGTCCGGCGCGCACTCGAGCAGAATGTGCCGCACCGCCAGCAACGGCGCGCTGTGAAAGCGCCCGCGGTTGTTCTCGAAGTAGCGCACACAGGTGGCCTCGTCGCACTCAGGCACCTTGACCTCACGCTCGAGCAGCAAGCGCGTGGCGGCTTCTTCTTCGTTCTCGCCGGCGGCGATCTCCACCGCCAGGCCCAGCTCGGCGATCCGCTGCTGCAACAGCTCGCGGATCACCAGCGCACGGGCGGCCAGATACACCGCCTCCTCGCGGCTTTCGGCCGGGTGATATTGCAACTCCAGGGCCATGGCCTCCGGCGTGACGGGCACGCCGTTGACGCTGATGATCGGCCATTCCTGTTCACTGCTGGCGATCAACTCAGGCGTCTTCAGTTCCTCGAACAGAGCCGGGGCCGCAACCTCGGCCACCACCGGTTCTTTGACCGACGAGCCGCAACCGCCGCTGCCGCCATTACCGCCACCACATCCGCATCCAGTTGTCATGACGCTCTCCTCAATACTTCTGCCGCACGATTTGATAACGACGCCCCAGGTACCAGATCGGCGCGCTGACCATATGCACCAAGCGGGTAAACGGGAACAGCACGAACAGGGTCAAGCCCAGCGCCACATGCGCCTTGTAGATCAGGCTGACCGGCTCGATCGACGCCGCCGCGTCCACTGGCCGCAACAGCACCACGTTCTGCGCCCAGTCGGCGAGCATCACCATGACCGAACCGTCCATATGCCCGGTGGACGCGACGATGGTCAGCAAACCGAGCACCAACTGCGCGAGCAGCACCAGCAGGATCAGGATGTCCGACGGGCTCGACGTGGCCCGTACACGCGGGTCGCCCAGGCGGCGCTTGACCAGCATCAGCAAACCCACCAGGCACAGCAGGCCGAAGACGCCACCGGAGACCATCGCCAGCAACTGCTTGTGCTAAGTGCTGATCACATGGTGATAGACCGACGCCGGGGTCAGCAGGCCGACAAAGTGCCCGGCCAGCACGAACAGCACGCCAATGTGGAAGAAGTTGCTCGCCACGCGCATGCCACGGTTGTTGAGCATCTGGCTGGAGCCAGCCTTCCAGGTGTACTGCGACAGGTCGAACCGCGCCCAACTGCCCAACAGGCAGATCGCCAGGGCGACATAGGGGTACACCCCGAATACCAGCAAATTCCACTTAGACATTACCCACCTCCGTGGCCGGCACTGCGGCCTGCCCTTCTTGCTGAAAATCCACCCAGTGCAACAGCACCGCGCTTTCTTCGCGGGCTTTGCCCGGTGCGCTGGGCATCGAGCTGCAACGGTCTTGTTGTTCGGCCTGCATAAAGTCCACCGCTTCCTCTTCCCAGATCTTGTCCAGGGCTTCGAGGGAGTCGTCACGCGGCTCGGCGGCGACCTGCGCGCGCAGTTCGGCCACGGCCTGGTGCGGCTCGGCACCCGAGATCTGCAGCAACGCACGGAAGCAACTGGCGTAGGCGCTCTCGCGCTCGTCCAGACGTGCGGCGAGCAGCGCCAGCAAATGCGCCACATCCGCCAGGCCCTCGCGGGCCTCGATGTCTTCGCGGGTCGAAAGGAACTCCAGGTACAGCGGGATATAGTCCGGCAGCTCCTTGACGCCGATGGCAAACCCGGCCTCTTCGTACTGGGCCATCATGTCGACCATGGCCTGGCCACGGTCGCGGGACTCGCCGTGGACGTGTTCGAACAACAGCAACGACAGCGAGCGCCCACGGCCGAACAGCGCGCCGTAGTGTTCCTGGCCGTCCATCAGGTCATTGGCGCAGATCAGCTCGAGCAACTCGAACAACGCGCCGCGCTGCTTGGGGCTGATCTCCCGTGACTCGATGATCGCCTGTTCCAGTTCGTCGCGGCCGCTCACCAGGGTTTCGGTGGGGTAGTCCAGCAGCAACGAAATCACTTTGAGAATACGCATGCTCAGTCCTCCCAGATCTGTACGGTTTTCAACACGTCGCGACGGTTGGCCTTCTTGGCGCCGAACATGTTGGTGTCGGAGCTGCCGCTGCAACCGCTGCCGAAGCTGAAACCACAGCCGGAGCGTTCGGCGAACGCGTCGCTCATGGCGTCTTCACGGTGCGCGCTCGGCACCACAAAGCGGTCTTCGTAGTTGGCGATCGCCAGGTAGCGGTACATCTCTTCCACCTGTTCCACGCTCAGGCCGACGTCTTCGAGCACTTGCAGGTCCTGCACGCCGTCGACTTGCTGGGAGCGTTTGTAGGCACGCATCGCCAACAGGCGTTTGAGCGCACGCTTGACCGGTTTTTCATCGCCAGCGGTGAGCAGGTTGGCCAGGTAACGCAGCGGAATGCGCAGGCTGTCGACATCCGGGATCACCCCGTTCATGCCCACGGTGCCGGCGGCGGCAGCGTTCTGGATCGGCGACAGTGGCGGTACGTACCAGACCATCGGCAAGGTGCGGTATTCCGGGTGCAGCGGCAGTGCGAGTTTCCAATCGACGGCCATTTTGTAGACCGGCGAGCGCTGGGCCGAGTCGATCACCGACTGCGGCACGCCATCGGCCAGGGCCTGGCGAATCACCGCCGGGTCATTCGGGTCGAGGAAAATTTCCAGCTGTTTCTCATACAGGTCTTGCTCGTTGGCGGTGCTCGCCACTTCGCTGATGCGGTCGGCGTCGTAGAGCAGCACACCGAGGTAGCGAATCCGGCCGACGCAGGTTTCAGCACACACGGTGGGCATGCCGGCTTCGATGCGCGGGTAGCAGAAGATGCACTTCTCGGATTTACCGCTCTTCCAGTTGAAGTAGATCTTCTTGTACGGGCAGCCGCTGATGCACATGCGCCAGCCGCGGCACTTTTCCTGGTCGATCAGCACGATGCCGTCTTCTTCACGCTTGTAGATCGCACCGCTCGGGCACGAGGCCGCGCACGCCGGGTTGAGGCAGTGCTCGCACAGGCGCGGCAGGTACATCATGAAGGTGTTTTCGTACTCGCCATAAATGTCGGCCTGGATCTGGTCGAAGTTCTTGTCCTTGCGGCGCTTGGCGAACTCGGTACCGAGGATTTCTTCCCAGTTCGGGCCCCACTCGATTTTCTGCATGCGCTTGCCGGACACCAGCGAGCGCGGGCGCGCGGTCGGTTGGTGCTCGCCCAAAGGCGCGGTGTGCAGGTGCTGGTAGTCGAAGTCGAACGGCTCGTAGTAGTCGTCCAGGCTCGGCAGGTCAGGGTTGGCGAAAATGTTCGCCAACACGCGGAACTTGCCGCCGATGCGCGGGTTGATCGAGCCGTTGGCGTTGCGCACCCAGCCGCCCTTCCACTTGTCCTGGTTTTCCCATTCTTTCGGGTAACCGATGCCGGGCTTGGACTCGACGTTGTTGAACCAGGCGTACTCCATGCCTTCACGGCTGGTCCAGACGTTTTTGCAGGTGATGGAACAGGTGTGGCAGCCGATGCATTTGTCCAGGTTCAGGACCATGCCGATCTGTGAGCGAATCTTCATCTCAGTTCTCCTCGATATCAGTCGGCAATGGGCGCGGCAAGTCATCGCCGGTGGAACCATCGAGCCAGTCGACCTTGGCCATTTTGCGCACCACGACAAACTCGTCGCGGTTGCAACCGACCGTGCCGTAGTAGTTGAAACCGTAGGCTTGCTGGGCATAGCCGCCGATCATGTGGGTCGGTTTGAGCACCACGCGGGTCACCGAGTTGTGGTGGCCGCCGCGGGTCTTGGTGGTTTCCGAACCCGGCACGTTCACGATGCGTTCCTGAGCGTGGTACATCATCACCATGCCTTCCTTGACGCGCTGGCTGACCACCGCACGGGCGGTCAGTGCGCCGTTGACGTTGAAGCACTCGATCCAGTCGTTGTCCTCGATCCCGGCGCGCTTGGCGTCGATCTCCGAGAGCCACACAATCGGCCCGCCGCGGCTCAAGGTGAGCATCAGCAAGTTGTCGCTGTAGGTGCTGTGGATGCCCCACTTCTGGTGCGGAGTGATCCAGTTCAGCACGATCTCGGTTTCGCCATTGCTGCGCTTGCCCTTCACGCCTTCGATGGTCTTGGTGTTGACCGGTGGCCGGTAGCTCATCAACTGCTCGCCGAACGCCTGCATCCACGGGTGATCCTGGTAGAACTGCTGGCGGCCGGTGATGGTGCGCCACGGGATGTTTTCATGGACGTTGGTGTAGCCGGCGTTGTAGCTCACGTGTTCGTCTTCCAGGCCGGACCAGGTCGGGCTGGAGATGATCTTGCGCGGCTGCGCCTGGATATCGCGGAAGCGGATCGCTTCATGGGCCTTGGAAATCGCCAGGTGGCTGTGGTCGATACCGGTGAATTCCGACAGCGCGGCCCAGGCTTTCACCGCGACCTTGCCGTTGGTTTCCGGAGCCAGGGACAGGATCACCTCGGCGGCGTCGATAGCGGTGTCGATTTTCGGCCGGCCATGGCTGATCCCGGCATCGTTTTCGTGATGGTTCAGTTCGCCGAGGAACTCGACTTCTTCATCGGTGTTCCAGTTGATGCCCTTGCCGCCGTTGCCGAGTTTTTCCAGCATCGGGCCCAGCGACGAGAACTGCTTGTAGATGTTCGGGTAGTCGCGTTCCACCACTGCGATGTTCGGCGCGTTTTTGCCGGGTACCGGGGCCACGCGTGCGCTTTTCCAGTCGGTGCCGCCAAACGGTTGGGCCAGTTCGCCGACGCTGTCGTGCATCAGCGGTACGGTGACCAGGTCTTGTTCCACACCCAGGTGACCGACCGACATGGCCGAGAACGCCTTGGCGATGCCTTTGTAGATTTCCCAGTCGGAACGCGATTCCCACGCCGGGTCGATAGCCGCCGACAATGGGTGGATGAACGGGTGCATGTCCGAGGTGTTCATGTCGTCTTTTTCGTACCAGGTGGCGGTCGGCAAGACGATGTCGGAATACACGCAGGTGGAGGACATGCGGAAGTCCAGCGTGGTCACCAGATCGAGCTTGCCGATGGCGCCGTCCTCGACCCATTCGGCCTCGGTGGGCTTGCATTCGGTGCTGTGGCCGATGTCTTCGTTCATCACGCCATTCTTGGTGCCCAACAGGTACTTGAGCATGTACTCATGACCCTTGCCCGACGAACCGAGCAGGTTGGAGCGCCAGATGAACATGTTGCGCGGGAAGTTCAACGGGCTGTCCGGCTGTTCGCAGGCAAAGCGCAGGCTGCCGTCCTGCCAGGATTTGACCACGTAGTCTTTCGGCGTCATGCCGGCTGCGGCCGCCTCACGGCAGATGTGCAGCGGGTTGGTGTTGAGCTGCGGCGCGCTGGGCAACCAGCCGGCGCGTTCGGCGCGGATGTTGTAGTCCAGGGCGTGTTCGGGGAACTGCGACTTGTCGGCCAGAGGCGAGAGCACATCGTGCATGCTCATTTTCTCGTGGCGCCATTGCGAGCTGTGGCCGTAGAAGAAGCTGGTGCCGTTCATCTGGCGCGGTGGGCGGTTCCAGTCCAGGCCGAAGGCCAGGGGCAGCCAGCCGCACTGCGGGCGCAGTTTTTCCTGGCCGACGTAGTGGGCCCAGCCGCCGCCGGTCTGGCCGACGCAACCGCAGAGCATGAGCATGTTGATCAGCCCGCGGTAGTTCATGTCCATGTGGTACCAGTGATTCATCGCCGCGCCGACGATGATCATTGAGCGACCCTTGGTCTTGTCGGCGTTGTCGGCAAACTCACGGGCGATCTGGATGGCTTTCTCGCGGCTGACGCCGGTGATCGCTTCCTGCCACGCCGGGGTGCCCGGCACGCTGGCGTCGTCGTAGTCCTTGGCCACGTTGTGGCCGCCCAGGCCACGGTCGATGGCCAGGTTGGCCGCCGACAGGTCGAACACGGTCGCCACCTTGGCCACGCTGCCGTCGGCCAGGGTCACGTTGTGGACCGGCACGCGGCGGTACTGCACCGCCTCGCCAGCGACGTGCTGGAAATGCTCCTGGACTTCGCCGGCGAAGTACGGGAACGCCACTTCGGCGACGTCGTCACCGATCAGGCTGAGTTTCAGGTCGATCGCGCGGCCTTCACCGCCCTCTTTGGCGAGGATGTTCCACTTGCCCTTCTCGCCCCAGCGATAGCCGATGGAGCCTTGCGGCGAGACCAGTTCACCGCTCTCGTCGAGGGCGATGGTTTTCCATTCCGGGTTGTTGTCCTGGCCGAGGTTGCCGGTGAGGTCCGAGGCGCGCAGGAAGCGGTCCGGCTGGAAGCCTGCGCCGGGAGCGAAACCGGTCATCGGCTTGAGCATCACCAGCACCGGCAAGTCGGTGAAGCGCTTGGCGTAGTCGGTGAAGTAGGCGCTCGGCTTGTCCAGGTGAAATTCTTTGAAGATCACATGGTTGAAAGCCTGGGCCAACGCGGCGTCGGTGCCCTGCTTGGGGTTGAGCCACAGGTCGGTGAGCTTGGCCACTTCCGAATAGTCGGGGGTGATCGCCACGGTCTTGGTGCCCTTGTAGCGCACCTCGGTGAAGAAGTGCGCGTCCGGGGTACGGGTCTGCGGGACGTTGGAACCCCAGGCGATGATGTAGTTGGAGTTGTACCAGTCGGCCGATTCC
>Ga0070754_10002571_pt1 | contig 13287 bp, 13 predicted proteins | sample VirMetDEL_Sep_01_FD_75181 | JGI IMG/M metagenome (GOLD analysis project Ga0070754, IMG submission 75181) | Aqueous microbial communities from the Delaware River and Bay under freshwater to marine salinity gradient to study organic matter... | ecosystem: Environmental > Aquatic > Marine >... | reverse complement strand
TTTCAACTACTCCTTCAACTGGTACTTATGGGCAGATTGATAGAAGTGTTGCTACTAACAGTTGGGCTAGAAACCAAACTAGTAATGTAACTCTTTCAGCAGCTAATATTCAGGCTACAATCACAGCAGCATTGCTTCCAATTAGCAGAGGAAGTGATTCAGCAGATTGTGGGCTTATGGGTTCTACAGCGTGGAAGCATTTGCATTCAAGTTTGACAGCGATTCAAAGAATCAACGATACAACACAAGCTGGTAAAGGTGGTTTTAAAGAGCTTTACTATGATGGTGTTAAGTTTTGGTTTGATGGTGGTTTTGGAACTGAAGTTATCACAGCTAATAGTGTTTATTTGATGAACTCTAACTTCATTACTTTTGAATTAGATTCACAAGCAGACTTTGTACCGTTAGCACCAAAAATGGATAGACCAGTTGATCAAGATGCTTTCTTTACTGTAATTATTGCAGAGGGGAACTTATGTTGTTCAGCACCAGCTTTACAATCAGTTATTTATCCATAAGGAGGAAAAAATGGGAATTAGTGGACATGGAGTCAATTATAAAGCAGTTTTTACCGACACAGATGTAGCTTTGCCAGCGGCGGTGCTACAAAGAGGTGAAAACAAGGACGGAGAGTTTATCTTTGTTCAAGCAGACGGAGCAATTGCACAATACAATGCAGTAGGAGTAACAGGAGCAGGACAAGCAGCCGATCTAACTACTACTACTTATGCAGCTAGTGCAGTAATCGGGTTTGCACAAGTTGCAGTAGCAGACGACGAATACTTTTGGTTATGGGTTGGAAAAGGTGGAGGCACTGGATCTGGAATCAAGGGGAATGTTGCAGCTAGTTATGCAGCTTATGCACCTATGAACACTACTGCTACAGATGGTGTTGTAGATGATGCAGCGACTAAAATCATTGGTGGTGTAGTTGGAGTAGCTACAGACGGTGGTTCAGGTTCAGCAGTTGAGTTGATGGCAGCAGGGCCAATAACTAAAGTAACTGCTTAATTAATACAATTAAGGGCAAGGGCTTTTTAGCTTTTGCCCTTTCATTTTAAAGGAAATAAAAAAAATGATAGGTGATATTAGAATGTCAGACATAATGGGAGCAGGAAACGGACAAATCAAAAAGCATCTAGATGGGTGCAATTTTAGATTTTATGAAAGCTACCAAGTTAATAAAGAAAAAACAGAAAAAGCAGGTTATGCACAGCACGATGCAGTAGATTTTATAGAGATTATTCCTCCAATGGGCGATAGAACCGTAAGGCTAGTAGAAGATAAAGATAAGTTTGTTTATCCAGAGCAGTGGGCTAAATATGAAGCAAACAAAAGTGAGCCTAAAGAGGGTTCATGGTTAAGAGCATGGCCATTAATAAAATTAAATGAGCTTGCAGATTTAGAAGCATATGGGCTTAGAACAATAGAAGAGGTTGCAGGATTAGATGCGGACGTTTGCCAAAGAGTTGGCTTTTTAAAACCACTGCAAAAACTAGCAGCAAATTGGCTAAAGAGCGCAAAAAGCAAGCAAGCGCAAATGACTAATCTTAGAGAAGAGTTAGATGAAGTTAAAAGAGAGCATGAAATGCTAAAAGACCAATACCACAATGCTTTAAGACGCATTGAGGCAAGCGAGGGAACGAGGCTTTTGTAAATGTTAAGTGAGATAATTGAAAACATTGGAGATGAGTGTGGTTATAGTGTTGTAACAACGGACATTGTTAATAGCACAGATGTAACCACAAAAATGCTACTTGGTATGTGCAATCGAGTAGCAAATGAAATGGCACAAGCTTATTTGTGGCCACAATTAAATAAATCAGGTTCAATTACATTAGTTGACTCACAAGGCACTTATGCTTTACCCGCAGACTTCTCAAATTATCACTTTGATACTTTTTGGAATCAGTCAGACCAATGGAGAGTGTTTGGGCCACTAACTCCACAGCAATATGCAGAAAGGCAAGGTTATGGTGATAATTTATCAGTTTATGATGAGTTTACATTTAGAGGCATAACAAATAATCAATTATTAATTTATCCAACGCCAGGAAGTGGTAATGCGGGCAATGTAATTATATTTGAATACTTTGCAGACAGACCAATAAGGCCACGAACTTGGGAAACAGGGCAAGCAGTAGTTAGTGGAGATTATACATTTTATAATGGCACTTATTACACTGCTACTACTACTGGAACTACAGGAGGGAGTGACCCGACCGCAGACACAGGTGTTACTTGGACAGAGTACACAGGAAAATATAAAAAGTTTTTAAAAGACACAGACGTGTGTGTTTTAAATGAGCGGATCTTAGAGCAAGGGGTAATGGAGCGCTTTGCAGTTAAGAAACAGCTAAATGTTTTGCCTTTGTTTAATGAGCAGCTTGAGCAAGAGTTTGGTAAATTTATTCAAGGCAAAACGGTTTATGCATCGAATCCTGGAAAGTCTAGGTTTCAACATGCAAACAATGAGCGAGTTGCTTTTGGAAGTTAATAATTTTTATTTATGGAGATAAAAAAAATGAAATTAAGAAATGTTTTGTTAATACTTTTAACGGTATTAATTATCGTAAAAATTGCAAGTGCGGATCAAGAATCTGATTTAATTGGGTTAGGGATGCCAGCACCACTTGCTACTAAAGTTGCTAATCCAGAGGATTTAGATGTTACTAATAACGTTACCATTGGTGGTACTTTGGGAGTAACAGGGGTTAGCACATTCACAGGTGAAGCAGATTTTAATGGTGGGATTGATGGAGGCTTTACAGATGGATCTATTTTGTTTTCTGATTCTAATGGAGAGATTAGTGAAGATGTTGCAGGGTTATCATTTAATAGCTCATCTAATGTTCTAACAGCAACAGGTGGATTGCGATTGAGCGCAGCAGGTAGTTTTTTATATGCTAATGTTGCTACAGTTGCACCTGCTGGAAGCAATCAAGGGGACGCTACTCCATTAGTTCAATCGTTTAATTATTCAGGAACATCGGATGGAACTAAAGGTTTTATTTTACCAACACCAACAGCAAATTTTCTTCCAGTAATATTTGTTAATGTTGCAAGTGCAGGCACCACAGAGTTATATCCACATAGTGGTGGTGCGATTAACGACCAAGCAACAAATGCAGGTGTGACAATGTCAGGTGGTAGTGGAACACTTTGTTATCCAACAGACACCACTAACTGGAATTGTTTCGAGTTTGCAGAAACTACACTTTAATTAATAATTAAAGTCAAATATATAATGAAAAAACTACTAACACCAATAATAATTTTAGGCTTTGCTTTTATCGCAAATGCAGAGCCTATTTACAGTCCAGACGCAAGCCAGCAAAGCGGTACTTTTGCAATTGATGCTTGTCTAGGGCAAGTTACTGGTGTTAGTTGCTTAAATAAGTTTGGAGAGAATCCAGATGTTGATACAGGCGGAGCGGAAAGTGTTTGGGATGGCGGCGGCTTATATCCTTGGGCTTCGCTTGCTTCAGCACAAGCATTAGAAATTGTTAGCGCAAGTGCAAATGATGATTCAGCAGGAACAGGAGCTAGAACGGTACAAGTTCAAGGTTTAGATGCAAATTATGATTTGCAAACCGAAACAGTAACTTTAGACGGTACTACTGAAGTAGATTTAACAAATACTTTTTTGCGTGTTTTTAGAATGAAAGTTTTAACTGCTGGAAGCGGTGGTGTAAATGCAGGAATTATCACACTAAGATTAGATGGTGCGGGGGCTACAATTGCAAATATTCTAGCAGGAGAAAACCAAACGCTCATGGCAATTTATACAGTGCCACGTTATCATAAACTCGTAGTACATAAGTATTTAGTTGATATTAATGGTGCAGCTGGAAGTGATGTAGAATTTAAAGTTTATGTTAGAGAAGAAGATTCTGTATTTCAATTGCGGCGATTACTAGGATTAAAGGGCGGTGCTACATCTATTTTTATTAGCAAATTACAAATACCTGAAGTGTATCCAGCAAAAACAGATATTGATATTAGAACATTGACAGATGCTAATAATACTAATGTAGCGGCAGCATTTGATGGTTTTTTAATTAGAACAGAAGAGGGATAAGATGAGCTTAACTAATCAAGCCAATATTTATTATCAGTTAATTAGTCAAGGAGTACCAGCAGCACAAGCTTATGCACAAGCTTTTCCTGAAGGATTACCAACGGCAGAGGACAGAGCAAGAGCACAAGCAAAAGAGCAACAAAAAGCGCAGTTAGGGCAATTAGTGGGGGCTTTAGGTGGTTTAGCATTAACTAATGAAGCGGCTGGATTAATTACAGGTGAAGGCGGTTTTTTATCAAATAACTTAGCAGATTTATTTAGTAGTGGAACAACGGAAGCAGGAACGCAAGCAGTTAGTCAATTAGGACAGCAAGCAGGAACAGAATTAGTAAAGACACAATTGCAAAATGAATTATATAATCAAGCGGCTAATCAAGCTACACAACAGTATTTAACTCAACAAGCAGGACAGCAGGCAGTGCAGCAAGGTGTAGGTCAAGTAGCAGGGCAAGGAATTTTATCAAATGCTATGGGTATGGGAGCTGGGCCATTATCTGCTATTGCTACAGGAACATATTTAGGTGGAAAATCACTTTATGATCAGTTTATTACAGGGGAAGAGGATAAAAGCGCACAAGGAAAAGCGGGTAGAGGCCAAGCAGCAATATCAACTGGTGGTTTGTCAGAGGTGGCTAGGTTGTTTGGTATAGGTGGCCTAGCAGACAGGAAAACTACTAAAGAGTATCAACAAGAAAGAAGGCTAAGATTAGCTGAAGAAAACCCACTTTATGCTGATTATTTAACAAGAAGCGAGCAGTTTGCAGATAGTAATAGAATCAATCAAGCATTAGCACAAGAATCCACACCCGCAGGCTTTAAAGGCTATTGGGATAATCCAGAAACAGAAGAAAATGATATGATTTGGGTTAATAAACAAATTAAAAGCCCAGATCGTTGGAATGAGGAATTTTTTGGATCTTTAGGTTCAGGCGATGTACTGCACAATATGTGGTTTTATGAAAATGTTCCAGGTTATGGTGACATGTCAATGCAAGAAAAGGCAGCTATAGCAGATAAGGCGCTTGCAAGCGGTACGGCCACAGGGCATAAAGGTATGATTAATTTTGATATTGACCCTAATGTTTTAATACAAGAGAACCAAACGCCAGTAGTAAATACAAGACCAATGACTATGGACGCACCACAATTTAATATGGATAATGTAGTAAATAGAATGGGATTTGACTTACAAAACAATCCATATGATCCAGCTAATATTAACCATTGGGCAAGTAATGGCAATCAAGACATGATTAATAATATATATGAGCAAGTTCCAGGTGGATTTATGGAAGGTAAAGAAGTGGTTAATGTTATGCCACAATTAACACAAGAAGAATTGCAAAGATTTATGGGGAAAAGTCCGCTATTATCAGCAATGGGAGGTTAAAGAATGAGTCAAGTAGTTGGCTATACTTTACCCGCTTTTCCAGGTGGTATTAATTTAGTCGATCCTATTGATAGAACCCCAGATGTTGATGCTACTAATCTTATTAATATGTATCCAAGCGGGCCAGTGTTAGCTTTACGCAAAGGCATTAGCACATCTTGGACAGCCGCAAGCGCAGCAGCTAAAACAGCAGCCACATTAGTAGAAGCAGACGGCACGCAAACAATGGTAGTTGCTTGTAACAGTAATTTATATAAAAAAAATGGTACAAGTAGCACAGCAATAAAGGGAACTACTACACCTACAAGTGATGAGTGGCAGCATGTGACATTTAATAATAGGCTTTATTTTGTTAATGGCTTAGATACAGCACAAGTTTGGACAGGCACAGGTAATTTTGCAGATAGCGATTTCACAGGGGTTACATTAGCAGATTTAATTAATGTTAGTGCTTATAAAGCTAGGCTTTATTTTGTAGAAAAAGATAGTGGCTCTATATGGTATGGAAATACTAATGCAGTTGGTGCAAGTGCACTAACAGAGTTTGATGTAAGCTATATTTTTAATTTAGGTGGCTTTGTTGTTTCTTGTGGAAGTTATACAGATAACTTAGGACAAAACACACAAGATTTATTTTATATATTATCAAGCGAAGGCGAGTTACTTTTTTATTCAGGAAGTTATCCAGGGGATAGTGCTTGGACGTTAGTGGCCCGCTATGTAATAGGAAAGCCATTAGGATATAGAGCGCAGGTGCGTGTAGAGAATGATTTATGGTTTATAACAGATAGAGGTATAGTGCCTACAAGCATTTTATTTAGTGCTATGGGTAGTGCTGCAGCAAATAGTGTTAGCAGAAAAATAAATCCTGAAATAGTGGACACTGCAAAAGAGTTTGCATTTAGTTATTTATACAGTGGCATTTATTATTCAGGAGAGAGGAAAGTAGTAATAACTATTCCAGTGACAAGCACAAGCACAAAACAATTAGTGTATAATGTGGAAACAGGGGCTTGGACATGTGAGCAGTATGCAGTGGCAGGCGCTAATTTATGTATGAGCATAGTAGATGGCTTGCTATATTGCGGTGCTAATAGTGGTAAAGTTTATCAAATGTATACAGGTTTTAATGATGATGGTTCAGCCATATCTTATACTATAGAGGGTGGCTTTAATTTTTTTGGTAACAGGCAAAATTATAAAGTGTTTAAAGATATAAGGCCAATTATTAGAACAAGTGCGGGTGCGCTAACTATAAAAATGGATTTAGACACTAACTTTCAAAAAAGAAGATCCTTTGCTACAATAACTACACCCGCAATTGGAGATGCTGCTACTACAGAATGGGATAGTGGCACATGGGATACAGACCCATGGAGTGAAGAAGAGAGGTATTTATTTGATAGATATAGTTTGCGGGGGCAAGGACATTGTGGGGCACTCCGTATCGGTGGAACTATGATCGATGCGCTGCTTGAGTTTAATGCTTTTGAAATTAGATTTGAGATAGGGAGTCAAGTATGAGCGCGTTAAATAGAAAATTCAAACCAGCAGAAGATAGAGAAAGCTTGCTGCAACAACAAGAAAGGTTTCAAGGGATAATCGATAAAAAAGGTGCTGCAAATGCACCAAGAGCAAGAAGAAGATTAAGAAAAGTTAATAGAGCATTAGGAGCTTTAGGCAACGCACCAGAAGAGTCATCACTTTTTGATTATGGACAAATAGGAGAGCAAGCTAACCAATATTTAGGGGGGCTTTTTGGGCAATTGCAACAACAAGGGCCGTTTGCACCAGGCGACTACATGGAAAGCAGGCAAAAGGCTGCAGATGTTGCAATGAGTGAGTTTGATAGACTTAATAGAGATAGATTTGCAAGAGAGGATGCGCAGTTTGAGCAAAGAATGGCAGAGCAAGGAATACCGCTAGGAAGTGAGAAGTATCAGCAACTACAACAACAAAGAATGCAAGATAGAAGTTCAGCTATTCAAGGCGCTCAAAGTCAAGCATTCCAGTTAGGGCAAGGCGAGCAAGCACAAGCTTTTGGACAAGCAGCAACACAATATAGAATGCCAATGGAGCAATTAAGCGCAGTAACTCCGTACTATGGTTATCAAACTCAACAACAATTGCAACAAGGGCAACAAGGTTTCCAAAGAGAAATGTCACAAGAACAATTTGAACAGCAAAAGAAATTAGCAGAGCTTCAAAACCAATACAGACTACAACAAATAGCAGCTACTCCAAGAGGTGGTGGAGGGGGTGGCTTAAGCTATGAGCAGCAGTTAGGGCTTATAGATAGGAGGTTTTTTAATGAAATGGTTGCACAAGGATTACAGCCACAGCAACAAGGCCCAGGATTTGGAGGGGGCTTTGCACAAGGTGTTGGGCAAGGAGCACAATTAGGATTGGGAGCAGCGTTAAGATAATGGCAGACTTATTAAAAGCATTACAACAAAGTTATTATAGACCACAAGAAACAGAGTATGGTATTGCTGCAGACATAATCGGTAAAAGCACACCTGCTTTTTATAATCCTTATGCTAGTACAGGGCAAAATTTAGCTACAGGCATTGGTGGTGCTTTAGTTAGCGGGTTGCTTGGTGGTATGGCTAGAGGTTCAGCAGCTAAAAGAAATGCAGAAATGCTTCCACAGATTCAGCAAATATTTCAAGCACCAGCAAGTCAAAGAATGCAAATAGTTGGAGAAAATCAGCGCTTAAGCCCATTAGTTGCAGCTATGCAAGCGCAGGAGTTTAAGCAGCAACAAGATTTAGCAAAAATGCAACAACAAAAACTAATAGATTTGCAATATGCACCACTTATGGAGGGAACAAAGGCGCTAGTAGGGGCGCAAGCAGAGCAGGGGCAATATTATGTGCAAGGGCTAGATGGCAAGCCTATACTAGCAACGGCAGGGCAAGCAAACTTATTAGATCCTTATCAGCAACAGCAAAAAATGATAGCTGAAAAAGATAAAGCAACATTTGGCACCAGTACAGAAAGATCAAAAAGAGCGGGAGTTTTTAGAAAAGAATTTCAATCACTGCCACAAGTAAAAAGGTTTATGTATTTAGATGAAAATATGAAAGCTTTAGAAAAAGCAGTGTTAGACCCAGATGCAATGTCAGCAGTAGAGATAGTAAGGCGTGGGATACAATTTATTGAGCCAGGGTTAGCAGTTAGAACAGATGATCAATTAGATGTTGCAGCAAGGCAAGCATTACCAGAAAGGCTTTATGCAGAATTTAAACAAGCTAAAGAAGGTGGTGTAGGATTAAGCGCAGAGGCAAGAATGGGGATATTAAACATTGCTAGGCGCGCTTATATTCCATCAATTAACAAATTTAATCAGGAACTAAGAAGATACAATAAGTTGAAAACTGAAACAGAAGGATTCGCGCCTGATAAAAATATACTAGGGTACGATCCAATTGAGGTGCCTAATTATAATGCACAATACACACTAGATAAAATTAAGATGGCTATAGAGCCTGGTTATTTACCGAAGCCATTGCAAGGTGAAACTAAAGAAGCATACAAAGCAAGAGTTAAAGAAATGGGAGCTAAATAATGCCTACAGATGCAGAAATAGAAGCATTTTATGATGCACAGGTTGCACAAGTTCCAGCACCACAAACAGGTGTAGATGCACAAATGGATGCTATATTTGCAGGACAAAGAAAAGCATTGCCAGTACAGCAGTTAGGGCCAAGACCTAATGAAGGTTTTGGGGAAACATTAGTAAGGGCGGTGCTTGAAACACCAGAAGTAGTTAAGCAAATGCCTAAAGGCATTGGCACACTACTAAGTGATTATGGAGATATTGCAGGAGGCTTATTAAGTGTAGCAGGCCCAGTGATGGGAGTACCACAAAGCGCATTAAGGCAAAGACCAGTGCCACAAGAAACAATTGAAAGAGCTTTAAGAGCTACAGGAGGCATAGCAGGTTCTATGGGAGGTGCAGGTGCAGGTGCAAAAACAGGTGCCTTAGTATTATCACCACTAGGGCCGCTTGGAATGGCAGCAGGTGCAGGAGCAGGTGGTTTAGTAGGTGGTGGATTAGGCTATTTAGGCTTTAAAAAAGGATTGCAAGCAGTTGGAGTTGATGAGCCTACTACAGCAAAAGAAGATATAAAAGAGTTGGGTTATGATATTGTGCAAGGTGGTGCGTTAGGAGCTGCTGGAAAAGCATTACAACAAACAGGACGAACGCTAAGAGGTACTAATAAATTATTAAGAACAAAAAAGGCGCTTCAAGAGTTAGCGGAGCAGTCAGATGAGTTGCCAATAAAACTTGACCTTCCAGAAGATGAGCTTGCAAGGCTTAAAACAGCAAGCGAGCTAACAGGAGATCCAGGACTACAAAAAGCAGAGCTAAACATACAGCGATTAGTGCCAGAGCTAGATGCTCAAGAGGCATTAAAAAGACAAGGAAAAAGACTTGAGTTAGTAGAGAAAGTTTTAGACCCAGAGCTATTAGACGAGCAAGCCACAGGGCAGGCGCTTAGGAAAGGAGCCAAGGAGGTAAAAGAAGTTAGAAAAACGGCAGCAAGCGGGTTATATGATCAGGTTTCAACTATAGAAGATATTAATCTACAAAAAACATCATTATCAGACGACATTTTAAAAATAGATGATGAGCTAAGAAGACCAAAGCCAGGAGCACCAGCAGCCATAAAAAGAACAGGAAAAGTAGATAAAGACTTGGCAAAATTTCAAAAAGAAGTTTATGACTTATCAAAACAAGATAGGCCAGTAAGCTTAATGCAATTAGAGGAGCTTCAAAGAGAGGCGAAAACTTTTGCGGACGAGTTTAGAACGCAAGGAGGAAAAAGCTACCTTTTGGCTAATAAACTAGGGGAGGCTATTAACAAAACTATGGATACTCTTCCAGAAGGAGCAAGTGCAAAGTTAGCTAGAACAGAGTGGAGAAAGTTTAAAACTACCTTTGATGAATTGTTTGGAGGCGAGGCCACTAAAAAAAATAAGTATGGGAGAGAGCTCACTAGAGCAAGCGACTTACCAAAAAGAGCATTAAGAAGTCCAGAGGACATTGATAGCTTTATGGAAATAGCGAAAGATAGTCCAGTTGCTAGAACTGCTTTAAGTGATCATATTGCAGAGCAGTTTATAAATAAATTAGAAAGTATTAGTTCACCACAGGGGAGTGTAAAAATAACAAGATGGTGGAAAAGTAACAGAGGACAATTTAAAAAAGTATTAGATGAAGATAGTATTACTTTTATGGATAGAGTTGTAGATGATGTAAAATCAGCTAGGGCTAAGTGGGATGCTGCAAAAGGTGCAAGTCAAGGCATAAGCGATACAGCAGCATTAAAATTATATGACAAACATTTAAAGTCAATAGTAGGTGGAACTACAGCAGACTTTTTAAAAAGTAAAGGAGAGCTAGTTAAAAAAATAGCATTTGCAGCAGGCGCTTTATTTGGATGGGATGGCGGCGCTATGAATGCATTAGGGTTAGGAACGATGGGTGCTTTAAGTATTGATGCGCTTAGCAATCAATTAAAAAAAGTAGCATTAAAAAGACAAACACTTGTCTTAGAAGCATTAAGAGATCCTAAAGTTTATAATCAAGTAATGAGCGCTAAGACTTTAAAAGACATACCCGTTAGCGCGGGTGTACCAGCTAGTGTAATTTCAAGAGAAACAATAGGAGCAGAAGATGAGAATACTAATTTTAGTGATTTTAGGAATAGTGCCACATCTAAAGCAATGGAAGGTGCTAGAAATTTAGCAGTAGAAGCACCTACCCAACAAATTGAGGTACAAGAGTTTAAGCCAAGCAAAAAACAATACAGTAAAGCAGACATCAAAGCGCTAGTAGCCAAGGAAGGGCCAGTAGTGCAAGCTATGGTAGAAGTTGAGTCAAATTATAACCCAAGAGCAAAAAGCAAAGCGGGTGCTTTAGGGTTAGCGCAATTAATGCCAGCTAATATAAAAGCTTTTAATATTAAAGATCCTTTTAATCCTGAAGAAAGTTTAAGAGGTATGAAAGCACTGCTAACTGAAGAGCTAGAGAGGTTTGGAGATCCGCTACTTGCTATTGCAGCTTATAATGCTGGAAGTCCAGCTATTAATAGAGCAATAAAAAAAGCAGGTAGTAGTGATTTTAATGATATAAGAAAGCATTTACCTAAAGAGACTAGGGATTATGTTTTAAAAGTGGTTAATAGAGTTAGAAAAAGGAGTTGAATATGCCGTGGGATGGAGCAGGAAATTTTACAAGAACAAACGGAGTAAACACAGGCGACGACCTGTGGGAGCAGGATAAAAATGCAGCCGTTAAAATTGTCACATCAAGACATGATGATCATGATACTGATTTAAAAGATGGTATTGATAGTTGCTTAACAAAAAATGGTGAGAATAGTCCAACTGCTAATTTACCAATGGGAGGCTATAAGCATACAGGGGCAGCTAGTGGAACAGCTAACGGGCAATATTTAATCTTTGACCAGTTTGCATGGACAGCATGGAATCCAACATTAACACCTGGTGGAAGCATGACTTATACAAGCACCACTGTTAATCATGCCGAGTATTGTAATGTAAATGATATTGTATTTTTTAGATTAGATTTTACAGGAACAGTAGGTGGTACTCCAAATAATTCTATGAATTTTACTTTACCAGTCACAGCTACTACAGATGGTGTAGCACTAACAGTAAATATTACAGACAATGGTTCTATTGTAGCAGGTTCAGGAACTTATGCAGCTGTTGGATCTAGTGATTTATATAGATACGATTCAGCAGTGTATACAGCAGGAACGGTTTCTTTTAGAGTACATGGATTTTATCAAAGTGCATAGTCATGCAATCAGTAAGCTTTATACCACAAATAAAAAAGCTAGAAGAAAAGCTAACTAAAGAAAAATTTAAAGTTTATGAAGGTGGGTTAAGCAAGCTAAAATTATTAGCAGAAAAATTAGCAAAAAAAGAAGATGATTTAAAAATATTAAATCAAGCTTATACAGATTTATTTAATTACTCAAGTATTGGTATTTGTGAGGTTGGCTTAGACGGTAAGTTTTTATCTGTTAATGATGCGTGGTGCAAAATGTGCAAGAGGTCACGTTTTGAGTTATTAAAATTAACTTGGATGGAAATAACAAAACCTGAATTTATTAAAAAAGATACAGGGCAAGTTAAAAAATTAATATCAAAAGAAATTAAAACTTATACTATGTATAAAGAATATTTTGATAAAGAAAATAATGCTATCCCGATGATTTTAACCGTATCATGTGTTTTTGATAGCAACGGAAAAGTTAAAAATTTTATAAGTCAAGGCATTGATATAGAAGGAACTAAAAAGCTTTTAGAAGATTTAAAAAATGGATGATGATGACTTTAAAGAATATAGACGCTTGTTTATCGCAGAACTTGAAAGGCTTGCTAAAGAAAGCGAAAAGCTTACTAAGGAGAATCAGAGCCTAAGAACCGAATTAAAAGTTTTACAATTTAAAGTTGCTACCGTTGCAACTGGAATCAGTACAGTTGTAGGAATTGCTTTAAAATTTATTATAAGATGAAGTTAAAGTTATTAAGACATAGCTATCTAGCAGATAGGACTTTAGGGGTTTTGTTAATAGATGACATGTTTTATTGCTATACTTTAGAACTACCTTATTTAGATAATCAAAAAAACATAAGTTGTATTCCAAACGGTTTATACTTAATTAAAAATTATAAAAGCAAAAAGCATGGGAGGTGCTTAGCAGTGCCTAGTGTTTATAATAGAAGTGGCATTTTAATGCATAAAGGCAATAGACCAGCAGACACACAAGGG
>Ga0070754_10002569_pt1 | contig 13293 bp, 7 predicted proteins | sample VirMetDEL_Sep_01_FD_75181 | JGI IMG/M metagenome (GOLD analysis project Ga0070754, IMG submission 75181) | Aqueous microbial communities from the Delaware River and Bay under freshwater to marine salinity gradient to study organic matter... | ecosystem: Environmental > Aquatic > Marine > Coastal... | reverse complement strand
TTCAGGCTGTCCTGCGTTCAACAGGTTCACTGAGTCCATAGCGGCTGAGTAGTGCTGTGCGATTTGTTCTGCTGTGAGTTCTTCCATTATTTGCTCCTTAACAAGCCATCAAGACGCAAGGCACTAAGTAAGAGCCATCGTCATAAGTGTGTGATACATGAGTTGATGTGACCTTTGCAATCGTCTTAGAACGTACAATGTCATCACCTTGTGGTTTAGCTGTGCCGTCACCTGCTGACATGAGTAGATCGCCTCGTGCAACAGTTGTACCGCTTGCAATACGAATCACCATATCGCCTGTCATTGCGATATTCATGTCATTCCAATCGTCATCTTCATCCCAGTTGACAAAGACTCCTGCGACATTGGCATCACCTTCAACAGAAGAAACAGCCATCTTGTTTAGCTGTTCATTATCTTCATCGTCCCATTCAACCATCGCATCAAGGTTAGTCATTACTGTGCCTTTAACGATTGATGTGTCTTTGCTGTCATCTGCAAGGCGTGACCAACGTGCTAAGTGACCGCCGTTGTAGGATACGGTTGTTCCTGAAACGGTGACTGTGCCTTCAAGGTTTCCGTCCTGCTTAAACTCAAGAATAGTTCCGTCATTTGCTGTTCTGTTCAAAATACCAACGATTGTTCCATTTGCATTGGTTTCAAAACCGTGATCACCTGCGCCAGTACCGGCATACATTTGCATACCTGATGCAACTGAACCGCTTACGACTGCGGGCCTCGTGCTAAGTGCGTTTCCGTATAGAAAATCGCCACTACTGTCAAATACCAACCTAGGATTCCCATCCCCATCCGACAGCACGATGTTGTTGCTTGATGTGCGAATGTCGAGGCCGCCTTGGTTGCCGTTGAAGCGTCCGATGATGGTGTTTTTTGCGCCGCTAGTTATTAGGTCACCAGAGTTTCGTCCAATATATGTATTTTTTTCTGATGTGCTTGAATACCCTGCGTAGTTTCCTATGAACGTGTTAGAACCTGCGGTGGTTCCTGAGTAACCTGTTTGATAACCAACAGCTACGTTGTCTGCACCTGTGGTGTTTGTCCCTAATGCGTCTCGTCCTATACCAACATTATTTGTACCTGTCGTATTAGCATCTAATGCGTACGCACCAACAGCGACACCGTTTGTTCCTGTGGTGTTGACCGCAAACGTGTTGTATCCAATCGCTGTATTATTATGATTACTGTTTGTATTCAAAGCATAATAACCAACAGCAGTGTTATTAGAATGAGTGCTATTACCTTCTAATGAACCTCTACCAACAGCAACATTCGCACCACCTGTGGTGTTTGCTTCTAACGCACGAAAACCAACCGCAGTATTTGAATCTGCTGTCGTATTAGCTTCCAACGCTTCACGGCCAAGTGCTGTATTGAATTCACCTGTGGTGTTTGATGTAAGTGCGCTATAACCAAAAGCAGAGTTACCGGATGCAGTGGTGTTTGAGTTAAGTGCCTGCTTGCCTACTGCAACATTGAAACGCCCTGAAGTGTTTGAATACAAAGCTCGTAAGCCAAGCGCACTATTGTCTGCTCCAGTTGTGTTTGAATACATTGCTTCTTTACCAACAGCAGTATTTACATCTCCTGTGGTGTTTGCGTAAAGCGACTGATAACCAATAGCAGTGTTGTTGGATGCGGTGTTGTTGTAGAGTGCTTCGTGTCCAAGAGCAACATTATTTGAGCCAGTCGTATTTATAACGATTGCCGCAAAACCCACACCCACATTGTAGTTACCTGTTGTGTTATTTTTGACTGCACCATAGCCCACAGCAACATTTCGTGTTCCTGTGGTATTGTCTTCTAGTGCAGTGTGACCCAAAGCAACTTGCTCTGCACCAGTAGTATTTGCGACAAGTGCTTGATACCCAACGGCAGTGTTGTTAGATGCTGTGGTGTTAGCTTGAAGTGCTAAATAGCCAATCCCCACATTGGACGCACCAGTGGTATTTACTTGGAGTGAGTTTATACCAACAGCGGTATTGTTAGATGCCGTAGTATTGCTTTGTAGTGCATTTGTCCCAACAGCAGTATTTTGACCACCGCTTGTGTTCGCTGTTAATGCGGCCTTTCCTAGTGCAGTGTTATTGTTGCCACTCAACGAGCCATCATCTAATGCTTCATTACCCAACGCCACGTTATTCGTACCAACCGGATAATTCCCATCCAGTTTGATTGTGCCGCCGTCTACGCTGAGATTTCCTGAGACGGTAGCTCCGCCATTCATTGTGACAGCACCAGTAAACGTACCGCCGCTAGAGGCTGACACAGTGTCAGCGACTTGGAAGTTTGCGAAAGCGAATACGTTCAGCTCATCACTGGTTGCAGCGCCTGACGCTAATGTAATCGACCCAGAAGCAGGGGTGTAGTCAGTGCCAGCTTCCAAGACCACACCATTCAAGGTGACGATCTCAGCGCCTACGTTGATTGATAGCGTAGCGCCATCATCATCCGCGCCGGTAAATACAGTCTGACCAGAAGTCGCTGTAAACTTGAACTTCTCCATCGTCGCAATTTGCGCGGTAGATGCAGCAACCCATCCTGATGCTGTGTATACCTTCATCACCCCGTCTGTGGTGTTGAAGTACAAAGCACCGACAACCAGAGCATTACCGTCGTTATCGAGCGCAGGGTCAGATGCCTTGGCTCCGAGGTAACGATCATCAAAGTTATCTAACAATGCCGCAGCTGAAGCAGCTGATGACGCAGCAGATGTTGCGGATGTAGCAGCAGCTGATGCAGATGTCGACGCGCTAGACGCGGATGTGGCTGCATTAGATTCGCTGGTTGACGCATTTGATGCAGACGTCGCTGCCTGTGACGCAGATGTGCTTGCAGCTGATGCTGACGATGCCGCGTTAGTTTCTGATGTCGACGCAGCAGAAGCAGATGATGATGCAGCGTTAGCTTGTGTTGTCGCTGTGCTTGCACTTGCACTTGCCGAACTTGCAGAGTTTGCAGCTGACGATGCGCTAGATGCAGCGTTCGTTGCTGAAGTGGCTGCGTTAGTTTCGCTAGTCGCAGCATTGGTTGCTGACGTCGCTGCTGCTGATGCGTTCGCTGATGCGTTCTGAATCGCAGTGATGTTTGATGCGTTTGTGTTGATCGAACTAATGTTCGACGCATTGGTGTTGACTGACGCAATACTTCCGCCGACTGTGTTGACATTGCTGATTGACCCAGCGACTGTGCCGATGTCGTCGTCTCCAGTCAGGTCTGATGCAACTGTGTTGACGTTACTGATTGACCCGGCGACTGTCGTGACGTTGCCCGAAATACCAGCGACTGTGGTGACGTTGGTGTTGTTGGCTGCAACTGTCTGGATTGCATCCGTTGCGTCCGTACCGTCTTCGATGTCGGCCAAGGTTGCGATGTCTGCTGTGATCGCCGCAAGGGATGAGACGTCTGCGATTGTTGGACCGGCCTCTGGGTTACCTGTTGTGGCGTTAAATCCGAGAACCGTACCAGCGCGAGTTGCCTTTGCTGGCAGCGTCATGTCGATCCCTGTTGGATCAAAGACCGGCGCGCTTAATGCGCGGTCCACCCGCTCAGAGATTTGCTGATCAAAGATGATCGCTGAATCAAGCTGCTCGTTGAGCGCCGCAGCGCGCAAGTCACCAGCTGTCACAAAGTCAGTGGTGCGCTCAATGTCCCTAGCGCCAACGATGATGATGGTATCGTCTGCGTCTGGAGTCGTTGGGACGTTAGTTCCGACAATAATCGTGACAGAGCCTGTGCCGTTTGCATTGATGGTGACTGTGTAGTCAGTGGTCAGTGTCAGTAGCGTTGTGTTGAAGTAAACTGCAACGTCGTTTTCGTCCAGAATTTCAAAGTTAAATGCGTAAGGACCAACACCAGCAGATCCGGTGTAAGATACCTTTCTTGTAACTGCGTTGATGCTGTAATCGGCCATGCGTTTTTCCTACCTATCCTGTTGTCGTATATATCACTTTTCTGGGGGGGCTTCTAGCGCTTCGCCCATTTCAGGTGTCCTTCTGGGCGCTACCTCTCCGGGTTTCCACCAGTACCCCTGACCATAGTCTTTTTCACGCTTGCGCATGATCCGGTTAAACTTCTTTTCCGCTTTGGGATCAGCAAGTGTTTGTATCTGATCGAATAGCGCCCCTTTGATTAAATGCAGCTGCCATATATCAGGCGTATATCGCTCAACAAACTTAGCTGTCTCGCCCAATACATTAGTTTCTTCACCGCGAACCGCTTCTTGAATATTGCCGAGCGTTAGGCTAAACCCTTTGTCCACTAGCTCGCCTGTCGGGCCAAATGCTGTGGATACAAGCCCGCCACCGAATCTGTTGACATCAGAGAATAGTAAATCTCCAACAATACCAAGGCCGCCGCCTTGTACTAGCGACGCAGCAAAAAATTCAATTCCATCCATCGGTCTTGGGTCGCGCCCAGCTGCAATATCTTTGACTTGAAGAGCGACCCCGCCAAGAACTGTGGTTGTAGCCAGAAGCATTGTCAGATATTGCAGCTTCTCTCCGGTCGTTGCTTGATACGCGGCGCGGTAAAAATGTGTGCTAATGATTGTCACAGGGAATGATTTGAGCATCATCACTGAGCGCCATGCCTGACCTTCGATTGTCGCCCTTCCTAGCCCGCCGCTGATGATTGCTCGCGTTCTAGCATCTGGAGTCGGAACAGCATAATCAGTTTCCGACAAAATCATTTGATGGAACTTAACGCCATTTGGCTGCGTTACATCTGCGAACTTCGCTCCATTAAGATCCAGTGGAGTCGTTTTCCTGAACGCATCCCAATCAGCTGCGCCAATACCATACGTCTCAAATGCGCGCTTAATGTGGTCATCCAGCTGGTCTAACGACTTCCCAAAGTTATCAGCAAGCATTGAGCTGAATTCCATGCCAAATGCTTTCCGTCCAGCATCAGTCCACGGCGCAAGCAGTGATGCCCGCATTACGCCTTCAGCAACCTTTGCTGATGTGCCGACTCCGTAAACATCGGCATAACGGTTTGCTGCATGAGCGCGTCCAATCCAGTTATCAGCAATCAAACCTAGCTTTACCGCAAAGACTCGATCAGCCTCGTTCGATGGATTCATCAGGCTGATTTGGCGTTTCATGACTTTGAGCGCCGGAATCCTGTTGTATTGCGATGTGATTGCTTGGAACCCAATGTCAGAGATCGCTGATAAAAATGCTTTGCCTAATGTTGACGCTGTTAAATAGTTCCGAGTCGTCTGCAATACATCTGCTACGCCAGTCAGCTCGCCTTGGTTTACACGGCCAGTCACTGTTTTGAATAGCGCATCAGACATAAATGCCTGACGCCCGGTCATTCCATCGGTCTTCTTAACCTGCGCAACCAATGCATCAAATGTCGTCTGCGGGTTTGGTCCGAGTCGCTCCATGACTGCGATATCATTTGCCATTGAGTTCACATAGTCGGTCAGTGTTGTGAATACGTCGCCGCGACCGAATTCGTTCTGATAGTCAATCCATGACTCTGCGTTTTTGAAATACAGGAATCTGCGCTCTGAGTGTCGGCGAGACAGCTTCTTGCCCAAGCGCGGAACACTAAAATCTTTGACCTTATTTAAACCGCCGGTAGTAATCGTCTCGTAAACATGTTTGAGAGATTGCTCCAGCTGCTCATCATCAAGCTGGCGGCCTAAATCATCCAGCATTTTGGATCGATCAAGTTTAGGCAATATGCGATCACGCCAACTGTCATAGCCAACTTTCTTGATTGCTTCGGCATTGTGGTTCTGTGGGAACAAGAAGCGCTCATTCTTTGAGATTGATCCACCTTTGCGATTAAATTCAACGCGCATCTCTTCGATCATGTTGAGCCAGTCTTTGCCAAACTGGTCAATCTCTGCGTCATCAACTGCTTCACCGTAAACAGCTCTAACAAATTTGTTAAGAGATTCAGTATCTTGAGCAAATCCCAGATTCCGAGTTCTGAATCGAGATAACATATTTGCTAACTTTGAGTGGTACTTGCCTTCGTAATAACGCCCCAAGTATTCGATGTTTTTGTAGCCAGACTTTCCGGTAGGGTCTTTGGTCATCAATGCCTGAAGTCCAGCATATTGGCCTTCAGCATGGCTGCCAATATCTTCAATAGATTGCGATAACCGGACAGTCTGAATGGCTGCTTCACGACGTTTGCGTGATGCTTCTGCTAACAAGTCATCAATCGCTTGCTCTGGGTCCGGCGCAGAAAGAATCTGATCTGCCAGTCGCTTACTAATGACTTTGCGCTTGAGTGCTGCGTTTACGCAATTTTGGAAACTAGCCACCGATCGTACACCTCAATACATCATCAAGACCGGCTATTTCATCGTCGATCTCTTTCATTACTTCGTCTGCGTCAACCAGCTTACCTTCTGCTTCATCCCATAGCACGCGATTATCTGTGCGCTCAAACGCCTCCATTGCTTCGTCGTATTCGTCGGTGATCCCCATTTTATCCAAGACCATGCGCTCACGCTCGCTAACAGACTGCGCTGCAACTTTTGTTGGCTTTGGGTCAAAGTAAAACTCTTCTGCCTTGGATGGTGCGTTCATCTGCTCAAGATTGATGTGCAGCTCGCGCAATGATTCCAGATTCGCTTCAATGCGTTCTTCGCCGGCACGACGATAAATCTTCTCTAATGCGTCGTCGTCCGGAGCGTCATCCAGCTCCTGCATACGACGCTGCAAATCTTCTAGTTTTGTCCGCGCTTCAAGATTAAATGGCTTTTCCGGATCTGTGAGCGCTGCATGTAAATAATCAATTGCGCGGTTATCGTCCACTAAGCCGTCAGAAAAGACGTTCTCTTCCATTAACCGCTCGGCCAAATCTTCTGGCGTCATCCCGCCTTTTGCTCTGAACAGTGGATAGCCGGGGCGCATACCTTTTTTGATTGCACCTGCCTTTGTGAAGTAAGCAGGGTCGACGCCTTGCGACACCCATTCTTTTTGATTGAGTCCGCCCATGTCAGCAATCATGCGCAGGATCGTCGTCTGTTCTTTCTGTGCTTGCTTGATTTCCCGCTGAAGCTCTCGCTTTGTTTGGCTCTTCAACTTTGTGAGATCGGCGTATTCCTTTGAGATGTACTTGCCGTATTCGTCATCAAGGATCTTTGCTGGCATATACCGCATTGCTTCAGTCTTCTGAACATAGTCAGCAAGATCATCAAGCGATCGCAGCGCCATGTCGTCCTGAATTGGGTCAATAAATGGTTCTGTTTTTTGGCGTACTGCTTTGAAGTAACCAGCAAGGCCGCCTGTTACAAAGCCAAGTCCGTAAGACCCGATTGCTGCGATGCCGATGTTAGAAACTGCATCCTGCCATGAGTATGGAGAATCAATATTCTTTTTGTGTTCATACACAAGTGGCTGAATCGCCAGCTCTGTTGCGACAGAGAGCGCTGCTTCTCGTTTGCCGACAGCCAGCCCCCTTGCTAGCCAAGATAATGACCGGGCGCCGGTAACTGCTGTTGACACTGGAAGCGTTGCAATATTAATTGGGTCGATGACAAAAGCTGATGCGTAACCAAGAAACTGCGCTAAACCTGACCCGCGCTCCATAACTTCTTCATTCTTTTTGCGTTCTTCAGCTAGAAACGAATTACGTTCTTCTGTTAGCTGCTCATCACTTTTTATTGTGTCGAATGATTGAGATAAGACGAAATAGTCCAGCTCACCCATCTGGTCTGTGTAGTCATCAATGTCTGTAATCTGGCCTTCATCTATAAGACGCCTAACTTCGCGCTGACGCTGACGATACCCTTCCCGGTTCAGTCCACCAGAAATAGACATAAATTCGTCTGCGCCGTGTCTAAACGCAGCTGTATACACTTCGCCGAATGTTGCCTCAGGTTGCAGCTCTTCTGGCTGCGGCATCATTTGCATGATGGACCGTTGAGACTTGTCATATACGAATGTCATCGTTATTCGACCACGATGCCGGACAAGATGTTTGCTTCAGTCTGCGCATCTTTATCCCATGTGACGATAAACGGCTCGCCGTCTTTGCGCATGATAGGTACGCCACTGTTCATTACGACCCAGCGTCCATTGCCAACGCTTTTGAATTGAGACTCTTGGATGCGCTCCGCTGCCTGATCTGGGGTCAATTCGCCAGCGACTCCGCCATACTTTGTAACCATGCGAGCTGAAAACTTTTCAATAAAGTTCCCAAACACCTCTTTGTCAACGCCGCGAGGCAGCTGATATTTCATACCATTCGACTCACCAATCCCGCCTGTAACGGCTTTCAGTGATGCTTCAAAGTCATCAACGTCATATGCGGCCCGATCTGATGTCGTTGCGGCGTAGTGCGCGTTAGCAGCCTTGATGACTGCTGTCAGATCTTCGCCTTCGTAAACATTGCTCATGTAATCCTGAACAACGGCTGCTGCCTCTGCCTTTGTTGGCATTTTGACTAAGCCCTGCTCGATTAATGTTTCGCCTTGGAATACAAGACGCCCGAGAGTGGGGTCGCCAATAGCGGACACAATGGCAAAAGTTTCATTGCCTTTCTCTGCCAGCTGCTCCCAGATTTCTGGAGGCATGTTGTTCAGGTTGACTGCGAACTGCGCTTTTTCAGCTGGGGTTTGCACTTCATCGATTGCTGTTGATAACCGATCTGCTTCGTCATCTGTTAAGAAACGCGGCGTTACCCCGTAATGATTCGCTACCTTGCGCGCATCATCTATGCGCTGCTCAAGGCTTCTTGCCATGCCTTCCATTGATGTATAGTCAATCGGCGTCGCGCTAATAATCCCTGCTTTGATTCCATAAGACAGTGGATCTTTTGAAACCTCTGTCCTCATTGATGACAATAGCTTTTCAGCTGACTCGACCATGCGCGCTTCAAATGGGGTTGAGATACCCTCTGTGCGCATTTCATTGATTTCTTCCTGAAGCATGTCTGGCGGCATTTTGCGTAGCGCCATCATTTGTGAGCGGATTGCGACAGCTTCGTCGTACTCTTGTTTTAAGCCGGCATCGCCGGTCTTCATTACTTCGATCCCCAAGTTATACACAACTTCGTCACCGGGATCTCCACTGGCTTCGACAACATCAAGGATGCGTGAATCTATTTGCTTACCAAGCTCTGTGATCTGACTGTTGCGAGCAGAAATTGCAGAGCCTAGCTCTGCTTTTAGTGACCGACGTAATGTGCGGGCAGCCTCGACGCCAAGCTCTTTCGGGGGATTTTCTTGCAGGTCTGCTAGAAATGCTTGCTTATCTGCGATCGAATCAATGTTGTTGAAATCTGTAATGACTTGATCTGTAACTGCTTGCTCGCGCGCACCGATTAAAGTCTTGGAGATAAATTCTTCACTGAAATCGTAGTCACGCATGTACGCTTCAAGCGACAGCATTTCTTGTTCTAATAGCTCTGTCCTAACCTCACTATCAGAAACTGCGGCAGCACTAATATCTTTTAGTCGCTGATCGATGCCCATCAGTGCGCGACCCTGTGCGTCCTTGATCTGACGCTTCTGGAATGTCTCGCTGTAACTTGTTAATGCTGTGGCTGCAACGCCATCAATCTTGACTTTAGTAATTGCAGCGGCTTCTGGATCAAGATCTGAAAGCGCAGCAGGATAGCCAAGTTGAACATCTGCAAGCTGCGTCTCAAAATCTGAGTAAGAGATGTTGCCAAGCTCTGCGTCAGTAAGCAGTTTTTGGATAGTAACGCGCGCATCGGTTTCAATTTCGTTGGCTGCGATCCGGTTAGCGACTGCATAAGCTGTGTCGTCAATTAGATCTTGCGGACCGCCTTTTTCTGCAATTTGTTTAAGCGCACCGACTGCCCCCAGATCTTCTACCATCTGAGCGCCTTCTATCTTGGCTTCTCTTCTGTACTGCTTTTCAGCTGCGGCAAATGCAAAACGTGAAACACGATCCATTGACTGAGACAAGACCTGACCTGTACGCGCAGCTTCGCGCGCAGCAATAGGGTCAATGCTTGGCATATCCGAATATCTAATGCCTGATCTTTGGTATCTCTGAATCGCCATCGCCTATTCCTAACTTAGTACCTTACCCCATCCGCCAGCTTGCTCAACTTGGAAACCCATTTGGCCAAGTGATCCCATTGCGCCAAAGTATCCTTGGCGTCTTGCTTGTGATGCTGCTGCGCTATATTGAGCAGCCTGTTGGACGCCGCCCTCGGCAGCCAATACCGCATTTTCTTGAGCGATTGTGTATTCCTCTGAACCCATTCTTAAAGCATAACGCTCAAATGAAGCCGGCGTTCCGCTGTATGGATCGAGTCCGGAGCCAGCTGCCCTTGCTCGTGTCGCAGAGATATTCTCTCTTAGCCGGCGCAAAGTCTCGACGCCCTGCTGGCGATACTGTATCGCTTGCTGTTTGCCTTGCAGCTCGGCTTGCTTTGCTTGCGCGTTATACGCAGCGGCTTGCGCCTTTCCTGCCTGTATTTGCCCAACCGCACCAATGACTGATGATGCGACGGCCATTGCGAGTTTGACTGACATCTTATTGGCCCACCGATAGTTTGTAGTCTAGCGCCAGCACGTTCATTTTGAGAGGCACTGTTTGGCTGATTGTAATTTTGCCTTCGTTTACAAACCCAAGCAAAGGCCCTGATCTCTTTACGCCAGTAAACGGCTGCACTTGTTGGTCGAGATTGTTTTCCCCAAATTGCCTGAACGCAACTTGTTCGCCGTTGATTGTAACTGCTTGTGATTCAAAGTGTTCGGAGTTGATTTCAAGAATACGCTTTTTAAATCCGCGAATGGGGCCGGATTGCAGCCTTGGTTCAGCTGGTAGTGTTACAACGGCTGGGGTGTAATTCAGTCCGATTTGGTAAGACTCGGTTGCTGCGTCTGCTAAAGTGATTTGCCCAGATGAAACATCTTGGTCTGCCTCAATGATGCCGTCCCTGATTATTTTAACTGACTCCCCTTCTAAGAAGCTGAGTCCTGTTACCGTCGTCGCTGACGTACCAGATGTAGCGCAGTCAAGAGTAAGGTTGCTATCAAACAGCTCGACGTAGTAAACATCGCTGCCATTGATGTTTCGCTTAACGACCACATAAGTGTCGGCAATATCAACGCCCACAGAAAGAAACTCACCGTCAGTCACCCATTCTGTCGGAGCAATAATTTCTTGAGATCTTAGTAATGTATAACAAGCTAAGGAGCCATCCTCTGCATTGACGATCAGCAGTCTGTTTCCTTCGTCTGTTGACGTCGCGTTGCGGACAGACATGTCAGAGGGCGCTTTTAATAAATGAGACGACAAGAGTGAAATCTTTGTTGCGACATAGCCGTTGACTGTATCGCTAAAGATAAACTCGGCTAATGCTTTTCCTTGGCGCTGCACAAATACAGTCGCGCCATCCACGTTTACGACCCGGATACCGGGGCGGCAGCCATTAGAAGTTTGTTCCTGAACAGCGAGGTTCGATGGAGTGTTCGGATCGCCGAGCGTTTGCGGGACGTAGAACTCACCGCCAGTAGTGAAGACTTGTAAATTACGTCCTGCATACAAGTCAACTATCGCGTTGAATCGCCCGGTGTCGAGTGTTGCTTCCAATGCAGCATCATCAAACGATTCGCCCGGATCGAAGTCAAAGAACTGACCTACCCGGCTACCCCATAAAGTAGAGGGACGCGATGAGGACCCGCCAAAATACAGTCGTCCTTCATAGAAAATTGCTGCCCGCGGCCAACCTCTAGTCGCAGACCATGTGTCTTCATAGCCTGTCTCCAGCTCCCAATCGCCAGAATTGATGACTGAGTTATCAAACAACGGCAGCTCTGCGTATGCCTGAACTTCTGTGCCGCTTTTGTAACTAACAATTTTCAACCTACCTTGTGGGGACACGTTGATGTACTGGTTTACATGGCTAGCGTTAAATACGCTGGCTGATGCCGTAATATTGATATTCCCTTCAGGATCATCTGGCGTCAGGTTTGCGGCTGGGTTTGTCAGTGACAGCGTGTATGGATATTTTGGAATAAAATCAAACGCCAAATCAGAGATAGTCCAAGATGAATCTGACGCACCGCGTAAGATTTTTTGTGGCTGCATATCTTCATGGACTAAGATCAGCGTATCAGCCGACTGCGCCCAACACATTTCTCCAATAATAGATGCTGTAACCTTTGTGACTGTTAAGTAATCGTCCCCAGATCCATTGATATTTGTGATTTGTACGCCGTCTTTAAACACATACATTCGCTGGTCAACAAAAATAAGCATGTAACTATCTGCGACTGAAAATTCAAAGTGGACCATACGGACGCCATTAGCAGCAGATGCCGGCAAACTTGTGACGTATCGCAAACCATCGCGCCGAGTAAATCCGCCTTGCGGTTGAATGACGATGTTTTGCGCTTGCTCTAGGCCGTTGTAGTATTGACTAAGATCAATACGAGCGCGAAGTTTCGGATCAAGCTCACCTGACGTGAAGTTTGTTTGGACCCGAATAATCCGGCTCATTGACGCACCGCTGTCAATGTAAAGTCTTGGAACGCATCAACCGAGTTGTTTGCGCCATCAATGTTTGCTGCAACCCGGAAGTAACCTCCGCGCCGATTTTCGCTAGGCGTGCCAAATGCTTTGCGCTCGTAATACTCAGCTTTAGTAAGCTGGTCAGTTACAGTCTCTGCAATATCAGCTGCCATTGCATATTTTAAGAGCTGGATAAAATATGTAGGGATAACTGACTCGCTTGGAGAGTATTGGTAGTCGACAAAGAGCTGCTCTTCGCTTGAATCAACATGATCGCCGTGAACCTCCCAGCCATACTGAATAGGGGAAACGCCTGTTGCGCTGGTGTTATAAACCGCGCGAACCCCGGCAATTGTGTCGCCCGGTAAAGCGTATTGGTATTTCCATTCGTTTGGAGGAGTTGTCGTTAAGCGCGCTAATTGCGTCTTTTTGAATGACCACGACCAAGGATGCGCCGCAATCAAAGAATCTTTAAGGTCGTCGTACAGTCGGTCGCAGATCTGAGCTGAGTCAGTCCCTTCCGAAAACGACGAAAGAGGCGATGCCCCCAACATAATAAGTGCGTCCGAACAGATGGACAGCTTAGTATCGCCTGAAGCCATGTATCACCTCATGTAGAAAAGGCTCCCCCCGGAAGGGGAGCCAGTTCATTTAGTCAGCGTCTGCTACTGACAGTGCTGTACCGTCAGAAACGTCAACGACTGTTCCAGTGTTTGACAACACAACAACCAGCGATGCTGTTGGAGTGTTTGAGTCGTACACATAGATCAAGTCACCAACCTTCAAGAGGTCAGCTGCGTCATTGAAGTAA
>Ga0070754_10002568_pt1 | contig 13296 bp, 15 predicted proteins | sample VirMetDEL_Sep_01_FD_75181 | JGI IMG/M metagenome (GOLD analysis project Ga0070754, IMG submission 75181) | Aqueous microbial communities from the Delaware River and Bay under freshwater to marine salinity gradient to study organic matter... | ecosystem: Environmental > Aquatic > Marine >... | reverse complement strand
TGCAGGGGCGGTAGGTGCTGCGACTCCGTTCGTGGGGTCATGGTTCCCCAGTGCAAGGGCCAAGGCGGCCGGTGCACCGGTGAAGGTGAACGTCAGCAAGATCGAGGCGGGTCAGCAGATGGTTGCTGAGTGGCGCGGCCAGCCGGTGTTCATCGTGCACCGCACTGAGGAGATCCTGGCCAACCTGACCAAGATCTCGGATCGCATGGCCGATCCCGACTCCGCTGCCTCCGTGCAGCCGGAGTACGTGAACAAGGAGAACCGCTCGATCAAGCCCGAGTTGCTGGTGCTGGTTGGTCTGTGCACCCACCTGGGTTGTTCGCCGACCTTCCGTCCGGAAGTGGCACCGGCCGATCTGGGGCCTGACTGGGTGGGCGGCTACTTCTGCCCTTGCCACGGTTCCCGCTATGACCTCGCTGGGCGTGTCTACAAGGCGCAGCCGGCGCCGTTGAACCTGCCGGTGCCGCCGTACAGCTACGAGACGGATGAGATCATCGTCATCGGTGTGGACCAGGAGAAGGCCTGATGAGTAAATTCATGGAATGGGTGGATGCGCGCTTCCCCGCCACCAAGATGTGGGAAGATCATCTCTCCAAGTACTACGCACCGAAGAACTTCAACTTCTTCTACTTCTTTGGCTCTCTGGCGCTGCTGGTGCTGGTCAATCAGATCGTGACCGGTATCTGGCTGACCATGAGCTTCGAGCCTTCGGCCGAGGGCGCTTTCGCCTCCGTCGAATACATCATGCGTGACGTCGAGTACGGCTGGATTCTGCGCTACCTGCACTCCACCGGCGCTTCCGCGTCCTTTGTGGTGGTCTACCTGCACATGTTCCGCGGTCTGCTCTACGGCTCCTATCAGAAGCCGCGCGAGCTGGTGTGGATCTTCGGCATGCTGATCTACCTGTGCCTGATGGCAGAAGCCTTCATGGGCTACCTGCTGCCGTGGGGCCAGATGTCCTACTGGGGCGCCCAGGTGATCATCTCGCTGTTCGGTGCCATCCCGGTAATCGGCGATGACCTGACTCAGTGGATTCGTGGTGACTACCTGATTTCCGGTATCACCCTGAACCGCTTCTTCGCTATGCACGTGATCGCGCTGCCGATCGTGCTGCTCGGCCTGGTCGTGCTGCACATCCTGGCGCTGCACGAAGTCGGTTCGAACAACCCGGACGGCGTGGACATCAAGAAGAAGAAGGACGAGAACGGTGTGCCGCTCGACGGTATCGCGTTCCACCCTTACTACACCGTGAAAGACATCGTCGGCGTAGTGGTCTTCCTGTTCGTGTTCTGCTTCGTGGTGTTCTTCTTCCCGGAAATGGGCGGTTACTTCCTCGAGAAGCCGAACTTCGAAGCGGCCAACCCGTTCAAGACGCCTGATCACATCGCTCCGGTTTGGTACTTCACCCCGTTCTACGCAATTCTGCGTGCGGTACCGGACAAGCTGATGGGCGTAATCGCCATGGGCGCTGCCATCGCTGTGCTGTTCGTCCTGCCGTGGCTGGACCGTAGCCCGGTCAAGTCGATGCGCTACAAGGGTTGGTTGAGCAAGATCTGGCTGGTGATCTTCTGCATCTCCTTCGTCATCCTGGGTGTGCTGGGTGTGCTGGCGCCGACTCCGGGTCGTACCCTGCTGTCGCAGGTGTGCACCATCCTGTACTTCGCGTACTTCATCCTGATGCCGTTCTACACCAGGATGGAGAAGACCAAACCGGTTCCGGAAAGGGTGACTGGCTGATGAAAAAGCTCTTTGCTGCATTTGTTTTCGCTGCGCTGCCGGCCCTCAGCTTTGCCGCCGGTGGTCATGATGTGCAACTGGACAAGGTCGACATCGACCTGACCGACAAGGCCGCCATGCAGGACGGCGCGCGTACCTTCGCCAACTACTGCATGGGCTGCCACTCGGCCCAGTACCAGCGTTACGAGCGCGTTGCCGATGACCTCGGCATCCCGCACGAAATCATGCTGGAGAACCTGGTGTTCAACGATGCCAAGATCGGCGACCACATGAAGATCGGCATGAAGCCGGAGGATGCCAAGGCCTGGTTCGGTGCTGCGCCGCCTGATCTGACCCTGGTTGCTCGTGTGCGTGGCAACGACTGGTTGTACACCTACCTGCGTACCTTCTACGCCGACCCGACCCGTCCGCTGGGCGCCAACAACAAGGTGTTCCCGAACGTCGGCATGCCGAACGTGCTGGTCGGCCTGCAGGGTAACCAGGTCATCGGTTGCAAGCAGGTTCAGGTGGTCACCGATGGCAAGAAGCAATTCGACCCGCTGACCGGTGCGCCTATCACTCACGAAGCCTGCGACCAGCTCACCATCGAGCCGAACACCGGCAAGCTGAGCGAGGCCGAGTTCGACGAGAAGATCAAGAACCTGGTGACCTTCCTGGCCTATTCGGCCAACCCGGTCAAGCTGAAGTCCCAGCGTATCGGCACCTACGTGCTGCTCTACCTGGCGTTCTTCTTCGTGTTCGCCTACCTGCTCAAGCGTGAGTACTGGAAGGACGTGCATTAAGTCGTTGTCGTTCTCTGCATGCACCTGCGCGCCCTTATGGGCGCGCAGGTTTTTGTGCCCTGCCATTTCAGGTGGCCACCTAGTGGTGCCGTCGCCTGCACATTCAAGAATTGCTCCTGGCAATTTTTCGTGTTTCTGGAAAATCAAAACAAGCGAGGAGGATCGCCATGGCGGTAACCAATAGGTTGACCTGCTACTCCGACCCCGCCGACCACTATTCCCATCGCGTGCGTCTGGTGCTCGCCGAGAAAGGTGTCAGCGTCGAGATCATCGATGTCGAGCAGGGCCGGTGTCCGGCCAGGCTTGCCGAGGTCAATCCCTATGGCAGTGTGCCGACGCTGGTCGATCGCGATCTGGCGTTGTATGAAGCGTCCGTGGTGATGGAGTATCTGGACGAGCGCTACCCGCATCCGCCGTTGTTGCCGGTGTATCCGGTGGCTCGGGCCAATAGTCGTCTGCTGATGCATCGTATTCAGCGTGACTGGTGCGTGCTGGTCGATCGTATTCTCGACAAACGCAGCAAGGAGGCCGAGCGTCAGTTGGCGCGCAAGGAGTTGCGCGAAAGCCTGACCGGCGTATCACCGCTGTTCGCTGACAAGGCATTCTTTCTCAGTGAGGAGCTGAGTTTGGTGGATTGCTGTTTGCTGCCCATTCTCTGGCGTTTGCCGGTTCTGGGTATCGAGTTGCCACGTCCGGCCAAGCCGCTGCTCGACTACATGGAGCGCCAGTTCGCTCGTGAGGCCTTTCAGGCCAGTCTTTCCGCTGCAGAACGCATGATGCGCTAAGAAGGAGGAAATCATGAATTCCAGTCGTCCCTATCTGGTTCGCGCGCTCTATGAGTGGATCGTCGACAACGATTGCACGCCGCATCTGCTGGTCAATGCCGAGTTCCCTGGCGTGCAGGTGCCGCCAGGCTTCGCCAGTGACGGTCAGATCGTGCTCAACGCCTCGCCCAGTGCGGTGCGTCATCTGCACATGGACAACCAGGCCGTGAGCTTCGAAGGGCGCTTCGGCGGCGTTGCGCACAGCCTGCACATTCCGGCGGCAGCGATCCTGGCGATCTATGCGCGGGAAAACGGCCAGGGCATGGTCTTCGACATGGAGCCGCCGGTTGCAGGCAGCCCTGAAGAGCCGGGGCCGGACGATGATGGTCCGTCTGATGACGAACCGCCGCGTCCGAGCGGCCGACCAAGTCTGAAAGTGGTCAAGTAAGCAATGAAAAGGGCGCCCATGGGCGCCCTTGTCGTTTCTGCGTTCGCAATCAGTTGGTGTATTCGAACAGGCGCACGACCCGCTGTACGCCCGATACGCTCTGTACCACGCGAGTGGCGGCGTTGGCTTCTTCGCGAGTGACCAGGCCAAGCATGTAGACGATGCCGTTCTCGGTGACGACCTTGACGCGTGCGCTGGGGACGCTGCTATCAGCCAGCATCTGCGCCTTGATCTTGGTGGTCAGCAACGAGTCGTTGCTGCGCGCCAGCAGGGATGCAGGCTGTTGCACCTGCAGTTCGTTGTAGACCTTCTTCACGCCCTGCACGCCACGGGCGGTCTGGGCGGCGCGATCCTTGAGCTCGCTGCGCGGGGTCTGGCCGGCCAGCAGAATCACGCCGTTATAGCTGGTGACCACGATGCGCGAGGTCGGGCTGGACAGGTCGGCGTGCGCATTGCTGATGCGCGAGGCGACTTCCGGGCCGAGGAACTGGTCATCGATCTTGTTGCCGATGCTGCGACTGCCGCAGCCTGCCAGGGTCAGGGTAACGGCCAGGGCGGCCAGAATCAGGGCGGAACGCTTCATTCTTCACTCCCAAACAATTGACTATCGATCAGGTCGCACAGGCAGTGGATCGTCAGCAGGTGGACTTCCTGAATGAGTGCGGTGACTTTGGCTGGAACGCGGATCTCGACGTCTTCCGGCAGCAGCAGCGAGGCCATGCCGCCGCCATCGCGACCGGTGAGGGCGACTACGGTCATCTCGCGATCATGTGCAGCCTGAATGGCCTGGATGACATTCGCTGAGTTGCCGCTGGTGGAAATTGCCAGCAGCACGTCGCCAGGCTGGCCGAGTGCGCGGATCTGCTTGGAGAATATTTCGTTGTAGCTGTAGTCGTTGGCGATCGAGGTGATGGTCGAGCTGTCGGTGGTCAGGGCGATGGCCGGCAGGCTCGGACGTTCACGTTCGAAGCGATTGAGCAGCTCGGAGGAGAAATGCTGGGCGTCGCCGGCGGAGCCGCCGTTGCCGCAGGTGAGAATCTTGCCCTCGTTGAGCAGGGACTGGACCATCACCAGGCTGGCGTGCTCGATGTAGGGTGTCAGGACGTCCATGGCCTGCTGCTTGGTGTCGATGCTGGCTTGGAAGAGCTGGCGGATTCGGGATTGCATGTCCATCGGTTAAACCTTGAATGTACGGCCGTCAGGCATCGAAGGCGTTTTTGATCCAGTCGAGGCGAGTGGTGCCGCCAGTACTGATGGCGACCACGTCGAAGCGGCAGGGGTAGCGGGTCCAGCGTGAGTGTTGCTGGAGGAAGAGTTCGGCGGCGATGACCAGCTTGCCACGCTTGCGCGCATCGATGCTCTCCAGGGCGCCGCCCCAGGCGCTGTGGCGGCGGGCGCGGACTTCGACGAATACTACTGTATCGCCGTCGAGCATGACCAGATCAAGCTCGCCACGCCGACAGCTCCAGTTCTGTTCGATCAGCTGCAGGCCGTTACGTTCCAGATGCTGCCGAGCTGCCTGCTCGGCAGCCCGGCCCAGATCGTTGTGTGCGCTCAATTGATGCTGTCAGGGAGGCGTTGAACCTGGCCGTTACGGAACTCGGCCCAGGGCAGCTGGCGCTCGATGCGCTGGCTGGCGTTCAGGCTGAGGCTGCCCGACAGGCCTTCGATGCGCGACTCCGGCAGTGCCTTGAGCTGACCCAGGCGTGGTGCCAGGCGGTAGGCGTCGACGCCCATGGCGTACAGGCGGCCGAGACTGCCACCGGCCTGCGGCCACTGATTGGCGACTTCCTGACGCAATGGTGCGTGAGCATCGAGCAGCCAGGGCGTTTCGCAGAAACGGATGCCTTCGAGATCCTGATACTGGGCCTGGCTGTGGGCGCCGGTGAACAGGTGCGAGGTGGCGTAGACCGGCACGTCGCCGGCGTACTGGAAGGCCAGGGTCGGTTTGATCTGCTGGGCCTGTTGCGGTGTGGCCGCGAGGAAGATGAAGTCGATGTCCTGGCGGCGCGCTGGCTGTGCATCCAGATTGGTGCCCAGCGTGTTCTGCAGGCGGCGGGCGCGGGTTTCGCTCTCGCGCAGCTGGAACAGGTCGGCGATCTGGCGAGCCAGCTCTACCGGCTGGTCGACATGCTCGGCGGCGATCAAGGTGCCACCCTGGGCTTGCCAGCTCTGGCGGAAGGCGTCCAGTACACGGTCGCCCCAGTCTCCGCGTGGCACCAGGGCCACGGCGCGGCGCATGCCGTCGTTCCAGGCGCGGCGGGCCACTTCACGAGCTTCGTCCTCGGCAGCCAGGCCAAACTGGAACAGCTGAGCCGGGCCTTCCTGGCCTGCATCGCTGTAATTCAGGGCAAGGGTGGTGATGGGCAGTTGCTCGCGATCACTCAGTTGCTTGACCAGTGGTTTTTCCAGCGGGCCGACCACCAGTTGCACACCGTCGGCCTGGGCTTGCTGGTAGAAGGCGTCCAGCGAGCCGATGCGCGAGCTGTCGTAGAGTTTGATGTCCGGTGGGTTCTGCCCGGCTTGCTGTGCTTCGTAATGTGCGGCGAGGAAGCCATCGCGCAATGCGCGGGCGACATTGGCCAGTTGGCCTTCCTGCGGCAGCAGCAGTGCGACGCGAGTCAGTGGCTGGCTGGCCAGCTCACGCAGCTTTTCCAGCGCTTCGGGCAGTTGTGCGGCGGCCGGGTGCTGCGGGTTCTGGGCAACCCACTGGTCGATGGCGGCCTGCTGCTGCTCCAGCGTGGCGCTGCTTTTGGTCACCTGCGCCAGCGCCAGCCAGCCGGCCAGATCGCTGTCGGCGCCGGCGGAGGTTTGCGCCGGCAGGGTGGAGACCAGTGCCCAGATGTTCTCGTGGTTGTCGTGGGCGGCCTGGCCGCTGAGCAGCGGCGCGATGAACACGCGCTCCCGGGCTGCAGCCAGGGTTTGGCCGTCGGCCTCCAGGGCGCGGGCGCGAACCAGCTGGGTGCGGATCTGTTGCTCGACCGGCAGTTCGCCCAGGCGTTCGAGGCTCGGGTGCTGTAGGGCTTTCAGGGCGCTCTTGGGCTGCTTGCGGGCCATCGCCAGCTCAGCCTTGAGGGTGCTGGCGAAGATCTGCTGGGCGGGCTTCAGGCTGGCGATGTCGACCTGCTCGAGAATGCGGGTGGCGCGGGCCACGTCGTTCTGCTGGTAGCTCTGGTCGGCTGCCGACAGGCGCAGCAGGGCGGCCTGCTCCGGTTTGCTCTCGGTAGCTTGCTGCAGCATCTGCTCGATGCTGGCTTGTGGTGTGCGCGGCAACTGGCCCAGGTTGTTGGAGGGCGAGCTGGCGCAGGCGGCAAGCAGGCCGGCCAGGAAAAGAGCGGAAAGAGGGCGCAGGCTAGCGATCATCGGGTCATCCTGATACTTGAGCAAATCAAGCGGCGATTGTACCCAAGCCCCGAGATCGGTGCGATGCCGCTGGGTGCGCAAGCCAAAAGAATGAGCACCTATTCAAGCAACGAGCTGTTGCGCGGATTCGGGTTTCGGGTCGGTACAGGCTTGCCCACATCTTTGTTCCGGTATCTGGTTACTGATACCTGCATTATGTTCTGTTGATAACGCACAGCAGTGCCGGAGATCTGCATGAACGACCAACTCGTGATCACCGAGGTTCAGGAAAGCATCTGCACCATCATCATCAACCGCCCAGAGCGGCGCAACGCGGTCGATCGGCAGACGGCCGAAGCCCTGCGGGGTGCCTTCGAGCGCTTCGAGAGTGATGACAGGCTGCGTGTCGCCGTGCTTTGCGGGGCAGGGGGCAATTTCTGTTCGGGGGCAGACCTCAAAGCAATGGCCTGCGCCGAGACGCGTAACGAAGTCGATCCGCTCGGCGAAGGCCACGGCCCCATGGGTCCGACCCGCATGAATTTCGCGAAACCCGTCATCGCCGCCGTGTCGGGTTTCGCGGTCGCGGGCGGGCTGGAACTCGCCCTGATGTGCGATCTGCGCGTGGCGGAAGCCTCGTCGATATTCGGCGTCTTCTGCCGCCGCTGGGGTGTACCGCTGATCGATGGGGGGACGGTGCGCCTTCCGCGAATCGTGGGCCATGGCCGGGCGATGGATCTGATTCTGACCGGTCGCCCGGTGTACGCCGACGAGGCGCTTTCCATTGGCCTGGCCAACCGCATCGTCGCTGACGGCACGGCGCGGCAGGCCGCTGACGCTCTGGCACGGGAAATCGCCGGCTTCCCTCAGCTGTGCCTGATCGCTGATCGCAAGTCCGCCCATGAGCAATGGGATCTGAGCACCGCCGAGGCCTTGTGTGCCGAAGGTGCTGGCGGTTATCCGATCGTATATGCCGAAGCCATCGAAGGGGCGGGGCGATTCGCCGATGGCGCCGGGCGCCATGGGCGTTTCGAGCGCTGAGCCTTGCCCTCAGCGCTCTCTTGGTTCATCGCCTCCCGCGCAGCCCTTTATCCGAAGGTCGAGCCTAGCCAGTGCCCGGCCGATCTCTTCAAGTCGTTGCGGTGCGATGTTCGAGTCGCCATCGAGCTGAATCTCTTTCGCAGCCGGGTCGTCGCAGATGACGCCAATACCTGCCACCAGGCCTGCGATGATCTGGTTCGCACGATATTCCACGGCCAATTGGCGCAGGCGAAATTTCGCCACCTTGGCGAACGGGGTCAGGGGTAGTTCATCGAGCATGAACACATGGCGGGGACGCGCAGGCGGTTCCGCGATCCGGGCATCGATGAAGGTCGTCAACTCATCCAGCGTAAGCCCAACCGCTGTTCGGGGCACGACGTACAGCACCGGCACTTCACCGGCATAGTCATCCGGCATGCCGATGGCGGCAGCCTGTAGCACACCCGGATGCGCCAGGGCGGCGTCCTCGATCATCTGCGGGTCGATGTTGTGGCCGCTGCGTATGATCACGTCCTTGGCGCGGCCCACCACTCGCAGTTCACCGGCCGCCGTGACTTCGCCCAGATCCCCCGAGTGCAGCCAGCCCCGTTGGGATCCCCCATGATCCCTTCGGCGGTCAGATAGCCTTTGAACACATTGGGGCCGCGCACCAGGACTTCCCCTCTGGCCCCTGGGTGAAAGCCACCGTCGGGGCTTCCCAGGCAGATCTCGACGTTCGGCACGGGCTTGCCCGTGCTGTGTGAAACGGGGCGGCCATCGGTGCGTTGCGCCGTTGCGATGCCGCTGGATTCGGTCATGCCGTAAAGCTGACAAACCGGCTTGCCGGTCCTTTCCTGCAGACGCAGGAACAGCTCCTGGGGTAAAGGTGAGCCGCCTGTCATGAGCGCCCTCAGCTCATGGAGATCGGCCCCTTCGGTTGAGGTTTCGGCTATGGCTGCGAGGGTCGTGGGCACCCCGGCGAGCAAGGTGATTCGCTGGTCGTCCACGATCTTCCATATGTCATCGATGACCTTGCGGCTACGCATGCCGAGCAGCGAGGGGAATACCAGGGTCGCACCTGTCGACAAGGTGGCGAGAAGCGCGTCGATGGCGCCGCCGACGTGAAACAGTGGCAGGCCGCTGAGCAGCCTCTCGCTAGCATCCAAGCCCAGACCTGACGCAGCCATCAGCGAGGCTGAGGCCATGTTGCGCAGGGAGAGCCGGGCCAGCTTCGGCAGGCCTGTCGTGCCGCCGGTATGAATCAGTAGCCCCACGCGCTCAGGGTCGTTGGCTGGCAGGGCAGCGACCGATGGCGCGAGCAGCTCATCCCAGGGTTGCGCCGTGCCGGTACCGCCGCCGACGGAGACTGCAATGACCTCAGGCGGGTTGTGCATGCCGCCTATGGCCGTCTGTAGGCGCTCCCACACATCCAGCGCCGGATGCGGCCCCATGCTGATCACTACACGACAACCCGAGAGCGCCAACTGACTGCGCAGAGCCTCTGCCGACAGCAGCAGATTGACCGGGAACGCGACGGCTACGCAGGTCGCGGCAATCAGGGCCGTCACCGCCTGGGGCACGAACGGCAGCAGGATCGCCACGCAATCGTGAGGCTGGATGCCGCGTGCCGCCAGCGCCTGGGTGACCGCCCGAACCTCGGCGAGCAGTGCTGCATAGTCGAGCGTTGCGCCGGCTCCCACGCCGTCGGCACACAGGTACTCGAGAGCAGGGTGATGGGGATGCTGCGCCGCCGAGTAGGCAAGCAGGTCGAAGGGCGTGGGGCGCGACTGCATGAGCTGTTGCAAGCAGGCGCTGGTGTTCGGGAGGGTCGCTGACACAGAAGTCTCCTTCGTTGCGCAAGGCGCGCAGGCAGGCTGCGAACGAGCCTTGGTCGGCCCGCGGCGCTGCGTGAAGTGGTCGAGCCTGCCGGGGTATCGGCATCGCTCAGGACTGGCAGGTCAAGTGCCGGGTCATTGGTCCCGGCGCTGATCGAGTTCGCGGATGCGTTCGCGGGCTTCGTCGTGCTCGGGAATCGGGCGGCCGCTATCGCGCCATTCGACAGCGGCCTTGAAGCCTTCGGCCTGGGCGTAGCGGCGGAACCAGAGGCCCTCTGGGTTGTGGCGGGTAATGCCGTCGAACAGGGTGGCCATCATCTGGCTCTGTTCGATCCCCATGTTCAGCATCACCTGGTTCACCACCAGCTTGTGCATCGCCAGGTGGGACCTGGGCACGCCCGCGATGCGATTGGCCAGGGCCATGGTGGCGGATTCCAGCTCGCTGTTTTGCACCACCTCGTTGGCCAGTCCCCATTGCGCCGCTTGCCTGCCATCGATCACATCGCCGGTGAACATCAGTTGCTTGGCCCGGGCGAAACCGAGGCGGAACGTCCACATCGCGGTTGTCGGGCAACCCCACACACGGGTGGGCATGTAGCCGATCCTGGCGTCCTCGGCCATCACCAGCAGGTCGCAGCACAGTGCGATATCGCTGCCGCCGGCCACCGCATGGCCATGAACCTTGGCGATGGTCGGCTTGCTGCAGCGCCACAGGCTCATGAAATCTTCGGTGTTGCGCTTCATGGCGGCGTAATCGACCATCGGATCCCACGGATGACCTTCCTGCTGGCACGGGTGGTCGGTAACTTGTTCGGCGTAGTCGGTGAGGTCATAGCCGCCACAGAAACCCTTGCCGGCGCCTTCGACGATGATGACGTGAACTTCATCGTTGGCCTCCGCCCATTCCACTGCCGCCCGGATATCGCCGGGCGTCTGCTCGGTGATCGCGTTCAGACGTTCGGGGCGGTTGAGCAGGAGGCGGGCTACGCGGGGCGACTGCGGGTCTTGCTCGATGGTGACGGTCGTGAAGGCAGGCATCGAAGGCTCCAGTGTTGTTCGTTCGGGGGTGGAACAGTCAGAATTGACTGTAGGAGTTCGCCGACAAACAGTCAATGCTGACTGTTTCTCTCATTCACCTCTTTGATGAGTCCTCATGCAGAACACGATGCCCCCTACTGCCAAGGCACAGGCCACGCGCCAGCGATTTCTGGACGCGGCGGTCGCCTCATTGATCGAGTGCGGCGTTGCGCGCACCACCACGCTGGAGGTGCAGCGCCGCTGTGGCGCCAGTCGGGGTGCGTTGCTGCACCACTTTCCGACCCATGCAGCGCTGCTGTCAGCCACCATCGCTGAACTGGTGCGGCGCAACGATGAGGTCGTTCGCCGGGCAGAGTCGGCCATGGGCCATATCGACAATCCTGTGGAGCGGGCCATCCGCACCCTGGCCAGCATGAGCGTGCAGCCCGCCTATCTGGCGGAGCTGGAGCTCTGGGGCGCGGCCAGAACCGACGCAGACCTGCAGGCAGCGGTCAGGAGCGCGGAGCGCGATGCTCGGGGAGAGCGCGAGCGAGTGGTCGACAGCCTGTTCTCGGCCATCGTCGAACACCCCAACTACGCGGCAGTCAAGGCCTTGAGCATCGCTTTCCTGCGCGGGTTGTCTCTATCGAGCGTCCTGGTCAGCCATCCCGAGCACGACCAGAGGCTGATCGGCCAGTGGATCTGGGCGGTCGAGGCGTTGCTCCAAACGCCGGCGCAGTCATGATGACTGCCGGTATGGCCGCATCAGGAGCGAATCAGCTCGCTTGCTGCGAGGTCGCGCTCGGTGCTCGCATGCAGGCCTCGATGGACCCGGGCTCATTTGCCATGGATGAGCACGCATAATAGGTGGCGGTCGGGTCGCAATCGCCTGGATTGGCAGGCAAGCTGTCGCCCTGATGAGCGAGGCCGGAACGCCTGGATCAGGTAAGCTGCGGCTTCATAGCGGAGAAAAACATGTATCAGTTAGCGGGGCTGCAGACCCCATGAGTCAGAGCGCCATTACCAGTGCCCAGCCTGGCACCCTCTATGTGGTTGCCACGCCCATTGGCAATCTCGACGACATCAGCGCCCGAGCGCTGCGGATTTTGCGCGAGGTGGCGCTGATCGCCGCCGAAGACACTCGTCATTCGGCGCGGCTGCTGCAGCACTTCGGCATCCAGACGCCACTGGCGGCTTGCCATGAGCACAACGAGCGCGATCAGGGCGGGCGTTTTCTCGCCAGGTTGCAGGCGGGTGAGGATGTCGCGCTGATTTCCGATGCGGGCACGCCGTTGATCTCCGATCCCGGTTATCACCTGGTGCGCCAGGCGCGGGCCGCAGGCTTTGCAGTGGTGCCGGTGCCAGGCGCCTGTGCTCTGATCGCCGCGCTGTCGGCGGCCGGGCTGCCGTCGGATCGCTTTATCTTCGAGGGCTTTCTGCCGGCCAAGGCGGCGGGGCGCCGCGCGCGTCTGGAGCAGGTGCGCGAAGAGCCGCGCACGCTGATCTTCTATGAAGCGCCGCACCGTATCCTCGAACGCCTGCAGGACATGCGCGAAGTGTTTGGTGCTGATCGCCCCGCATTGCTGGCGCGTGAGCTGACCAAGACCTTCGAGACTCTGCAGGGGCTGCCGCTGGCCGAGCTGTGTGAGTGGGTGGCCGCAGACAGTAATCAGCAGCGCGGCGAATGTGTGGTGCTGGTGGCGGGCTGGCAGGCGCCGGAAGGTGAGGAGGCTGTCAGTGCCGAAGCCTTGCGCGTGCTCGATCTGTTGTTGGCGGAGATGCCGCTCAAGCGGGCGGCGGCGCTGGCGGCGGAGATCACCGGGGTGCGCAAGAACCTGCTGTACCAGGTCGCGTTGGAGCGCAAGGGCTAACCGGCTGTGGCGATGTGCCTGCGCTGGCATGCTTCTTTCTATGCGTGCACTCGTTCGATGCCGGTGCTGCGGAGAGGCCGTGTTGACTGGACCTCCAGAGCTCTGCTGGTCGCCGTGATAGCGCTCTAGCTTGCAGCTTGCCATCACGCCCGGTACCCTTGCAGGCGGAGAGTCGATCGGACAGTCGCTGCCTTCGCAAGAAGGGGGAGGAAAGTCCGGGCTCCATAGGGCGGAGTGCCAGGTAATGCCTGGGAGGCGTGAGCCTACGGAAAGTGCCACAGAAAATAACCGCCTAAGCGTTTCGGCGCCGGTAAGGGTGAAAAGGTGCGGTAAGAGCGCACCGCGCGGCTGGCAACAGTTCGTGGCTAGGTAAACCCCACTCGGAGCAAGACCAAATAGGGTTCCATTGGCGTGGCCCGCGCTGGAACCGGGTAGGTTGCTAAAGGCGTGCAGTGATGTACGCCGTAGAGGAATGACTGTCCT
>Ga0070754_10002566_pt1 | contig 13305 bp, 22 predicted proteins | sample VirMetDEL_Sep_01_FD_75181 | JGI IMG/M metagenome (GOLD analysis project Ga0070754, IMG submission 75181) | Aqueous microbial communities from the Delaware River and Bay under freshwater to marine salinity gradient to study organic matter... | ecosystem: Environmental > Aquatic > Marine >... | reverse complement strand
TAGAAGGAACATCCATATATAATAAAAAAGAATTAATACACGCATATGGGAAATAAGTTCTACAGTAATTGGAAAAAGGATAAGTTAATTAATTCTCATTATATTCATACGATAAAATATATTAAGGAAATTGAACCTAACTCCACCATATTGGATGTGGGAGGATTTGGAACTGGAGGACTAAATACAACGGTATATCTAAAACAAAAAGGGTGTAGTATCGATGTTTTAAACATTGACGATTCCGTAAAAGGATGGTGTAATGATTTTGATGTTCATTTTATTCATGCAGACATATTCAACTATAATAATAAAGAAAAAAAATATGATGTTATAGTAATGGAACTTGTCATAGAAAAACAAATTGATGTATATAAAGAAAACCTTATTGATAAACTAAAAGATATATTAAAACCTAATGGATATATATTAACATTCTATGTAGATGATATATCTAATGTACCCACTAAAAGATTAAAAGAAACTAAACACCTTATAGAAGAATTTAAAAAAGACTATCTAAATAATATACCCATAGAAGAAATATATAAAGAAGAATTTATTGGCGTAGATAGTAATAGAAAATATATGAAATGGTTTAAATTTCCTAAGTGAAAATAAGACATCCTAAGACACTATAGTACTGTAGTAATACCATATAATAAAAAAGAAAAGATCGTTTAACCAGCGTAACACAATACTGTTACAATTAAAATATATTAATGTACTCTATTGTAAAAATGTCTGTGCCTCATTAAAATATGGGTTTTTATGTAAATCGTACTCTAAGGTGGGAAAAAGTGGGATTATTGTCTACATTTAAAGTGAAAAGGGGTAAATAACATTGCGTCCTCCCTAAATTCCCACATAATTTTGTTTTCAAAATTTTTAGAACCTACATAAATATAGTTATTTTTTCTGTAAAAATCAATGATTTCGTACAAAAGTTATTAACATTTTATTGTACCTTCCCACTTTGTCCCACGATATCGTATACACTCATCGGACTATACATCATCATCATTTAGTATGTAGGTGAATACTCCTGCGATGACTATTACAAATAGTAGTAAGAGGAATAGATCTATTACTTGTTGTTCCATATACTAATGGGGTTTAATTTGTCTTTTATTTTAAAGATACTTTTAAAGGAGGATTTAAATACTCTTTGTGGATCTCCTGATTGTGCGTTATAGAAATCTTTTACATTACTATAGTCATCATCGGAAAAACAATATAGGTATTTAAACTTTTTATCTATAGTACCTTTTTTAGTTATACGATGTATTGTATAACAGAATAAATTTTCATTACGGACACCTGCGTAGAATCGTGTCATAACTAATCTACGTTTGGTATCAACTCTTGGTGTAAACGATTTAAATTTATTTTCCATAGTTGTGTATAATTTTATTTCTCACCTCATCATCAACAAACCATTTGAAAAAAACCCTTCTACCGTCAAGGGAATTATAAAGTATATAGAGGTGATAAACATTATCCTTATTAATCAATTTGTATCCATTGGGATCATTGTTGACATCATATATAAAATCCATCCACTCATCTTTATCCATAATCACAAAGATAATTAAAAAAAACTATATATACAAACCTCATCCTTTTATAGAAAAAAAGTGTTAAATAATTTGGTATTGTCAAAATAAATGCGTATCTTTATATTAAGATTTACATAAGGGTAGAAGGTCACCCCCTGGTCGTTACTCTAATATTTCACTATAGTCCAGGGTTGTCCCTTATGGTCTTCCACCACATCTATAATATAAAGGTACGAAAAAAAATACATATAAACAAATTTTCGTTTAGGTTTTTTAAAAAATTATTCGTATCTTTATATTGTTATGGATAAGAAATATTTACATAGGGTGATTGATCGAATTGTTTATGAAACAAGAATAGACTTTAATGAAAGAACAATATATGCACCTTTTAACGACACTCCTTGGGATAATCTTTACGCACAATATTTTATCAAAGAATTCAACGATCATTGTGAAGATGTATATGGATTAACTGATGATGAAATGAGATATGTAAGGTATAAATATAGAGATATTATTGAAGAAAAAATAAATCAATAATTATTTGTGTATGTCAATTATTATCACTATCTTTATATTGTTGGTGATTGATATCGAAACAGGCGTACATCGGATCTATGATAGTATGAAGGGATCAAAGGTCGGTTGTTTAAACTTTTTTATTTAAAAAATATATACGCAGGGTGGAGTCTACTCTTTCGGTTATATTTCAGAACCAGACCCATACTATAAAGGTACAAAAAATTTTTGACATTACCAAATAATAGGGGACTTTTCTTTATCATTTTTTTTATCTATATTTATTATTATTATGGAGACACTAATAAAAATATTTAATGTATTGTTATTATTACTCATCATTTATCTATGGGGGTTTCATAGGTGGGTTGTATACTATCGTTTTTTAAGACGTAAGAGATATCTAACAAAGAAAGGGCGTAGATTAAATAAGGAATATAGAAAGAAAAAAGGATGATGATTCATAATCAAGATCCATACAGTATATAATATGATGAGGTTATTCAATAAGATAAAAAAAAACCTTATCCAATATATTGACAAATAAAATAATAGTTAGTATCATTGTAGTATAGTTGTTTGATTTGATGAATATAATAATTAACACAGTCCATATCCTTATGGTTACTTGCGCGTAATCTCAGATAGTTTGGTTGTTATTAGAAAAGAAGAGACTGGTTAATATATTATAAGATCATCATACAGGGTGATTAGGTGAAACATATCCCCAATAGTTTTATCCCAAGATCCCAGTAAGGGGTAGGGAATACAAAAGTTTTATTACAAAGTATTTCCCCCCTTTTTTTATGCACCATTATTTGATATTCCCATTTATTATTCGTATATTTATAGTATAAACATATAATCACTATAGGAGGGAGGGTATAATAAAATACCTATAAACCCCCTCTGTGGGGAGTCCCCCCCTAGGGGCCCCCTACGTATCCCCCCTTCCCTCTGGGGGATTAAACGTTAAAAAAGGGGGCGCTATGTTCTCCATAAATTTTTCAGGAAATTTCAGAATACTGAAACAACACCCATTTCTGGTGAAAAAGGATGATGGTAAAAAATTTTTCAGGAAAATTTCTATAGTGAAAATGTAACCTATTAAGTAATTTTTAAATATATATAGATATGAGACATTTAATTTTTATAGTATTAGTATTTTTATCCATCGTTAGTATGGGACAAAAGGATAGTCGTTTTATTGTGGAGGAAGACAGAATAAAAAAAATCACTTATTATGATGGAGGTAATATTAGGGAGACAGGATATTACGATTTAAAAGGGGATAGAATAGGTGTATGGATTATGTATCATATTAATGGGAATGTTAATATGGTGGGAGAATTTAGAAATGGGTTAAAACATAATGAGTGGTCAGTGTACAATTCAAATGGGGAACTTATTTCAAAGATGTTCTATAAGGATGGTAAGAGAACTGGTACGTGGGAGATATATAGAAATGGTGAATTGGCACAAACAAAAACTTACTAAATTTTTTAATGATATGGTTATAGAGTTTTTAAAACATCTATTCGGAATTTGTGGTGATCATTGGCATCCAAATGTATGGACGGTAGTTGCGTCCTCACCGATAGTAGGACCGATGGTATATTATGTAAAGTGTAAATGCGGTGGATGGTTTAAACACAATAAAGATTGTCATCACAAATAGTCCCTTCAAATATAGGTTTATTTAAAACGACAATATTTATTAGTATGGATAGTAAGAAATATTTAGATAAGGTTGTAGAATTTATTTTAAGGGATACTAAGATAGATTATGAGATGAAAGAAATACATTTTACTTTTCTTCCTAATGTCAGGCCACTCCCCTTCCAAACGTCCCATAAACTTAACTTCCTTACTCATTCCACTTTCTTTGATACTTTTGTAAAATATTGTAGAGATATATTCGGATTAACTAATAGGGAGATGGACTATGTATATAGAAATTACTCTAATATTATATTAGATAAAATAGAAGATGGAGAATAAAAGATATTTAGATAAGGTTATAGAACATATAGTAAGAGACACCAAGATAGATTATAAAAAACATTTAATAAATTACCCTTTCTATTCTATTTCTCCTAACATACGCTTTGAACGAATTATTTATTCTTCATCCATTGATACCTTTGCTATGATTACTAATTTTTCTAAATATTGTAAAGATATATATGGATTAACGGATAAAGAGATAAAATATGTATGGGAGGAATATAAATCTATCATAGAAGGAAAAATTAATAAAAGAAATGGATAATAAGTATTTAAAAAAGGTATTTGATACTATTGTTAGTGAAACAAAGATAAATGAAGAAAAAAATAATATCCATTTTCCTTGGTTTAGTATGAAGTTAAATCATTTAGGGGTTATGTTGGAAAGTCATCTTTCATACAGATTAAGAGAACCACATCCTATCTATTATCCTTTTTTTAATCATTGTGAAGATATATATGGGTTAACTGATTATGAGATTGATCAGGTATGGGACAATTATAAGGAGATGCTTAAGGATATAGTAAAGGTAAATAAACTAAAAGAATAATTCCCAAAACAACACCCATTTCTGGATAAACCATCATTAGGTGAAAATTTTTCCAGGAAATTTTGTATTTTCATAATATTGGTTTTTTTTTATCTGGGTGACTATATTTATATAATAAAATACATTATATTATGAAAATTAAGAAAAACAATAAGGTAATTAAATTAACGGAGAAGGATCTAAACAAAATTGTAAAGAGAGTAATTAGTGAAGAAAACAATACCGCTAAGAAACCTAAAAAAGATTAATTATATGAAACAAAAGATTTGTAAATTAATATGTAAAATAACCTTTAATAAGGTTTGTTTGGAATGGTGTGACGATAAGTGTTGTGTTAAGTAATTAATATGACATCGTAAAGTCTTTTAAAACCTCATCAGAAATGATGGGGTTTTTTTATGCATTTGTCTTTATGATTATTTATTACTATATTTTAAAAAAAGATATTATTATGAGAAATTTTTTAAAGACATTTAATTTGATTACTATGATAATCTGTATGGGAGGATTATTTTATGCGTACTACTATGATAACATTAAAGATATGTTACTGTTTGGTTTTATTTATGTTGCAAATGTTATTTCTATACATGATAATGGTTAAAATATGGAGTTGACCCGCGGAACTGTCCGAAACTCCCCCAGCCCCCTCTTATGATATGGTTATACACTGAATCTATGAAGGAAAAATACCTTATAGGGTAAAATGGGTAGGAGAACATATAAAAACTCCTCCAGTCTCTTCTTTTGAGGTTATATGGATATTTATAAAATGATATGAGTGAAAGAAATTTTTTAAGGAAAGTGGCAGAACATCTTACAAGGGAAACACATTTTGTCCCTTTGGAGGGAACAACAAGTGATCGTTATGGGCACAAATACGGTTTAATATATCCTTTTATACATAATCATGATGTTTATTATTCTCATAGTTTGGATCATGGGACAAGAATTATTGAGAACAAACTTAGATGGTATGCAAGTCATCACTACGGTGTCTCTGAAGATGAAATATATGATCTAATTACAGAATACAGAAAATTAGTTTTTGAAAGAATTGAATTATTACAAGAAAATGAATGATGGTAAAATAAAATATTTGGATAAGGTTGTTGATAGATTGGTTAAAGAAACCATCATCAGTGAGAGATCTAAAATCGTTCATAGTAAAAGTCCTTTTTCACATTTAAGTGATGACTATCTTCATAGCTTTAGATTTCCTTGGAATCATCCTCGTCCTAAAGTTGATTTGATATTGGAGATGGATTTGGAAAAGGTTGCTTATTTGGATATTAATTTTTATTACTCATTGGTAAATCATATGAATAACGTATATGGTGTAGACGATAAAGATATTAATTCTGTATGGAATTCTTTAAGGGACAAATTAAGGATGAAATTGTTTATATCATAAAATGACCCGCGGAACTGTCGTCTTCTCCCCCCAGCCCCCCTCTTCTTTATATTGTTCACTTTTTTTTAATTAATCGATATATTTATATAAAAAGATTTTAAAGATGAAAAAGAAACTTACCTTAACTGAAGAAAAAGAAAGGATGATAAAACTTATGGGGTTTGACTATAAGGATAACTCACACGATGTTTTATCTGAACAAAACAATAAATCCGCTAAAGCCGCTTATGATCAATATATGGTTGGTACAGAGAGAAAATCAACCAGTGATTATCCGGGAATATTAAGAGGTAGATCAAAAAAATCAGGTGATATAAATATGAGAGGTATTGATACTACTTTTGGTACAATGAAACCAGTATACGCTTATTTAAAATCAAAAGGATTAAATATTTCGGGAATAAATACAAAATGGTTATTTTTAGAAATGGCATCTGCAGCTTCTTTAGAAGGTATGTGGAAACTTACTCCACCTGATAAACCTAAAATAGAACCAGATGAAGATATTCCTTTATCTATAAAAATAAATTTTGATCTTACAGATCCATTTAACTTTGATAGTACGGTTTTAACTGATAGTGGTCAAGACTCTTTTGATAGATTTATTATAAATTATAATAAAATTAAAGAAAAAAATTCTCCAGTATGGGATGAGTATTTAAAATATCTTAAATCTAAATCACCAATAAAACTTTATGGTTATGCTTCACAAGATGGTGATCCGACTAAAAAAATTGCCGACAGTAACAATAAAAAAACTAAAACTTTAGAAGCTTGTAGAAAAAGTGGTGGTAGAAGTAGAGAGAGTTACGATTTATGTTTATCTCAAAAAAGGGCTGAGAAGATGGTTGAATTAATTGAGTCGGAATTACCTGAATTAAATGGTATTTTATCTGCAGAAGGTAAAGGTTATTCTTGTAGAAGTGGTAAATGTTGGAAACCAACCTCAACTAATCATAGTAGTAAAAATACTGCAAAAGATAGATATTTCTTTGTAGAGTGGCCAACTTTTACTAAAAAAGATAAACCCACAAATACTACTAAAATAATACAACCAGAACCTAAAGATGATCCCTCTATTGAAGATGTGAAATCTTTTGATGGTTATTGGAATATTGGTGAGGTTTTCAACTTAGGTGATAGAGATAAAAAAATTGAATTTAAATTCGCAAAAAATAGAGAAAATATTTTAGTTAATGCAAAACAACTAATAAAATTATTAGGTGATGAATCATATGTAAAATATATACCTGATTTCTACGCTACAGAAATAAATGGTGATACAACACCTAAAGTTACTTTAAAAGATTCCGGTGTAGTTTTAGAGGCTGGTGGGTTTGAGTATAATTTAAAAGGTTGGACTAATGCTACTAATGTAGATATAATGGCGGATCAAAATTTAGTAGCTAGAACTCAATTTATTCCCTTTGTTCTAAAACAAAAAGGGGATGACTTTGAGATAGGTGGTAAAGCTTTCGGTTTATCTATGACACCTTAGATATTAATCAGTTATTAAATTCAAAGAGGCAATAATCTTTTTATTTTCTTTGTCAAACATAACGCAACAAGCAAATAAACCAGTAGTTTCATCACCATATTTAGGATATCTATACCTAGAAAAAAGTGGTTGTCTTTGGGTACAACGATGATCTCTCGATCCTTCCCAACACATTATAATTTTTTTTGCTAAATCCTCATATGTTTTTACATCTATAGGTGTAGAACCGGAAAACTTACCATAGTATAAATTTTCTTCATATTCTGGACGACTCACAATATTCTCAATACTATCAGTATCATATATACCCTTATAATATTCATTGATAACTGTTTCTTTATTAGAACGATACCACTTTACTCTATCAGGGTGATAAAATGAATTACTATTAATTACTTCAGAAACATTAGGTTGTGATATGTTATCATATACCCATTCTGACCATCTAGGAATCATCATTTCTTTTTTATCATTTAAGAAAGTAAATTTCTCATAATGATTATGTTCGTTATATGCACCATAAGTAGTTATAGTATCTCTATATAAAATAAACGCCTCTTTTAATTTTTCGGTTGCAATTTCTACAGAAAAATTATCAAAATCTATAGGTGTTTGGCTATAACCATTTAAGGTTACTAATACTAATAATAATGTTATTAACTGTCTCATAATTGTTTGATTTATTCAAATATACGAAAAATAAATGAATTGTACAAATAAAATACTAATTAAATGAATAATGTCTTTTGATAATTGTTTTATCCATATCTGTATATTCAGTAGTATCTTCCACCCAATTAGAATAAAAAATACTCTTAGGATACTTGTTAGAATCGTTTGGTAATCCCAATGACTGAGTTAATTCTTCTCTTAACAGATGTTTTCTTTCTTCATCTGTACTTGTTCTTTCAGTATCAACAAATACTCTACTGTAGTTTATATTATTCTTAGAACAATGAGAAATCCAAAAATACCCCCAATTATCTTCCAATCTTCCTTTTTTATATTTTTTATCTTTTTTACTGGTTTTTAGTTGTTTGATAAAATCATTTACACCACCTAAATAAATGTGTACATTTGAATTCTCCAAACTATCCACAATGGATATATTAACCGTTTGAATTAGTTCATCTAATTCAGAAACAATTTTATGTAATTCATTTCTGAGTTCATCATTGATATCACCATTCGCATAAATCTTAATATCCTTATAAAACCTCAATGGCATTGTTAAGTCTGATTGGAACTCTCTTTTAAAACAAATTTCTTTGTAATAAGATAGTGTATCATTTTCTTGTGAATACCCTATAGTGGATAATAATACTAATAATAATGTGATTAACTGTCTCATAATTGTTTGATTTATTCAAATATACACCAAATAACCTTATAAAACAAATAAAACAATGTTTTTTTTATTATTATTTTATATTTATAAATATATCTTTTAAAATATGAAAAAACAAAATTTAACTGAAGAAATATATAGAATGAGAAAGTTGATTAACTTTGATTCTAAAGAATTTAATGAAAATACTACTTCTTTAAGTAATTTAAAGGAGGAAGAATTAATAATCAAAATTTATTAAAAGAACAAAACGATCAATATTGTAAAGGTAATAACGCAATAGATAGTGTTATTGTCACTACTAAACAAAGTACCAAAAATAAATATAGTTATGGTTTTTCAATAAGAGCATTTTTCCCTTCAACGGGATCTTCAGATAAAGTATATGGGGAATCATTAAAGACATTAAAAGAACAAATACTATCAAATATAGATGATAAACAAAAAGAAAGAATTAATAGAGGTCTTTTAGCTATCTCCATAACCAATATAAAAGGTATATGGGGTAGTGCTAGTAATTATTTAAACGGACCTTTAGTACCTACAAATTGGAATAATAGGTCTGTTATTAATAGTGGTTATGAAAGTACAGTTCCAGAAATAAAAGATAAACTTAAAGGAAAAGATACTGCTGATTGGAAAAAGAATTTAGGATATGCTAAAAATAGAGGTAAAAATTTCCTAAATTGGGTTAAGACTTCAGGTGTAAAAGAAGGTATTAGATTAAACCCAAATACAGAAATTCCTGAATCTAAAGCAATGATAATGGATACGGGTGGTTGTATTGATGAGGAGAGAGACATATCAAAATATAAAAATCCAGGACAAAATTTATTAGTTTACGGTAATATACAATTAATTCCAATACAAAAAGAATTTACACCAGAAGAGACTAAAGAATGTCTGAATGGTGCTTCTATAAGTATTGGATATATACCTGATGGTTCACATACTTGTGATTATGCACTTTTCTATGTTTATGCAAATGGTGTTGAAATTGGGGTTGCCAATCTTAATAATGGTGATGGAGATGTTAGTGGTAGATTATCTAATTCTGTTTATAGTAAAAATAGAAAGTCTGACGGTAAAAAAGGTGGAAAAAGATCTGTAGAATTTGTTTTAGATGATAAACAGATAACAGAAATTGCTCAGAAAAGTAAAAATGGTAGAGTTTCTTTGTCTATTAAAGGTTTTAGTGCTGATTGGTATAGAAAAAATTACAATGACAGTCAAGGTAATACACATTCAGATACACCAACAGTAGTAATTAAATTAAATGGTGAGGTTAAATACAATAAAAAACCACAAGTAAAAATGAATAGAGTTCCTAATCCTACGGAAACTATTATTTTTACTTTCAATCCTTGTATGTTAGTATAATCCATAAACATTTAATGTAGAGTATAATAAATTCCCATCTTTAATACAACTAACACCACCGAATTTATAATTCTCTCCTAACATAATTTTATTATGGTAAGGTGAATTTTTCCAACCATCAACAATTTCTGAAGAAAGGTATTCATCATTTGAATATTTTTCTGTAATACCTATAATAACTTTAGCACAATTTTCACCAGTATAGAAATAATCTACACCATAATAATCTAATCTACTTTTGGGTGAAGGAGTGTTGTTTTTCTCATTGTGACCCACTATTTTGTTCTTAACCTGATATTCTGTATGGTGTTTAGATGCGTTAAAAGTTTTATCATCCCATTTTAAAGGAGATAAACCTTTTGATAAACGATAAGTGTTTATCTTTTCAAAAACTAATTTATCTAATTCTGTCTGACTATAACCATTTAAGGTTAAAATAACTAATAATAATGTGATTAACTGTCTCATAATTGTTTGATTTATTCAAATATACGTCAAATAGTTCGAAAAAACAAATAAATATGTATTTTTTTTTATTTAAGTATAGATATTTATAATTGTAAAGAATTAATATAAATGAATAATTTAGATAAGGTAATTAAACACTTTTTTGATAGAATCGAATTCGATGATGATAGAGAATTGGTATCTATAAAAGATTTTAATAATAATCCGTTTATAGAGTATAGTGCCTTCTGTACTTTTGAAACCTTAGAGACATATATTGCAGGTAAGATAGTATGGGTACTAGAACATGTATATGGTTTAAATAAGAGAGAAGTATTAGAGGCGGGTTACAAAATTAATAATCTAATAAGGGATAGACTTAAAAATTGTGAGTTAAAAGGTAGGTATAATTTTGATACCTATATGACAGATAAAGAATATCAAAAATCAATCGATTATAATGTTAATAGACATCTTAATGAAACTGATAACAGGACTAAAGAACAAAGAAATTGGTATAATATACTTGTTGATGAAATTATTGACGATAAATTATTAAAAGATAATGGACAGAGTTATAATAAAATTAATAGAAATGATCCTATAACACATAAAGAACTAAATTTTTTACGAAACAAATACCAAAGAAAAATAATAAAACATTTAATAAGTGTTTCTAGAATTAAACCGGGTATTATAGGTGGAACAAGACTTTATTTTGATGATGGAAGTGGTTATAAACCTTTTTCTACCTCAACTATGATAACAGATTATGTGGAAGATACTTTTGGTGAGGATCATAAAAACGCATATGATTTAGTTTTTACTTATTTAAGATTAGTTCGCATTATTCTGGATGAAGAGAACCAAAGTATCCTAAACGAAGAAAACAAAAAAGGAATGGATCTTAAATATCTTTTTAAAGTTGCAGACTCTATTATAAAAGAAATAGAAATTCCCAACGACAATTTTAAAGTTAGGGGATTCGGTCCGTGGAGTGAAATGTCCACAGGTGGTAGAGGTTTTTGGGTAGGTTTAGAAAAACACGCAAAAGAAATATATGGGTTAACACAGGCAGAGACAGAAATGGTATCAGACCTTGTATGGGACAGTTTAAACGCCAAAAATATTTTGGTGTATAATAAAAAACATTATGGTTCATTAAGAGAACAACATTATGAGGATTGGGATGAAAGGGCGAGAGAACAATATTTATCAGACGATGAACATAAATCCTTATTACAATCTTTTGAATATATGGATATGTCATCTGAAATGGCAACGGAGGAATTAGGAAATTTAATTAGGTGGGTAAAAGATTTACCAGAAGAATTATATCTTTATAGAGTACTTTATTTAGATGATGAAGACCAAATCAATTACGATGAATTAGGTAGTCATTATTCACAAGACAGAACAGACTTAATTAATAACCATTACGATAGAGGTAGTATATATGGACATGGTCAAGGGGAAGATGCATATTTAATAACGGTAAAAGCACCTAAGAGTGAAATAGACGTAATGGAAACATTAAATAATAACATTCTTTATCCACACGAAAAAGAAATAACTTTAAAGGATAAAGGTAGAGGTGCACAATATTTAGATATTGTAAAAATATAATATATTTATATAAAAAATTAAAAGTATGAAAAAAGTAATTAAATTAACAGAGAGTGATCTTAATAGGATCGTAAAAAGGGTTCTTAAAGAAGAAAGTATGGGTATAGAACCTGTGATTGATAGAAACTCTAAATCAGTAGGGGTTAAAATTTATTTCCATGAAGGAAAATATGAAATAGATGATAATTTAAAAAAATTGATTTTAAATGATACTCAGTTAATGAATATATTAAGAAAATCATTACCTACCATAGAAAAATATATGGGTACAGGAAAAATACCTAAATTTATTACTATTGGTTCACAAACCTCATCGACAGGTAGTAGAGATAGAAACGCAGAAATAGGGAAAAAAAGAATAGAGTCTATGAAAAATTTAATATTTGATGTGTTAGAGGAATTAGGTGACAGAAGTGGTTTTTATGTTGGTGAAGATACAATTGAATCATTAATGACTATAAACACAGACTCAAACTATAAACCAAGTGGTTTAAATCCTATTTATGATAGAAGTAAAACTAAACCTAAATTTAATGAGCGTTATGGATATATTGAGGTTAAACCTATTAAGACTATGGGGTTAGACAGTAAAGGTATAGATAGATTAGAAGATAATTTACTTAACGCTAAAGGATGGAACATTAATCCAGATGAAGAAAAAATTGTTAATGCAATTGCAAAATTAGAAACATATTCAGATATTTTGGATCTAGATAATGAATTAAGAAGAGAAGGTGGATTGGAAGGATTCATCAATAGTGTTATTACAGATGGTTTCACTAGTATGGGTAGTGATAGAGAAGAAAGAATGAAAATAATGGATTCAATCAATAAAGCTTCAAAAAATAGTGGTAAAGGTAAAATCGCTAAAATAGTTGGTGATGTAATATCCATTATCTTAGATTAACTCAAATTATATTTGTAAAAAGTGAGAGACGTAATAAAAAAAATAC
>Ga0070754_10002564_pt1 | contig 13311 bp, 21 predicted proteins | sample VirMetDEL_Sep_01_FD_75181 | JGI IMG/M metagenome (GOLD analysis project Ga0070754, IMG submission 75181) | Aqueous microbial communities from the Delaware River and Bay under freshwater to marine salinity gradient to study organic matter... | ecosystem: Environmental > Aquatic > Marine >... | reverse complement strand
TTAATTCCTGAAGATAAAGTAGATGTAAATTGTCCTGATAATCTTCCTCCCCATTGTCCTAGTCCCCAACCGGTAGAAGCTGTTTCTACTGCAGGTCCTACGGGATAATAATGTTGAACACGAACACCTCCGGAAGTAGTAGCACCACTTCCTGATTCGTTAGAAGGCATTAAAATAGTAATGGTGGTATCAGTTGGAATACTTTGAACAGAAAACTTTTTACTATCAAAATCAGTAGATGTAAAATTAGAATTAGTAATTGATGAAAAATTATCTAATAGAACGACATCTCCTACATTAGAAATGTTGTGGGCACTTGCAAAAGTAATAGTTATAACGGCAGATCCATTAGTGGTAGTAAAAGCACTAGTTAAAGTAGCAGTCGATTTAATAGGGTGAATATCATAAAAGATACCTCCAGAATAAATGTATAAAATTCTATTAGTTCCTAGTGCTGCATATTTAATTCCTGACGTAGTTACAAAATGATGAATAGCCGTATTACGGCCCGTGATCCGTGTGTCGCCTAACTGAGTCCAACCACCGATCTTTTCAGGATTACCATAACGAAATCGTATGTTATCACCATCGACCCATTGACCTTCGCCCCCGGATCCTGTGACCTGTTTATTTATTCCTGGTGCAAATTTTAATTTTTGTAACATATAATTTTATAATACATTATATGTAATGTATCTATGGTTTAGTTGGCCAAGTAACACCTTCACAATCATCAACTGTAGTTAAACCGTCTGGTAAATCTCTCAATGCTTGTCTATAGGTTGTCATGGCATCGCTCATTGTTACGTCTGAGTAGCCGTAAAAATCTGTTTCAGCAAGAAGTCTATTTCTTTTATTTCTTAAATCAGCTAATGCACGAGCAGGAGCTGCATTTGCCCATGCTGTTTCAGCTTGTTCTATAGCAGTAACTTCTTCTGCTGTCAGTTCTACTTGTACTCCATTTACTATTTTATGTGCCATATGTTCTCCTATTATATATTAATTAATTCCATACATCAAGATTGTTCCACCAGTATTTATATTATTACTATTAAAAAAAAATTGTATTCTATTAATAGCTGACGTGGTATTTGCATAACCTGCTACAAATAAATTAGTTGCTTGATTTACATGTCTTACATTTGAAAAATTAGATATATAATGTTTTACAAAAGTAGTAGAAGATGGATTAAATAAAGTAATTGCTCCACTTGTGCATTGATCGCTATCTCCCCCAACTCCCTCTGCTAACCTTTGCAATCCTGTTCCTTGTGCTAAATCTTGTGCTGCTTGATAAGCTAATTCAGCATTATTTCCATCTTCTCCATGTCTAGCATGAAAATAAGTTGATGTTTTAGCAACATTATAATTGCTTCCACTATCTATTGAAAAATTAACACAAAAATTATCTCCATCATTAGCAGGATTCATATTTATACAATAAAATTGATACTCTTTGTAATCTGCATTTAAAGTAAAAGTAATACTAGAAGCGGCAGATGATAAAGTAGTTGCTGATACTAATACCATGTTTCCAGTATTATTTACAACTCCAGCATCAAATATAGTTGTTCCAGCACTAATTAATCCCATTATGTAACTCCATACATTTTTATGATTCCTGAATCAATGTTGCCTGATGACATTTTGAACTGAATTGCATCGACAGCAGAAGTTGTGTTTCCATATCCAGCTACATTAAAATCATCAGAGAGTGGAGTTGTATTAAAGCCATTCCCTCTAGCTATATAATGTTTTACAAAAGTGTCAGATGAAGGGTTAAAAAGTTTTAAAGAACCTGAATATGAACAATCATTATCTGTACTCAAATTTCTAAATAATTGTTGGTCGCCTGTTCCTTGTGCTAAATCTGCATTACCTTGATAAACTAACCCAGAACCACTATCATCTTCCATATGATAACTTTCAAATGCGGTGCTTGTTTTGGCTACATTGTAGTTAGAGCCGCTATCAATGGATAAATTAAATTGATATTCAGCACCACTTGTTGCAGCATGAATATTAATAAACTTAAATACATACGACTTGTAGGTATCATCTAGCACCACTCCACTAGCACCATCTACAAAGGATATGCTTGCAGAAGAACTAGCTGTAATAGATTTGATTAAGGTTAATGCACCTGTTGGTACTGATATTGCTCCAGCGTCAATTAAAGTTGTTCCTGCTGATATAACTGCCATATTACGATCCTTTTATTCCGTAAAGTTTAATTTGACCAGCATCTATGTTACCTGAACTAAATTTAAAATTAATAGCATTGACGGCAGAAGTTGTGTTTCCGTAACCTCCTACATAGGTATTTATTGAGTAATCTGTGCCTGAAACATCACTATAAGAATGTATGTTTATTAAAAAATGTTTAATAAATGTTGTTGAACTTGGATTAAAAAGAAACAAATTTCCTGATGTTGATTGATCATTATCATTTCCTGTTTGATAACTTATATCTTGATAAGAAGTAGATTGTGCTAAATCTCTTGCTGGGTCATAATTTAAAGCATTAGCATCACCAGCTTCGTTATTATAAGCATGAAAATAAGTTGTAGTTTTTGTAACATTATAATTACTACCATTATCTATAGATAAATTAACTTGAAAATATGCACTATTAGTTGCTGGGTGTATATCTATAAACTCAAACTTATAAATTGGATATGTAGAATTAATGTAGGTGCTATTAAAAGATAAGGAAGCGCTAGAAGATGCTGTAGCAGTGTTTAATAGTACCATGTTACCTAAACCAACACTAAAAGAAGCCGCATCTGCGATTGTAGTTCCGTCAGATATTATTGCCACGACTAAACCTCCTGTAATTTAAATTTATATTTTTTACCAGATTTATTATTAAGGATGTAAAGATTTTCTGAACCCTCTTGAATTGTCCAATCGCCTGTTGTTCCATCAACTACGTTACCTTCAGATTTAGATTTATTAGACAAATGTAAATCTCCAGTATAAATATTTCTCCATTGTTTAGATGGGCTACCTAAATCCCTAGCATCATCTGTGCTTGGTAATATATCACCTGCAGCGGTAATAGCACCTGAAGCTAATGTTCCTGCAAATGTAACATTTGCTCCACTAAATGTGGCTGCAGTGGTAGTACCTGATTTAATTATTAAATTACCACTTGTATTGGTAAGACTACCAAAAGTAGTTCCACCATCTTTAACAAAGATATCTCCTCCATTTGCATCTAAAGTAATATCAACTTCTGAGTCCAGAGTTATATTCCCAGAACTAGAAGCAGCAATTGTAACACCTGTATGTCCATCAACAGTAACGGTACTAGCATTTGAATCGATAACAACAGCTCCACTTGATGTTGCAATAGATACTGCTGCATCACCAGCTGAAATATCATCAGCTGCGGAAGATATTCCGGCTTGAAAATATGTTTTAAATGTAGCGGCACTTGTCATTCTCATTGTACCACCATCGTTTGTAAGAATACCATCTGCATCAGCAACAGCAGTCGTTCCTCTTGCTGTTCCACCGTCTATTAAATTAATCTCTGCTGCAGTTGCTGTTACTCCGTCTAAAATATTTAATTCTGCTGTAGTTGCTGTTACTCCGTCTAGTAAATTTAATTCTGTAGCAGTAGAAGTGACCGCAACATCTTCATTTATTTTAGGAGATGTTAAAGTTTTATTGGTAAGTGTATCTGTAGATACTAAAGATACTAAAGTTGAACTAGCACCAGCAGGTAACAACATAGTATTGGTAACACTAGCACTATGGGGTTGTGCAATAACTGTTTGTCCATGTGAATTAGATTCGCAATTAAATACTATTGCTCCAGAATTTGTATTACCTCTTACAACAACTGTTCCAGTTCCATTAGGAGCTAAATCAATAGTTGCATTAGAAGTAGTAACAATATCTGCACCATTCATATCTAGATTACCACCTAATTGAGGAGAGGTATCATCTACAACATTTGATATAGCACTATCCGTTGCAAGTCCTGCAACAACTGCTGATCTTGCAATTTTTTTAAGTCCACCGCCTGAAGTATCTATTGCTATAAAAACATCATCTGAAGCTGCAGTTGATATTTCTGAAAGAGCACTAACTGCTATTGAGTTAAAATTTGTACCATCTGCAACTAATAAATTACCTGCAGTGTTTGTACCCATAGTAATATCATCACCACCGACAGTAAGATCTCCTGTTAAAGTTAGATTTCTAATTCCTGTGTAATCTTTGTTTGAATCTAATATAACTGCTTTACTGGCAATAGCTGTTCCAACCGCTGTGCTACCTATGTCTAAAGCATTAAGTTCACCTACAACTGCAGTGATGCCATCTAGTGCATTTAACTCTGCTGCTGTAGAGGTAACGCCATCTAGTATGTTTAATTCTGCTGTTGTAGAAGTTACACCATCTAATATGTTTAATTCTGCTGCAGTTGATGTAACGGCTGTACTTCCTAAAGTAAGTCCACTATCTGGTATAACAACACCACTTCCAGATAAAGCTGTAAAAGTATTTGCTGAAAATCTAAAGTCATCTGCACCTGCAATTTTAATATCTATTTGATCATCTGTGTCTGCTGTAATACTGGTATCAGCATCTTCGTCTAAAATTAATTCTTCTCCATTTAAATCAGTTGCTCCACCTAAACCTGCGTCAATAACATTGGTTCCATTAACAAAAACAAGTTTAGTTCCTTTATCAGATGCACCAAAAGTAACACCTGTTCCAGATGCTGTTTTAAATTGAACCGTGTGAGCACCCGATGTTGAATTTTTTACAACATACATTTTTTCTAAAGAATCAGGTATCGTTACAATTTGATTTCCTGAAATAGTTCCCGTGAATTCAATAATCATTTGTCTGGCTGTGTCGCCAGTAGTTGCATTAGTAATACTTAATGCAGTAGTTTGAGCACTACCTGCAATAGATTGAGCTACATAACCTGAAGTAATTTCTTGAAACATTTGAAGATTAACATTTGTTTTATCTCCCCAAAGACCCGATGCTTCTCCTGTTGCTATAAGTTCTATTCCTAATGTTGAAAACGATGATGCCATATTTTAATTCCTTAAGGTGTTGGAGAGTTGACTGGTATTCGAATAGTTCCATCCGTGTAGTCATCTCTTCTTCTTTGTCCTATTTGTTCTCCTCCAAATTTTTGTATTTCGTCTTGATATTTTTTTTCGTAATATTGTAACATATCCATGGGACCTTTTAAATAGCCAAATGCTTCTACCAAGCAAGCATATAACAGACCATTGGGAAAATTTAAACTAATAAAATTAGTTTCGTTGCTACTTGCCTCTAGTTTATCTGGAATTTTATTAAAATGAATTTGATATTCGTAAGTAGAATTAGGCACTGGTGCAAGTAAAATAGATCCTGAAGTAGAACTAGTATTACCGGTTGCTCCACCTTTCATTGCATAATATTTTGGAAAACCTGAATCGGTATTAGCAGAAACATACTCTTCTAAAAAAGTTAAATCTTTTTTAATTAACCAAGTATTAGCTCCAGTAGTAACCGAAGTAGATGTATACACTTGTACTCCTCTTATTACTAAGGCTCCTGCAGGAACATTAACAAAATCTTGATTGGTTACAAGATTACCTGTAGTCGATGATCGATAAGCATCGCTAGGTACATCTCTAAAAATTCTATACTCTGCATTTAACACAAAATTCTCAATGACAGCATCCGTAAGCACGGTGCTTGAAACTTCAGTATAATTTCTAATGTTTGTTCTTAAATCTGAATAACTAATTCCTGCCATATTATGCCTCCAAAGTTACAGGTCCAGAGGTACAAAATTGTCCTCCTCCTGATACTCCTCCTGTTGTAGCGGTATCTGTGTCCACAGTAAAGTGATAAAAATCTGTTGTATTTGTAACATTACCACTAGAATCTCTTTTACCCACTGTAATAGAATAACCAGCAGCTTTTGCAATATTAGATCCTGTAATTCCATCAAAATTATTTGGATTATTAAAACCATCTGGATCAGATGTAGTAGATATTTTTCCTCTAAATCTTACTGTATCACTTGTTGATCTACCATGTGATTTTTCAAATACATTTATAATACCTGAACTAGATGAAATAGTTTGAAAAGGATTTGGTCCTAATAAAATTAAAGGTGTAGGTTCTGTTCTATCAGGTCTTGCATTGACTAAAGATTGAGGGTCTCCAGAGTGAGCTCTTAATTCTAACTGAGGATGTTTTTCTTCATATTCAGAAATATGCACAAAAGAACCGTTCCATTCTTTTACCATTTCATGATAAGGAAATTCCATTCCTGATCTATCTGATATTGCTTTAGCTTGTTTTCCTTTTGCGAATGACATTATGCTCCTGGGTAATATACTTTAGGTGTAATGAAAGAACTAGAAGAAGATCCATCTTCTGATAACGCTCTAGCAAACTCATCTTCATAAAGTAATTTCATATTTTGAGTTAATTGTGGATTGTATTTTTGTGACAAATAAAAAGCTAAACCAGATGCCATACAAGGTACAAATCTAAAAGGTACGTCTGTTGCATCGGTGTAAGTAGAATCAGCATCTTGAATTCTTTTTACGTAATAAAAATGTAAATCTTTAGATGCATTGGTTGAATCTGCTGTTGGGTAAACAGTCAAAGTAACTTTATCTACAAATCGTTGTACAAAATATTGAGAAGGTGTTCCTTTAGAAAGCTTATTGGATAATGCTGAATAGGTAGATCTAGATATTTTTGTTAATGCTTGATCTGCTTGAGAAGTAGAAGTTCTACTTCCTCTTAAGTTAGCTTCTAATATATCTGCAACACCGTATACATCGGATGTAGCACTAGTAGAAGAACTAGTCCCATCTCCTGTAGATCTAAAGAATGTATATTCTGCTTGTCCTTCAATTAAATCAATATTAGATTCTGCAATTTCCCAATAATGCAAACCTCTATTACCCCATTCTTGAAACATAATGTTTAAAGAACGTCTTGCTGTTTTTAATTGATATCCAGATACAGATTGTAATCCGATTCTTTCGTAAGCTTCTTCAATAATTTCATCAACTGCGAAAGTCTTGTCGAAAGTAACTGTGCCTGACGTTGTGTTGGCCATTAGTTACCCTCCTATTTTCTCAGTTCTAATATAATGGTATAGTGATCTAAGTTTGTGTGACCACTTGTTGATATATCAATATCACCAGTTACACCAGAACCAGCATTATTTTTAATACCACCAAAAGATCTAAAATCTAAATGACCTTGGACATTTCCTGCTGCTGCACTTCCACCTAAAACTAAAGCTGGAACATTTGTACTAGCATCAAAATCTATTTGAACTCTCATTCCTCCAATGTCATACCAAATTTGGTCAATAGTAACTTTTGAAGGTGCACCAGATAAAGCTGAAACATCAACTTTTTTTACTGCACTTTCTCCATTTCCATCTGATAGATTGGTAAATTTAACTACTGTTCTTTTGTCTGTGTCTACTAATGTTTGACTTGATACTGCGTCTGCCATTTTGTTCTCCTGTTAGAGAACGGAGCCGAAGCTCCGCTCTAATTAAAGTTAATTATTATGCACTATATCCGAAAAATTCAATAAGTAATTTTCCAGCTGTATAGTCTGCGTTTGTTGCTGCACCAGTTACCATATAAATATATTTATCTGCTGCTGGCGGTGTTGGGATACTGATCACACTGTTTAAAGCTAGATCACCACTGTCACACATTTGTACTTGATTAGTCAAACTAGTTATCGCTGCATCCTCTGCACCAGTTGCTTCGTCCGCATACCATAAATTGATATCTGGATCTCCACCTGCTGGAGCTTCTAGACAAGTTAGTTTTCCACCAAGAACTGTTCCGTTTATGGTTGCTGTGATTTGTCCAATATGTGAATTAGCAGTTCCTGCTTTTCCAATAATGTCACCAGAACCAGATGATGCTAAACCTGTTAAGTCAATTAAAATAGAAGTACGAAAAATACCACCTGTTTTAATTACTGAAGCTGCATAAACTGTGCCTGTACCAGTAGTGATACCTGTACCTGCAGTTGTTGCAATAGTGTTTCCAGTTAGAGTTGATCTTCCTGTTACACTTAATGTACCACCGCCTGAAATGTTTCCACTTGAGTCTATTGTTGTATTGTCTGTAATAGCACCAGTTGAAGAGTTTTTAGAGATTTGTTTAAAACCACCTTCTGCTCTAACCGGACCATTAAATGTTGTATTTGCCATTTTATATATTCTCCTAGTTAATGAATGTAGTCTTTAGGCCGTCGACTATACGCGTCTACATTCTAATTTAATGCATAGTAAGATTTTTATATAGTTTTTTTTGAAAAAAGGCAAGAAGTCCTTATAGTGAAAACGACTTTTAATGATGTAACCCTACTTAACCAGCGAAAAGATGAACTTCTAAATCTTTAATGTTTTTAGGGTTTTCTTGTTCTTTTAAGATAGATCTAATAACTGTTTTAATCTCATCTCCAAGAACAGACATTTCAGGTGTTACTTCTCCGTTATTCTCAAGAAACATTTCATTCCATTTAGACTCTAGGTTGAGTTTCTTTGCGAATAGTACCATGCTGTTTTTTGCCATTATCTAACTCCTCATAAGTTATATAAAATCCGCGTGTGTATTTTAGCCGATTTGGTTCCCATTCTATATCATTTTTTCCTAGAAAGTCAATAACATGTTTATGGAGTTTTTCAGTGGTATCAATAGGTAATTCACTATCAATATTAAATTTAGTTTGTAATTCTTTCGTAACAATTTTTATTAAATATGTTTTCATTTATCCTTTCTACAGTAAAAAAAGGGGGCTTAAAAGCCCCCTTTAAATTAATAATTAAAAATTATTACGCTGCTCCTGGAGATCCGAAGATACCTCTAGGGTCAGAGAATCCAAATGAATATCTCTCTCTAGCTTTGTATCTAACGTTTCCAGTAGTGAAGTCACCTTCCATAGCTGTTTTGATAGGTGATCTAACGAACATTTTCAATCCGTTAGGTACATCTGTCTTAATGAAAAATGCATCAGTGTCTGTCAAGTAATGGTTGACCACGTAACCTTGTGGTACCATACCTTTAGACGCTACAGCATTGATATCATTATCAGCTGTGCCAGTTCTACCTGCAGACTTCATAAGTCTTTCAGCAGTAAATTGAAGCGCAGAAGGAATAATCATTTTTACTCCTCTTGCCGCAATTTTAAGGCCTCTCTCATCAGTGAACGCTGCAATATCAATTAAAGACTGCTCTAACGAAGTTTCGTTTAAGTCAGACGCAACTGATAGTTCGTTTCTAAACGTACCTGCAACAATAGGGTGGTCTGTAGCACAAAGCTCTTTTCCATCCCCACCTGCGAAAGATGAGTTGAACGCGTTGTTTAAAACATTTGCAGCTTTAGTTTGCTTAGTATTAGCCATAGATCTAGCTAATGCTTTTGTATATCTAGACGCAAGTCTGTCGTACAAATTATCTTCGATCGCTTCTTCAGTGATCGAAAATGCAAGTGCAATTGTTTCATTTGTATAACGAGCCGTGAACGTTTCGTTTGCAGAATCAAATGTTACGCCTTGACCTTCAGCTTTTACTGCTGCAGATCCAAAGCCTGATAACATTACTTCTTCTTCGAAAGCTCTGTCTGAAGTTTCTGTATCAAAAATTTCAGCATGCTCATTTTCATAGTTTTTGTATTCCAGGCCGAATAGTGCATTCAATCCTGGCTCTAGTTCTTTAACTAGTTGTCCTCTTGTGATAGCCATAATATATTCCTATACTCCTGTTGCTGTTAAGTATAAGTGCTCAATGATGATCACTTTCCAATTAACATTTGCAGATGTCAAATCATTATTTTTAGCATCGTCAGATACTCCAATAATTCTTAGATTTGCAGTAGTTGTAGCTTGAGTGCTGTCGCCTAATTCAGTTTTAGAAATGAAATTAGGTGCTACACCCGCTCCAACCGCTACGTCTGCGTTGTTGAATACGTCTGTTTGTCCTGATGCCCCAGAATTGTCACTTTGAATCTCATATAGTTGATGAGGATTGTCAGTAACAAAAGCTTTGATATCAGTAGCCGTATTTGATGCTTTTAAATTATTAGCAAACGTTGGTTTGCTAGTAGAAGCATCGGTAAAGAATACACCCTGAAGTGAACCTAGTAATTGTCCGTTGTCAGATGCTGCTGCAATTCCAACTGTACCTGTATTGATCGCTTGGATCAGGTCATTTTGGAACATTGCAGATGCACACGCGGCAACTTCAAATTCAGTAAGTCCAGAGTTCATAGGCGCACTTCCTAGATAGCCAATCGGTTTTAGACCGAAAGCTGCGTCTTGGTTAGCCATAGTTGTTCTCTCCTTTTGTTCAAATTAATGAACGGTTTATTTTTAAATTCTTTGTTGGATAAAAATCGTTAAAAAATTAACTTTTTTTAGTACCACCAAAGGTTACACGAGTTTGCCTCTCTTGATTGATTGGCATACTTGGATGCTGTTTCTTCATGAGATCGTTGTTAATAGCGTCTGTTTTATCTTGAGTAACTTTTTTAAAATACTCTTTTCGCGCTTCAACGACTTCTTCTGGTATCCTTCCTAGCAGAAGGCCACCAACTCCGATCACTCCCTTGTATTTACCGTCTTCCACAATTGGGAAGTCTGATTCAGGATATTCATCTGCTCTTACGAGTTCGAATCCTGATCTCAGATGACCAGCTAAATTTTTGGTATCATTAGTACCCATTATTTCAGCTCGTAACCATCGGTGTTTAAACCCAGCAGGTGCAGGGGGTGCATCTAAAGATGACGGTGGAGTCCATGTAGTTTTATTAGCTGTTTTAGCTCTACTTTGGCTCGCACGAGAAGTCTTTATTTTTTCATTTTCCATAGCGTTATATCTCCTTCGTGATATTTAATTGTTTCGCATACTCTTCGAGTGGCACACCTAATTTTTTAGCGATTGTGACTTGTGAGGGTGTGAGTCTTACAGTCTTGCGGCCTGGTTTTACACTTCGCTTCGCTGAAGCTACTTGTTGTGTCGGTTTAGCCGATTCCGTTGATACACTATTACCAAATTTGTGGGGGAATTCAACCCTTATTCTTTTATCTATTTCAGAATAATAATCTTCACTTTTAGGGTCAAATCCTTCCTCTTCTGTTAATTTTTTATGTAAATCAAAAGCAGTATAGGTCATAGCACTGTCTGTTCCAAACCAAGCATTTTTAGAAGCCCATACTTCTGCTTGAGGATCTGCAGGAGGTATATTGTCATTTGCTGAATTTACAGCTTGATCTAAAGTTATTTCCTTTTGTTTAGGAGCAGATTCTAATCTTGCTTTTTGTTGAGAGATTTGAGCTTCTTGAACACCTAGTCTAGCAATTTCTTTTTGAGCTTCGACTTCAGTTTTAATATCTCCTTGATCTCTAGCATTAGTAAGTTTTGCTACCGCTGCTTCCATACCAGATTTAATACTATTCTCCACTTGAGATACATATCCAGGTTCTAGTTTAGAAAGTTTAGATTGAACAATCTCTGCTTTTTCTTGAACTCCTTTTGCATATTCTATAGCGGCTTCTCTTTGTCTTTCCGCTTCACGCATTTTTTTAGTTAGTTTAGCAATTCTTTTTTGAACTCCTTCACTATAATCTTCGTGTTCGTTTTTTGGTTCTTGTTTTACTTCTTCCTTTACTTCCTCTTTTACTTCCTCTTTTACTTCTTCTTCTTCTTTTACTTCTGTAATATTAGATACTTCTTCTTTTGTTTCTATTTCTGTAGGTTCTTCTTTAGAAACTTCTTCTTGTAATTCAACATCAACCGATGGTCCTGTTGTATCAATATCTATTACTTCGTTATTTTCTGTGTTCATTTTGTTTTGTTCTGGCATAGTCCTCTCCTATGGTTATAGTACATGAAGCAAGGACTCTGGATCTTCGATCGTTCCTAATACTTCATCATCATTTAATAAACGAATTTCTCCGCCTTGTATGGGTAGTCTTGATCCTGCATATCTTGCAAATATTACCCAATCACCTTTCTTGCACCAAGGATCTTGGTACTTATCTTTATCCGCATAACACAATGGACCCATTTTTAAAACGTATCCACAGGTTGTTGCAATTCTAAGTTTATCTAAAGCTTCGGGTGCAATAATAATTCCACCTTTAGTTTTTTCTTTTGGTGTAAAAGGTAAAACTAAAATTCTCCAACCAGATGGTTCTGGAAGTTCATCTACTTGTCCTTTAATATTTTCAGGATTTAAAGGTTCTGGATTACTTTTGGTTTTTTTATCTTCTTCTTTATATTTTTCTTGAAGTCCTAATTTAATCTTCGGTACTTCCCCCGAAGTTGATAACGGTTCCGTCATTGTCTTTTTGCTCCTTTGTTTCTAGCAGGCTAGAGATGTCCTGTAGTATTGTTTGATACGTTCGTATCTGTCCTAACATATAGTTGTATTTCTCCATACTGTCAACACCACCGGTGCATATTACGTCAACACAAGTTTGTTGTCTGTCTTTAATTGCTTTTTGTAGTTTAGAGATTAATAATAGATCGTCCATTATATTACCTTTCTATTTTTTCTTAGGGCTTCTTTGCCTTTTTTAAATATTGCAGCGACTTTTGATTTACTCATAACCTTGGCACGCTGTTCTCCAACAGTTAATATTTGTATTTTTCTAGCAAAAGGTTTGGATACACGTTTTACTTTAGATACCGTAGCCCTCGCATCAGCAGGTGTAGCAAATTTTATACTAACTGTATCTTTAGGGTTCTCGTCTGTATATAATCTTCTGCCAGATCCTTTAGGTTTTTTACCCGTTCCTTTTTTTGGATCCACCAATAACTCCTTTTAATACTTTAGCTTGTCCTGCATGTAATTTAGAGGCTTTGTTTAAACCTTTAATTACTTTCTTTATTTTTGCTTTTGTTTTTTTCATTTAACATTTCCATCTTCTGCGTGCTTGGCGAAGTCTTGAATTAGGATCTTTTGCAGCTTCAGGGAATTTTTTCATTTGTCCTGCACTACGTGCACAATAAGACTTACGTCTATTTGCAGCTTTAGATCCTGGTTTGACTTTACCAGTCACCGCTGTTTTTAGTTTAGAGCCGGGATTCTTTCTCCGATAAGCAGCAACACCAGCTCGTGTCATTCCTGCTCCTTTTTCAGTGGGTCTGAAATTTTTTTTATTTCTTGCAGGCATATTATCCTGTTTACGCACTATACTAATCCTTTGTAGTATTTTTTTAAACTTTTATTTGAAACTTTTTTACCACCAAGATCTCCCTTAATATAAGTCCCGATGTATTCTTGCATAGG
>Ga0070754_10002562_pt1 | contig 13326 bp, 5 predicted proteins | sample VirMetDEL_Sep_01_FD_75181 | JGI IMG/M metagenome (GOLD analysis project Ga0070754, IMG submission 75181) | Aqueous microbial communities from the Delaware River and Bay under freshwater to marine salinity gradient to study organic matter... | ecosystem: Environmental > Aquatic > Marine > Coastal... | reverse complement strand
TTATGGATAATCCTCACAAGATTCATAATTTAGATAATATATCAAAATGAGAAAGTTCCCATTAAAGCATGTGTTTAACTATTTGCCTAATGCAATTAGAAAACTTGAAGGAGATGATGATCAATTGTTATCATGGGCTGCTCAAGCATTTAAGAAGTTTAACTACCCTTCTCTTCTGTGGGTAAAGGACATATGCTTCATACCTGTAAATAATCATAAGTTTCAAATACCAGATAATATAAGAAAAATTAACAGTATCAAAGTATGGACAGGAACACCTTTAACTGAGAAGAGACAACAAGTATTTTTAATGACGATGGTACTATTAATTATGAAACATGGATAGAGTCAAAGCATTGGAACTCATTTTGGATTCCAATGGAATACTTTGGTTCTGGTGATAAGAACTATACTTCTAAAATTAATGTAAGTACATGCACTCATGTTTACATGGATGTAGAAGGTTCTACTAATATAAAACAAGCATCCTTTGAAGAAGGTGTAGTTGCACTTGAATATTATAGAGAAGAAGAAGATGGGGAAGGAGACATTATGATTCCAGAATACCCAGTTGAACTTTGGGAAGCTCTTGCTGATTGGGTTAAATGGAAGCATATTGAAAACAGAGCATTATATGGAGAAAGGATGCAAATGAATCCTAAGCAATTTGAAATGGATGCTTTAATGAGAATTAGAGAAGCTCGTAGTATATTGCGGTTAAAAGCATTTAATTATAAACTTAACAAGGACATCGTTCTAAAGACAGCAAGAAGAATTGGTGTACCACAAGGATTAAGAGATGATTTCACAAGATACACTTATGAGGGGATTAAGAACGGACGAATTTGAAACAAGTCGTCTGGATCAATCCTCTAGTTTTGTTCTTAATGCTACTTATGGAAATGTTGATGGAGACTCATTTAAAATACAAAATGAGGAAGGAAATCAGTATGTCTATTCAGCTCCTTACACAGTAATAGGAACTGTTAATGTAGGTCGTAGAAAAACTGTTGTATTTTCTGCAAGTGTTGAAAATCAATCTGAAATAGGTGTTGTAGAAGATGGTGAATACACAACTTTAGTTAATGATTTAGATTTAAAATTTAATACTGATCATCCAATCAAAGGTTTGTATAAAACACTAAATGGGTGTGAAACATTTATTTATTTTCATGACGGAATTAATCCTGACAGAGTTATTAATATTGACAAACTAGATAATTATAAAAACTTATATGGTTCTTGGAATATTGATAAACTTACTTTACAACCAAGTATTAATATTCCTACAGTAAGACCTGTTGAGATTCTTGAGTCTGGTGGTAATTTAGAAGCAGGTAAATATTATTTTGTAATTGAAATATTGGACAATAGTTTAAACCCTGTACAAAAATCTATTTTGTCAGATGGTGTAAATATTTATAACAGCTCAATAGAAGATCCTTATACAACTATTACAGGAAATGCTAATATAGATAATACATTAGCTGCAGATGGAGGACAACCTCCTTCTACAAAAAGCATCAGACTTATATTTGAAAATTTAGATGTTAATTATCCTTACATCAAATTATTTCCTGTTATTTATAATACTTCAGATGCTACAACAGCTGCTGTATTTGAGATAGGTACTCTTATTCCTATAACAGGAGAAAGCGTAGAATATGTATTTAACACAATAGATCCTAATTCAGATTTACAATCTGACTTAGCTTATGTTACTACAAGGAATCCTATTTGGACTACTTCACAAGACATGAAAATTGTAAATGATAGATTAGTTAGAGCTAATCTTAGAGGTCTTGCTGATATTGATTATAGTAAGTTTCAATCATTTGCATCTCAGGTTATAGTAAATCCTGTTCTTAAAGAAGTAGACGCTTTTGATGCTTCTTTAGATGGTAACTCCAAAAACCCTTTAAATTATTCTTACTTTCAATACGGAGAAACATACGCGTTAGGAATTGTGTATGTTTTTAAGCAAGGTTTTTATTCACCAGTATTTCATATTCCAGGAAGAGAAGCAACTGATGAAGAATTACAATTAGTAGAGCTTACAGAAGATAAACCTCACTATGGTAAAAAGGCAGGGGAATTTATAGAGCAATGGAAAATTAAATATACTACTCCAGATTTATTTGACCCTGATGGGCCTTATACCCCAAGAATGTCATACTATGAAACTGAAACAAAATATCCAAATATTAAATGTGGAAATAATTACATCTATGGAAACTTAGTAGGTCAAAATATTAGACATCATAGGTTTCCAGATTTTGAAACTAGTAGGTTTTTTCTGCATTCACAATTTAACCCATTAACTATAGGATTGGGTATAAGGGTTACTAATGTTCAATACCCTCATCCTGATATAGTAGGTCATTATATTGTATATGGTAAAAGAGATCCTGTCAATAGAAATGTAGTTGATACTGTTGCTTTTACCAGATTAAAACCAGAAATAGATAAATATTATAATGAGGAAGATGAAGACAATAATGTAGAAAGAATACATTTAAAGTTTTTAAATCAAGATTACAATTACGTAGGTCAAGGTGATCCTGAAGATGCAAAACTTTGGACTAAGTATTTACAATTCTTTAGCCCAAAGACACTTTTTGATAAAAACATTAATCTTACAGGTAAATATATTAGACATTATTATCATTTAAACCCAGATAATAATTATATAAAAAAGACAGATTACGCAGATGATCAAGATGATCAGGACATTGATATTAAATTTTTAAGTACTCGTTATTCTACTATAAACCCAGGTCTCGATTTTGTATCAGAAGGTAATGATTTTAGGTTAGAAAGAGTTGTAAAAGTACAACCAAATCAAGTGATTCCCCTTTCAACTTCTATTTTTCCAGAATCAGTTGTTAATAGAAGCCAATATAATACCTTTAATATTGCTGTAGCATCTGATGATTTAAGACCTATACCTCCTATAAGTCCAAGCCCAGAGGATGCTACAACTAGATTACGGATGGGTTTATTAAAACAAACCAATTGGAACATACATGCTAATCTATTTGCTATTCAGTATACTAAGATTACAAGTGAATTATTATCAAAAGACAGTCAGGTAGATTTATTTGGAGGAGATACTTACATAGCCCCATTATCATTTTTTTCTATATGGCATGAGTTTGTAGATTCTACTCAAAGAAAACATTGGGATTTAAATGTAAGATATTTAAGAAATATCTTTTTTCAATCTGAAGTAAATGTAGGTTTAAGACACGGAGGTACTATTTCATCTTCTATAATTAGTGATGGATTGCAAGGATTTCCTTATGAATTTGTACTTTCTAAGTTTGGAGATTTAGATACAAATGGTAATTATTCTGTAAATCCTAAACCTATTCAGTTTTATTATAATAAAGACTACTCTGTTTTAAATCCCACACCTTTTGGAGTATTGCCTTTAACATACGATTATTGTTCTAAATGCTTAGGTTATTATCCTAATCATATTGTATGGTCAGATACTCAATTTGTAGAAAGTGTCAATGATGAATTTAGATCATATCTTAATGAGAATTATACTATTGTTGGAGAGGATACAGGAGAGATATCAGGGCTTTACTATGATGGTAAAACATTGTGGGTGCATACATGGGAATCTCTCTATGCTTTATATCCTAATCCACAACAACTTCAAACAGATGTAAGCACAGTATATTTAGGTACAGGAGATTTCTTGGCTTTACCACCTAATCAATTTTCAAAAACTGATTATGGATACGCAGGATCACAAGGAAGATTTGCACAATGTGATACTGAGTTTGGTAGGTTTTATGTAGATAGTGAAAATGGTACAGTATTTCTTATTTCTCCAAAAGGGCCACAAGAATTATCATCTAAGCAATATGGGAATCAAAATTTCTTAAGAGATAATCTACCAATAAGTCTTCCAAAAGACTTATATCCTTATATATCAACTGATAGTATTGTATCAGGTGTGGGAATTAAATGTTCTTATGATCCGTTTCATAAAAGAGTATTTATTTACAAAAAAGATTACTATCCAATAAATTATGTAGGTATTTATGAAAGATTTGGTTTTGGGTTTGGTGGAGGATTATCTAGCATTCCTAAAACAACAGGTCTTTACTTTTCATCTACTTACAATAGTTTCTTATGGGTAGAAGCTAAAACACAACAATTAACTTTTGTTAAATTTGCAGATCCTGATTATTTTGAAAACAGATCTTTTTCTATTTCATTTTCGTTTGAATTAATGGCATGGGCATCATTTCATTCTTGGTTACCAACTTGGGTTTTTAATGATGCAATGCACGTTTATTCTTGTCGAGGCAAAGATGTTTGGAAACATGATAGTAAAATCTTTAATACTTTTTATAACAATAGAGATCCTTTTATCATAGAATATATAGCTACTTCTGAAAATCTAGAACCTTCAGATATTGACAACATAGATTATTATGCATATACAAAACAATGGAATGGGGTCACAAAATCTTGGTCAAGATTAAGATTTCCTACTTTTGATAAAATGATCGTATATACAGATGATCAAAGTTCAGGAGAACTTAAACTTATACCAAAAGATATACACCTTCCATTTTTTAGAGGAGATGAAGCAACAGTAGCATTTGCTACAGATCATTATAGAGTAAATCAAATATATAATATGTCCACAGATGTTCCAAATTTTACATCAGCATGGAACTCAATCCGAGGACAATTTTTTATTGACAAAGTACCTATTAATATAAACCCGAATCTATCTCAGTATTATATAACCCCAATTAAAAGCAGGTTTTGGAAAGTCAGGTTGTTTTATAATTCTACAGATAAAATCATTGTTGACTTAATTAGAACTCTGCACAGAAACAGAAGCTTATGAAAGATAAAAATAAATTTGGGCAGATCTTACAAACAGCTGCTCCAGCATTAGGTCTTATTCCTGGGGTAGGCCCAGTAGCATCTACACTTGCTGGAGTAGCAGGTTCATTTTTAAATCAACCTGAAGAAAAATTACCTCCTGGTCAGGTATTACCTCAAGTTACTAATCCATACATGTATGGTGGTAGACTTAAGAAATATCAGTTTGGAGGACCAATGAAACAATATAATGCACCTCCTCACTCTATGGGAGGAATGCCTGTTGATCCTAATGGTAATCCTTCTATGTCTGCAAGAAAAAGTGTAGCTGAAGTAGAAAAAAGAGAAACTTATTCATCTTCTGGGCCAGGAGATGGATTTGTGTTTTCAGATGAAATTACATTACCAGATGGTAAAACAGTTGCTCAAAAAGCTGCTGAGATAGAAAAGAAATATGGTCGTTACAAAGATGAAATTTCAAAGGCCATGAAAGAAAGAGAACTTGCTAGACTTGCTAAATATGCTGAGAAGATAAAAGCTGAGATTATGCAACAGCAGCAAGCTAAGCAACAAATGGCTCAAATGGAAGCCCAAAATCAACAATCTCAAATGCAAAGTCCTGGAGATCAAGCTGCTGAAGCTATGACAGAAGAACAAATGATGCAACAGCAAGCTGCTGAACAACAACAAGGTGGTGGTCAACAAATGTCACCTGAAGAAGCTGCTATGATGGAACAACAAGCTGCTGAAGGAGAACCTCAAATGAAATATGGCGGAAAGTTAAAAACTAAGAATGGTAAAATAATGGCTAGTGATGGATTAGTTAGTGGTGGTGGTGGAGGATTTAAATTACCTAAGATTAGATTGCCTAAAATTAATTTTGGTAATAAAAATCAAAATAATACAGATACTAATATTAATACAGACACTAATATTAATACAGATCCTGATCCAACGCTAATGAATAATAAATTTTCGTTTGGTCCTGAAGTAAATAAAGAAGGTTTTACTTATGCACCTCCTAAGTTTTCAGATGTACCTACTCTTTTAGATGATGTTCCTTTATATACTCCTTCACCTCTTTTAAAAGAACAAGAAAGAAAAGCTACTAAAAAAGAAAATCGTAGAAAAGCAAGGATTTATGGTAGAATTGAAGATCGAGATCAAAAAGTACCTGATGTAAAACAAAATATTTATGAGGACAGATATTCTCGATATAGACAAAAAACAAAAGATGATATAAGAAAAGGTATTATGTCAGGTGAAATATCACCTTCTGATGTATATATAAGAGATGATAAAGATGGAAAAGAAATTAAAGATTATGATGGCAATGTTATTACAGATGAAAATGGAACTCCAATTAAATTTAAAGTAGATGCTCAAGGGAATCCAATAATATCCGAAGCAGCTGATTTAGCATCTCAAGATGTTGATGATCCACGCCTTCTTAAATCTGAATCTAGAAGAATAGAAACCTACGATAAATTAGATGATTATTTAAGAAATGAAAAAGATCTTACTGAAGATCAAATTAGAGAATATGCTGGTGTAGGTAAAAATGAAGAGTTAACTACTGCTGATTTAAGAAAAGCTAAAAGAAAATATAAAAAAGATCAAGAACCATCTTGGTATGATGAGTTATCAGGATTAGATAAAACAGCCCTTTGGTTAAAAGGAGCTGGTTTAGTAGCATCAGGAATAGATGCTCTTCAAAAACCTGAAGTACAACAAGCAAGACTTCCTAACTTTGGTGCACAAGATCAATACTTTGCTCAAACAGGTATTGACTCTCAAGTAATGTTAAACCAAGCTAATCTTCAAAAGAATGCAGCAATGCAAGCAGCTGGTAAAGGAGCTGGTAGTTACGGTCAATTCTTAAACAGAGTAAATGCTATTACAAGAGGTGCTCAAGATGCTCAATCACAATCTTTACTGACAGCTAAGCAATACAATGATCAAATGGCTATGGCTAGAGGAGCAAGAGGAGATAAGAATGCAATGGTTACTTCTCAGATTCAAATGCAAACAGATGATATTAATGCTGCCAACAGAGCACAAACAAGAAATATCAGACGTGACTTCTTTAATAAATTAAGTCAAGCAGGTACTACATTGAATCAAATACAGTATTTAAAAGATGCAGCTGAGAATCAAAGAGAGATTGCTAATATGAGTGTACAAGAAACTATGATGGGATTAGGTGTTGCTTATCCAGATGCAATAGAGATTATTGAGATTCTTGGTAATATGAAGTTAGGAAATCTTACTAAAAAACAAAAAGAATTTTTGTATAAAAAAGCCAAAGAAATAGCTGATGAAAGAGCTGCTAAAGCAGAAAAGGCAGCTGCTGCAAATAATACTACTACAACTGTGCAAGGTGATCCAACAACTATAGGAAAATAAATAACTTATTATGGCTTTAAATAGATATGATCAACCTGGGGAATTAGACTTGTCTTTTAAGTTATATGAACCTTTAGCTTGGCAGCCTAACATGAAGTTTTGGGCTACTATATTAGCTCAGCAAAATCAGCAGGGTAAAACTACTGTAAATAAATGGAGTCCCTTACAGATAGCAAAACCTAAATATTTACCGGAGTGGAAAGATTTTGTTGATACAATGTATGGCAAAGAAATTGAGTTGAGAAATAAAGTATCAGAAACTTATAAAAATGGTAATTTTGCTGAAGCTAAAGAGTTACAAAATCAATTAATAGAACAGATATTTTTAAGTAGTCAGCCTGGAGGGTGGAGATATGATACTGAAATAGATTATAATAAAGCAATAAAACATCGAGCTGACTATGATAAATCCCAAGAAGATGCTACTGCCCAGTATAGAGATAAGCACTATACAAGACCTGCTGCAAAACCTCCTACAATAAATGATGATGGTACTTGGGGTGGTCAAGACTTTATTGGTATTACTGATGTAGAATATGTGAATATACAACAGTTGGCCAAAGATGAATTTACTGACAATAGTTTCTTTAAGCCATTTGGTTATGAAAATATTAGATTTGATGAAGAAGAAGGTAAATGGTATTCCAAAGATGGTTTAGAAGTTGTTAGTCTAGGTAGGGTAGTAGGTGCTATAAAGTCATATTTAAAAGGTCAGGATCGTACAAGAGATCAAATTTCTCTTGAAGCTGATTTAATAATTCCCAAGTTTGAAGCTGATTTAATTTTAGAAAATAAAGTAGATGAAATAAATGGGACAGCTATTGAAGATTTAAGTTATTATGAAAAAACAGTCTTGTTAAGAGATAATCCTAATTATAAAGAATTTAATATTGGTGGTAAATCTGTTATTGTAGATTATACCAGCATAGAAGACACTCTTAAAGAGAAATTTATAGAACAACAATTAACAATGTTTAATGAGCTTGACCCTCGTTCGAAACAACAATACCTAGTAATGGAAGGGCAAACTAATATTAAGGTTGATGGTTATTTTGAAGATGACTCTCAAAAAGCTAAAGCTCGATGGATAAAAGGAATGGAGTCAAAATCTTATAAACAGTTAAAAGAAAACATGTTGATGAATCAATATGCGGAAACACCTATTCAAGGAGCAGTGTATACAAATACTACAACAAGTCTTTCTTTTGTTCCTGAATATATAAGTAAAGATGAATTTGAAAAGCAAAATATGCAATCAGAAACAGTTGGTGCTACGGTAAAAGCCGGAGATCCACATCAAGATAATGTTGAAAATTTTAAAAAAGAAGTAGTGGACATGGAATTTACAGGTTTTGATGATGCTGGTAATATTATGGTAGAACATAATCTTACTGTTGAACAAATAGTTTCTAACAAAGCATTAAAAAAACAAGAACAATTAATAAAATATGTAATGCTTCATGGACAAGCTCCTGGACTTCCAGTAGGAGATGAAAAAATAGTAAACCAATATGCAACAGGTGTAACTGATGTACAATACCCTAATAGCAAAAGAAACCAACAATTAATAGAAAAAATGAAAGGTAAAGTTCCTATTACTAGAGATCAAGCAATAGAAATATTAGCAAAAGATTATAATCAAGTATGGAATCCTTTAATAAAAGGTGAAACACCTTCAGCTTATAAGGTACAAAGTGTAGTAGGGTCTATTATTGGTTCAGGTGAATCTAGAGGTGTTATAGAAAAAGATGATCCTTATTTTAGAAGTATTTTAATGACAGGTTTTGCAGAGGGTGCCATATCTACTATGACTCCTACAAATGATAGAGAAAGAAAAGAAGTAGTAGATTACTTTAATGGATATATAAAAAAATTACAAGATCCTGGAAATATGGAAGTAGAATTTGTTTCAGAAGCTGTACGCAAAAAAGACGGAGCCCCACTTGAAGATGCTGCTGGTATTTCAACCTATCTTTTTGGTAGTGGTGGTAATTTAGTAGCTAGAACTTTTACTTCTGCAGTAACTGGAGAGTTTTTAAGTTATGCCCAATTTGAACAAAATATAATGGGTGGTGCAAAACTAACTTCTAAAAATGTAGCTATTAATGGAGTAGCTACTAATTTAACTTCTGCAATACCATACGGTGCAACTGTAATAACAGCTACTGATGCTAAGGGAGATCGTCATTTAGCTTTTGTAGGATCTAATGAAAATGTAAAAAGAAGTAATCAAGCTTTCTTTAATAGACTTCATTTTGCTTCTAAATTTGCTGGTTCAGTTGGGAATTGGGTAACACTTGAAAATGTAGATTATACTATAGGTTCTCAATCAGCTTATGCAAATCAAAGTCAAAAACAAAGTAATGACCCTAATGTAATACCTGTTGCTAAATCTATTAATAATAGTATTACAAAACTTAAACAACAAGAATTTGAAAAATGGAAAAATGATTATATAGCAGTTGCTGAACAAAATGGTCGTCAATTAAGTGAAAAAGAATTAAAAACTTTAGAAAAAATTCAAGAAGAAGTTAATACAACAACTAACTATTTAACTAGAAATGATGGCAATCGTAATTATGCAGTACATTATGCAGGTTATTATGCATCTGGAAAAAATCTGAAAAGAACCTTAGAATACAGTTTTTATTTTATCCTACTAATGAAGAAGGTAAACTAACTGAAGAAATTTTTAAACAAGGTCCTATGTTTTCAATCAATGGTTTTAATGGTGAAAACGCAACTCAAATTACAGGAGATACTTTGGCAGAAACAAAACTTGGGGAACTTCATTATTGGAATTTAGAAAATGTAAAAACAAATTGGATTACTCGAATGGATGCAGCAAATCCAGAAACACCTCAATCTCAATATAATAAAGACAGAAATCAAATAAATGTTATTATAGAAGGACAATAATAAGCCTTAATAAAAAATATAAACATGATTGAAGATTTTGAAAATACTGACCCACCTGTAGATGGTAATACTGATGGTAATACTGATGGTTCTCAAAATGGAACTGGGCCTAGTAACAATGTTTCAATAGTCCCTGAAGGTACTTACATATCTCAAGAGGATTATGGCAGATTCACTCGTGTTCCTGAAGCAAGAGTTGGAGGAGGGCCAGAAAATCTTGCAGGTAAATATGCAAAAGGATGGTTGTATGATTTTAATGCTAATGATTATCAAGCAGCTAATCAACCAGATTATATAGCAGTTACCAATTCTGTTATAAATGCAATTCCTTATGTGTTGGGAGAATCTATTTCTTTTGCAGGCACTGCATTAGAAATGTCTCCTGTTAATTTGTTATCTGAAAGTTTTTCTCCAGATTTTCAAAATTTTCTAATTACGTTAGGGGATTCTATTAAAGAATTCCAACCATTGGATGTATATGCTAAGCGTAGTGCTCAGCAACCAGAATCTTTTTCTGATATGTTAGACCCTGAATTTTGGGCTAACAATATGAATAGTATTGCTTCTACATTAGCTATTCTTATTCCAGCTGGACTAGGAGCTAGAGTTACTAAACTTGGTTTAAATAGTCTAAAAAGTTTTGTAGGGATTAATGCTGTTAAAGGAACAGTATCTCCTAAAATGCTTAAAAAATATTTAGATCTTAGATACAAACCACAAGATGCTATCAAAGAAGCTGTAAAAGCTACAAATCGTACAGAAAGATTTCAAGATGCTTTAAACTTATCTATTTGGTCAAGATCTATTGAATCAGCTTCTTTAGCAAAAGAAGCTTATGAGAAGACTCTTGCTATGGGTGGTAATAATACCCAAGCAGGTAATGCTGCTTTAGAAGCATATAAATATGGATACGCTGGTTTAATAACAGACTTGTTCCAAACAGCAGGTATGTTAGGGGCATTCAAGTTTAATGTCTTTTCAGGCGATTCTTTAGGTAAGAAATTTGCAAATTTTGTTTTTAATTATACAGGTCAAGGTTTAGGTGAAGGTTTAGAAGAAGTATATCAATCTATTATTACCAATGAAGCTGCTAAGACTGCCCTTCGAGGAGAAAAAATTGATTTAGCAGGAGATATTTCATATGCTGACTATATGAAAGATCCTGAGATCATGCAAAGTTTTGTTTTAGGTGCAGCAGGAGGATTAGCTTTTCAAGCAGCTGGTGATTTAGGAAGAAATGCTATTAAAAGATTATCAGCTTTTAGTCTTAATAAAAAGACAGCAGATGAAGAAAGCTATAATGAAGCAATAAGAGTAATTAATGACTTATCTGATGATGGTGCTACACCTGAAGGACAAGACGCTATTGAATCATTACAAGCTAATAGAGAAGCTCGTGAAAGAAATTTTAAAAATCCTTTTGGTAAATTAATTGGATCTTTAAGTGGAGTAAAAAATTGGTTTGGTAAACAAGTTACTCGTGCCAAGGAAAAGATTATGTCTCTTGGAGCAGAAGGAGGATTTAGCAATGATGCAGTACAATATCAAACTCTTAAGCTACAAAGGAAATTAGCTCTTGAACAATCTAAAAGAAAAGATTTAACTGAGTTTGAAAGACAAGCTGTTGATTTAAAATTAAAAGAAATTGAATCTGAAATTAATAATTTTGAAAAAAGAGAAGGTTTTAAACCAAGTGATTATACTGTAGATACTACTAGTGACAAATGGGGAGAAATTAATGATCTAGCTGAGCAATCCCTTAGAGATGAGTTAGAAGCAAAATCAAAACACTTTGAACTTGAAGAATTAAAGAAAGGTAAAAGATCAGAAAAATTATTAGAGCAAGAGCGTAAGAATTTTAAGAGTAGTCTTAAGAACAGTAATTCTTATTCAAACTTAGATTCTTTAATTAAAGAAATTGATAATGCTCTTGAACAAGAGCAACAAAGAGATGAAAAGAATCCTGATTATGAAAATGAGTTATCTCAAAGAAAAGCTGAGGTCTTTGATGCTTTTTCAAAGAAGCTTAGAACTGCTGCTGAAAAAGTAAATCCTAAAGAGTTTGATAATGTTGGAGAATATCAAAAAGAACTTTTAAAAGATCCTTTTATTGCATCATTGCCTGATAATCTTAAAGCTCAGTTTTTAGAAAATGCAAGGCAGAAGTTTAATGAAGCTAACAACATTAAAACAGACACAAAAGAAAGACCTAAAGGCCAAGCTCCAGTATATAAAAAAGGTTCTATTGTTTCAAAAGACGGTATTCCTTACAAAGTAATTGAAGTAACATCAGACAAATATGTGCTTGAAGAAATGGGAACACCTAAAGATGGTAGTCCTAAAAAAACTATTACAGTATCTCAAGCTGATTTAGAATATGAAAATAATGTTAGAGACAGAAGGTTTGATGTGAGTTTTGATACTCCTTTAGAAGTATCAGAGAAATATGAAAAGAGGTTAGCTGAAATAAATAATCAAATAAATAAATTAGCTAAGAAAAAAAGATTAACTAAAAAAGATAAAATAAAACTTGCAGAACTTAATGAAGAAAAGAAAAACTTATTTGAAGAATTAGGTTATGCTATAATAGATCCTATTCTTTATGATATTGAATTTGGTAAACCTAAAAAAGAAAGTGATGAAGATGATGGGGGGAATGATGGAGATGAAAGAGATGATGGAGATGCAGGTGCAAATGAAGGTTTATCAAAGGATGAAAAAGTAATTGCTGATTTAGAACGTAAATTAGAAGAATTAGAACAAAAAAATGGTCAGCCTAAAGATGAAGATCAAATTAAGGCCTTAAATGAGTTAATTATTCTTGTAAAAAAAAGTGAGACAGTAACTAAAAATCCTAACCTTTATAAAAATGGAAAGCTTTTAGAAGGAGCTGCTTTAGAAAAAGCAATTAAAGAAATCCAAAAAGTAATAGACAAATTATTAAATAATGATATTACTTATGATCAGGCTGATGCAATAATACATATAGATCTTGGGTATTCATTAAATAAATTAAAAGACTTTGAAGGGTATCTTAGAGCAATTAGTGAAAAAGATTTTCCTGAATATAAAAACAATAAACAATCATTTGCTTCTTGGATTAGAGGCACATATGATAAAAAACAAACTGATAAAAAAGAAAGT
>Ga0070754_10002557_pt1 | contig 13345 bp, 8 predicted proteins | sample VirMetDEL_Sep_01_FD_75181 | JGI IMG/M metagenome (GOLD analysis project Ga0070754, IMG submission 75181) | Aqueous microbial communities from the Delaware River and Bay under freshwater to marine salinity gradient to study organic matter... | ecosystem: Environmental > Aquatic > Marine > Coastal... | reverse complement strand
CGGTGGGAATGGACTGGAACTGCCGCACACCGCGCTGGCCTGCGTAGCCCATGAGCTCAAGTCGGTGGCCCTGGCCCAGCGCCTGCTCCCAGGCAAGACCGAGCTGGGTTTGCGAGACAGTCTTGCGCGTGTCGAACTGTGTGGCCGCTCCGTTCGTCTGAGTGGGATCGGCGTCGAACTCGGCGCGCGTGAGGCCGAGTGGGTCCTGCGCGGCGCTGGTCTGGCGGTTGAACACCAGTACGCTGCGGCCGCCTTCGTGCGCGCGCGTGAGCTTGAGGTTGCCGCTGGCGCGCGAGGCGGCCGACTGTGCGCGCTCACCACCGGTGGCGAATTTGCTCACGTCCAGCGTGTAGCCCCAGCCCGGCTCGGCCTCTCTGCCGGTTCGTCCGCTGAGCTGGGTGGACAGGCGCCACAAGCCGTTGGCGCCGGTGGCCAGGCCCGAGCGCCACTCTGTGGGGCGCTTTCCATCTTGCGTGTAGAGCGCGATGGCGCCACCCGCCGATGCACCGTACAGGGCAGAAAACGGCCCCCGGATCACTTCGATGCGTTCGGCGCTGCCCAGCGGGAAGTTCGCCGCCTGACCCTGGCCATCTGGGGCGCTGGCAGGAATGCCGTCGACATACAGCCGCACGCCACGCACGCCGAAAGGCGCGCGCGCACCATAACCCCGCACCGATATCTGCAGGTCCTGCGCGTAGTTCTGGCGATTGCGCACCACAAGACCTGGCACCCGCCCCAGCCCCTCAGAGAGGTTGATCTGCAATTGCCCGGCGCGCAGTTCCTCGCCGTCGATCACCTCCACCGACCCCGGCGAGAGCCAGCTTTGCTGCCAGGCGCTTTCGCCGGTGACGATGACGGGCGCGAGCGCGCCAGCGGTGGCCTCCCGCTCCTGGTTCTGGTTCTGGGCAAGGGCGGTGTTCGCCAGCAGCAGGCTGGCGGAGACTGTGGCCAGCTGCCGACCAAGTTCGTGAATTGCGCAACTCATCTGCGCCGACTTTAAGCGTGAGGCGCGCACGCTGGAAAAAAAGCCCTGCAACACGCAAGGCTGCGTCTCAACGCAGCAGGCGTTCCACCTCGTCCTGCATGTCGCGCGCCCAGGTGCGGCGGTCCCTACCCTGCGGCATTTGCGGTTCGCCGTACTTCACCACCACCTGCACGGCATCGGCGCAGAGCGTCGCCCAGATCGAGGCAACCAGCGTGGTGTCGCCCACGAAAACCGGTGCATCGTGGGGTGCGCCGGTGCGGCTGTCGATGAAACGCAGGGCCACGGGCAGGATGGGGGCATTGGCCGAGATGGCGGCCTGGAACAGGTTGGCGTGGAACGGCAGCAGGGCGCGGCCGTCGCTGGTGGTGCCCTCGGGAAAGATGGCGAGGATGTCGCGCTCGCGCAGGCGCTCGGCCATGTGGTGGACCATGCGCATGGCATCTCGCCGGTTGCCGCGTTCGATATACAGCGTGCCCGCGCCTGTGATGAGCGAGCCCAGCAACGGCCAGCGCTTCGCGTCGGACTTGGACACGAAGCGCGCCGGCTTGCCGGCGTTCAGGACCAGAATGTCCAGCCAGGACATGTGATTGGACACCACCAGCAGGGGGCCACTGGCGGGCGGTTCACCGTGCACCACCCGCTCCACGCCCATGATGCGCAACATCTGGCGCGACCATTCGCGAACCACCAGTTCGCTCTGTGATGGCGCCATGCGACCGAACTCAGTGCGAATGATCCACAGGCCGCGCACCACATGGCCCGTGGCGCGCAGCACACGCCAGAGCGCGCGCAACGCTTTCACGTGTGTTCGGCCTGCAGATCTGCATCGGCTTGATGGGCCAGCTGGCCACCGACCAGCGTGGCACGCACCGACACCGGAAGCTCATGCCCGCCAAAGGGTGTGTGCTTGCCCTGACTGCGCAGTGCGTCCGGGCTCACGGTCCAGGGCCGGTTGACGTCGAAGACGCAGATGTCGGCCACGCCACCCACCGCCAGGCGGCCCACGCTGGCCTCCAAGGTGCCGAGGCTTGCACCCAGCACCGATTGCGGCCCGCTGGTCAGCACCGTGAGCGCCTGCATCAGCCCCAGGCCGTCCTGCAGCGCCCAGGTGCAGGCCAGACCAAGCAGCAACTCGACCGCCGTGGCGCCGGGGTCTGCTTCCGCAAAAGGCAGCGTCTTGGCATCGCTGTCCACCGGGTTGTGATCGGACACCAGCGCGTCGACAGTGCCGTCGGCCAGGCCCGCGCGCAGTGCGTCGCGGTCGCGTTGCTGGCGCACGGGCGGTTGCAGGCGCAGGCGGCTGTCGTAGAAGCCGATGTCCACGTCGGTCAGGTGCAGGTTGTGCACGCTCACATCGCAGGTGACCGGCAGCCCTTCCGCTTTCGCCTGACGCACCAGCGCGAGTCCGGCGGCACTGCTGATGCGGCACAGGTGCACCCGCGCGTTGGGGCTGCCGGGCGTCTTGCCCTGCACGCCGCGCATGAGTTCGAACAGGGTATGCAGCGCTATCGTTTCCGCCGCGGTCGGAATGCCGGCCAGCCCCAGGCGCGTGGCCAGTGGGCCACTGGCGGCCACACCCTTGCCCAACCAGAAATCCTGCGGACGCAGCCAGACGGTGTAGCCGAAGGTGGCGGCGTATTGCAGCGCACGCTGGAGCACCTGCACGTTGACGATGGGCACCTCGGCCTGGCCGAACCCGATGCAGCCGGATTCGGTGAGTTCGGCCATTTCGGTCAGCACTTCGCCCTGCAGGCCGCGCGTGAGCGCGCCCAGCGGAAACACGCGCGCCAGGTGCAGCTTTTCGGCGCGGAACTTGAGCATGTCCACGAGGCCCGGCTCATCGAGCACCGGGTCGGTGTCGGGCGGGCACACCAGCGAGGTCACGCCACCGGCCACAGCGGCGGCCATCTCGCTCTCCAGCATGCCGGCGTGTTCCTGGCCCGGCTCGCGCAGGCGCACGGCCAGATCCACCAGCCCGGGCGCCACCACGCAACCGGTGGCGTCGATGGTGCGGTTGGCGTGGAAATCGGGTGCCACGTTGCCGATGGCGATGATGCGGCCGGCAGCAATCGCCACGTCGGCCATCTCGTCGCGGCCGGTGGCCGGGTCCATGACGCGGCCGTTCTGGATCAGGATCTTCATGTTCAGGCCTCGTTACTGGCGACGATCGACATGACCGCCATGCGCACCGCAATGCCGTAGGTGACCTGCGGCAGGATCACGCTCTGCGCCCCGTCCACCACGGCCGAATCGATTTCCACGCCCCGGTTGATCGGGCCGGGGTGCATGACGATGGCATCGGGCCTGGCCCAGCGCAGGCGCTCGGTGGTGAGGCCGAAGCTCTTGAAATACTCCTGGCTCGACGGCAGCAGCGCGCCGCTCATGCGCTCGTTCTGCAGGCGCAGCGTGATCACCACATCACAATCCTTGATGCCCTCTTCGAGCGTGTGGCAGACCCGCACACCCATTTGCGAGAGGTCGCTGGGCACCAGCGTGCGCGCGCCGACCACCCGCACGTCGGGGCAGCCGAGCGTGGTGAGGGCGTGGATGTCGGAGCGCGCCACCCGCGAATGCAGCACGTCGCCGACGATGGCCACGGAAAGCTTGGTGAAGTCCTTCTTGTAGTGGCGGATGGTGTACATGTCGAGCAGCCCCTGCGTGGGGTGCGCGTGCCGACCGTCGCCGGCGTTGATCACATGCACATGCGGCGCCACATGCTGGGCGATCAGGTACGGTGCACCCGATTCGCTGTGGCGCACCACGAAAATGTCGGCCGCCATGGCGCTGAGGTTGGCGATGGTGTCGAGCAGCGACTCGCCCTTGGCGGTGGAGCTGCGGGCGATGTCGAGGTTGATCACGTCGGCCGAGAGGCGCGTGGCGGCGATCTCGAAGGTGGTGCGCGTGCGCGTGCTGTTCTCGAAGAACAGGTTGAACACGCTCTTGCCACGCAGCAGGGGCACCTTCTTCACCTCTCGGTTGCTCACGCTCACGAAGTTGGCGGCCGTGTCCAGAATCTGCGTGAGGATGTCGCGCGAGAGGCCCTCGGTGGAGAGCAGGTGAATCAGTTCACCGTTGCTGTTGAGCTGGGGATTGCGTTGTGTCACGGTCAGGCTTCCTTGTTTTCCAGCACGAAGCTCAGCCCACCGCCCTCGTCGCGCGCAAGTTCGATCGACCGGCCCTGCGGCACTTCGATGCGCGCGGCGCACACGTTGGCCTCGATCGGCAGCTCGCGGCCACCCCGGTCCACCAGGACCGCCAGACGCACACTGGCCGGACGGCCGTAGTCAAAGAGCTCGTTGATCACGGCTCGCAGGGTACGGCCGGTGTAGAGCACGTCGTCGACCAGCAGCACATGGGCACCGTTCACGTCGAAGGGCAGCACCGTCTGTGCGCTGGAGGCCAGGCCGCGTTGGGCGAAATCGTCGCGGTGCAGGCTCGACGAGATCACGCCCGAGTTGCCCGGCAGGCCCAGGTCGCGCTGCAAACGCTCGGCGAGCCAGGCACCGCCCGAGGTGATGCCCGCGAGCACCGAGGGTTGCGGCGAGCCCGCCATCAAGGTCTTCACCCCGTGCAGCAAGGACTTGTAGAGCGCCTCGGAATCGGGCACGGGAGTGGGTGAACTCAAGGCAGGCTCCTCAGAAACTGTTCCAGGATGATGCAGGCAGACGCCGCGTCGGCGTCCTTCGCGCCCAGGCTGTGGGCTTCGGTGGTGCTGTAACGCTCATCCACTTCGAACACGGGCAGGCCGTATCGCCCACGCAGCTGGCGGGCAAACTTCAGCGCGCGGGCGGTGTTTTCGTGCGCGGCCCCATCGGGGTGGCGCGGCACGCCGACCACCAGCGCATCGGGCTGCCATTCTTTCAGGCGTTGCGCAACCTGCTCGAAGCGGGCCTCGCCTTCGGCCGCGATGGTCGGCTGCGGGGAAGCGCTGCGCGTGAGGCGGTTCCCGGTGGCCATGCCAGTGCGCTTCAGGCCGAAGTCGAAAGCAAGAAACATCTGGCAATGCGCCGGGACCTCGATGTCAACCGGGCGGGTCGCAGAGCGTGGGGGTTCCATGCCTATGCGTGCCCGGCGTCAGGCGAAAGCATCCAAGGTTGCAGGCCCAGCAGGCCCATCGCGCGCTCATAACGTTCGGACACCGGCGCGTCGAAGATCAGGCTGGGATCGGCCTCCACGGTCAGCCAGCTGTTTTCGGTGATTTCCGATTCGAGCTGGCCCTGGCCCCAGGAGGCGTAGCCAAGCGAAACAAACACCCGGCGGGGGCCCGCACCGGAGGCCATGGCTTCCAGCACGTCTTTGGAAGTGGTCATTTCTAGCCCACCCGGAATGGACAGGGTGGATGCGTAGACCGACTCGCCCTCACCCGACACCGCTTCGTGCAGCACGAAGCCGCGTTCGGTCTGCACGGGTCCGCCCTGGAACACGGGCAGCGTGGCCAGGTCATCACGGCCCATGGGCAGGTCGACCTTTTCAAACAGGCGAGGCAGGAGGATGTCGCTGGGCTTGTTGATGACCAACCCCAGCGCGCCGCGTTCGCTGTGTTCGCACATGAACACCACGCTGCGGCCGAAAAGCTCGTCGCTGAGGCTGGGCATCGCAATCAGGAAATGATTGGTCAGGTTGATGGAGGCAGAATCAGCGGACATGGCGGGATTTTAAGCCGCCCACCCTGCAGGGCGCCGCGAGGCGGGAGCAACACTCGACCATGAACCATTACGACAAGGGCCTGATGTGGTTTCGCCGCGATCTGCGCACGCAGGACAACGCCGCGCTCTACCACGCGCTCAAGCAATGCAAGCGGGTCTGGTGCGTGTTCGTGTTCGACACCGACATCCTCGACCCGCTGCCGCGCGCCGACCGCCGTGTGGAATTCATCCGCGAAGCGCTGGTGGAACTGGACGAGCGGCTGCGCGAGTGCGGACGGAAGCACGGCGTTCGCGGCACCGGGCTGATCGTGCTGCACGCACGCGCGAGCGAGGCGATTCCGGCGCTCGCACAGCAGCTCGGTGTGCAGGCGGTGTTTGCCAACCACGACGACGAGCCGGCGGCACTCGCCCGCGATGCCCGGGTGTTCGGTGACCTGGCGCACGCGGGCATCCTGATGCACAGCCACAAGGACCATGTGATCTTCGAGCGCCGCGAATTGCTCACCCAGGCGGGCCAGGCCTACGGTGTGTTCACGCCGTACAAGAACGCTTGGCTCAAGGCGCTCACGCCGTTTCAGCTCCAGGCCTATCCGGTGGCGAATTACTCCAAAGCGCTCGCCCCGGTGCCCACCTCGCACACGGCGCCGGTGCCACGCCTGGCAGACATCGGCTTTGCGCCCACCAACCTCTCCGAACTCCCGATGCCCACCGGCGAGACGGGTGCACGGGTGCTTTTCGAAGACTTCGTGGAGCGGATCGACCGCTACGACGAGGCCCGCAACTTCCCCGCCGTGAAAGGGCCGAGCTACCTGAGTGCGCACCTGCGCTTCGGCACCATCTCTGTCCGGGGTATCGCTTCGGTGGCTTACCAGATGCACCTTCAGGGCATCGCAGGCGCGAGCACCTGGCTGTCCGAGCTCATCTGGCGCGATTTCTACCACCAGATCCTGGCGAACTTCCCGCACGTGGTCGACAAGGCGTTTCGCTCTGAATACGACGCCATCAAGTTCGAGCGCGACAAGCACGCGAAGGAACAGTTCGCCGCGTGGTGCGAGGGCCGCACCGGCTACCCGCTGGTCGATGCCGCCATGGCGCAGATCAACCAGACCGGCTACATGCACAACCGTCTGCGCATGGTGGTGGCAAGCTTTCTCGTGAAGGACCTGGGCATTCACTGGCAGTGGGGCGAACGCTACTTCGCCGAGCACCTGATCGACTTCGACCTGGCGGCCAACAACGGCGGCTGGCAGTGGGCCAGCTCCAGCGGATGCGACGCACAGCCCTGGTTCCGCATCTTCAATCCGGTCACGCAAAGCGAGAAGTTCGACCCGCAAGGCAAGTTCATCCGCCGCTACCTGCCACAGCTCGCCGGCCTGCCCGATGCCGTGATTCACGCACCGTGGAAGGCCAACGAGATCGAACTGGCGGCGGCCGGTGTGGAACTGGGCAAGGACTACCCGAGGCCGATCGTGGATCACGCACTGGCGCGGGAACGTACCTTGCTGCGTTATGCAGTCGTTAAAAACCCGGGCAAGCTTGCCTAGGCCTCAGCAGCCGTTTTTGCGTAGTGCCCGATCAGTGCCAGCAGCTCGTCTTCCGAGTACGGCTTGCCGAGGTAGTGGTCCACACCCAGTTCGCGCGCGTGCTCGCGGTGTTTCTCGGCGATTCGCGAGGTGATCATGATCACCGGCAGGTCCGACAGACGCACGTCGCTGCGAATGTTGCGCACCAGGTCAAAGCCGTCCATGCGCGGCATCTCGATGTCCGACAGCACCACGGTGGGGCGCTCCATCTGCAGCTTCTCGAGCGCCTGCAAACCGTCGGCGGCGAGCGTGACGCGGTAGCCTTCGCGCTGCAGCAAACGCTGGGTGACGCGGCGCACCGTGATGGAATCGTCCACCACCAGCACCAGCGGCACGGCATTGACTTCCATCTCGGCGGCCGCCGTGGCATCGGACGACACCAGCGCACCGCTGCGCTGGTGGCTCGCCACCCAGGCCGGCACCTGGCTGCCGTACACCGTCGCCAGCGCCACGGGGTTGTAGATCAGCGCCACGGCACCCGATGCCAGCACCGACATGCCCGCCAGGCCCGGGAGCCGCGAGAGCTGCGTGCCCAGGTTCTTGACCACGACTTCCTGGTTGCCCAGCACTTCGTCGACGTGCATGGCCACACGCTGCGCGGCGCTTCGGAAGATCACCACCGGATGGGTGCGGCCATGCACTTCCTGCGAGTGGGCGGAAGACTGCAACAGCGCACCGGTCCAGTAGAAGGGCACGTCTTCACCGGCCACGTTCAGTGCGCCGCTGGCGTAAGCCTTGTTGAGATCGTCGGTGCTCAGGCGGCGCACCACCTCCACCAGGTTGGACGGCACGCCCAGCGTCAGGGCTCCCGCGCGCAACATCACCACCTGGGTGACGGCGGTGGTGAGCGGCAGCACCAGCTTGAAGCTGCTGCCCTGGCCGCGCTGGGTGGCGGTCTCGATGCGGCCGCCCAGCGCGACCACGTCACTGCGAACCACATCCATGCCGATGCCGCGGCCAGCGAGTTCGGAAACTTCGCGCGCCGTGCTCAGGCCGGGTTCGAACACCAACTGCGCGGCCTCTTCGTCGCTGAGCTGCGCATCCTGGGCGACGAGCCCTTGTGCCAGGGCCTTCTCGCGCAGGCGCGCCAGATCGAGGCCACCGCCATCGTCGGTGAACACCACCGACACGTCGTTGAGCTCCTGCGCCAGCCGGATCTCGATCTGGCCTTCGCTGGGCTTTCCGGCCTGCTGGCGAGCCTCGGGCAACTCGATGCCGTGCACCACGCTGTTGCGCAGCAGGTGTTCGAACGCGCCGGTCATGCGGTCCAGCACGCCCCGATCCATTTCAATGTTGCCGCCGGTGATGTCCAGACGCACCTGCTTGCCGGTTTCCTTGGAGGCCTGGCGCACCACGCGGTAGAGGCGCTCGGAGATGCCTTCGAATTCCACCATTCGCGTGCGCAACAGGTCGCGCTGCAGTTCGCGCGTCTGGCGCGCCTGGGCCACCAGGCTGTCTTCGGTGGACTCCACCGCACGCTGAAGGTTGCGCTGCACCGTGGCCACGTCGTTGACCGATTCGGCCATCATGCGCGTGAGTTCCTGCACCCGCGTGAAGCGGTCGAACTCGAGCGGGTCGAACGACTGGTCGGCATCTCGCGCCTGCGCCAGCCGCGACTGCATCTGCGTTTCCGCCTGCAGTTCGATGTCGCGCAATTGCCCGCGCAGCCGGTCCAGGTTGCCTGTGAGGTCCTTGAGTGAGCCGCGCAATGTGACCAGTTCGGCTTCCATGCGCGAGCGCGTGATCATCACCTCGCCGGTCTGGTTGACGAGGCGGTCCAGCAGTTCCGGGCGCACGCGCACGGCGGCGCCTGCGCGCGCCTGCACCGGAATCGGCGCCTGCGGCAAGGTAAGGCCGGCCAGGCTCGTGGTCGATGCCGATTCCCCTTGCGCAGTCGGCTCTCCGGCGGGCGCCAAAGCCTGCGAGGGCGACGGTTCGACTGCGGCGAGTGGCACGCTCGTGACCTGTTCGGGTGCGGTCTGGACCACATCCTCGGCCTGCGGGTCGGTGTTGCGCAGCAGTTCGAAGCGCGCGCTGATGGCGTCGAAGGCGGTTTGCAGCGGTTCAAGATCGGCGCTGCGTTGCACGTCGGAGCCCAGGCGCTCGGCCGTGGTCTCCATGCGGTGAGCCATTTCACCCAGTCGCAGGGCACCGGCCAGGCGGGCGCTGCCCTTGAGCGTATGCAGGTTGCGCAACACCTCGGCGCGGGCACTGCCGTTGTCGGGGCGCGAGACCCACTGGCGCAGGGCGCCGGCCAACTGGGGCAGCAGCTCCATCGCCTCTTCGGCAAAGATCGGGAACAGGTCGACGTCGATCGTGTCGAGCACATCGATGTCGTCGTCGATGTCCTGCACGTGACCGTGTGGCCGGCTCGTGTCGGCGTGGGGTGCCGTGAAACCGGTGGTGAGGTCGCCATGGCTGGTCACCTCGAAACCGGTGAGCGCCAGCACGGGCGAACCGGGCTCCGCTTCCGGCGCCACGAACACATCCTCGACCACCGCCGCAGGCTCCGCTTCGGGCTCGGCTTCAGGCTCTGGGTCGTGCACCACGCGGTACAGCGCGGTGAGCAGCTCGGGGTTGGGCTCTTTCAGGAAGCCCGCCGCGAACTGGTGCAGCAGGCGGCGAATGTCGTCTGCGGCCTGCACGAACAGTTGCGCCTGTTCCGCGGTGGCGGAGCGGCCGGCCTGCTGGTGCAGCGCGACGGACTCAATCGCATGTTCGAGTGCGCGGGCGATGTGGGAAAGCGATTCGAAGCCCACCGTGGCCGAGCTGCCGGCCAGTGAGTGAGCCAGCGCTTCGGACTGCTCTGGCACGGGCTCGTGTCGCTCCAGCGCCCATTCGGCCAGCACCGTACTCAGACGACGAGACCACTCATCGGCCTCGTTGAGATAGACGTTGTAAAGCTTGTGACCAATGCGCAGCGAGCCGATGACGCGTGTCTGGTCGTCCGGCATGGACTCGACCTCTGCCACGGGCGCGGGCTCTTCGGCCACCGGCGGCGCCACCGCTTCGGGAATGACGTCGACCTCGGGCTCGGCCCAGGCGGATACCGGTTCCGAGTCCATGGCAGATTCGGGTAGCGGTTCCGGCAGGCTGTCGGGCTGTGGCTCAGACTGCTGGCTGGCAGACATCGCCGCCAGGCTGTCGAAATCGATGTCGGCCAGCAGGGACGCGGGCTCTTCAACGCCAGCGGGCGGCGATGGCTCGTCCAGGGGCTGGAGATCGGTGGCTTCGAATTCGACTGGCGGCGCTTCTGCCTGCGGCGACGCGGACACCGGTTCGGGATCTGCCACTGGTGCGGCTTGGGCGAGCGCGTCCAGGTCGAAACTGAAATCCGGTTCGACCTTGGCTTGCACCGGCGCCTCGATCGCCTCTTCAGGCTCGGGCAGCAGGGCGGTCTCGGTAGCGGCGGGTGCCGGCACCGCGAGTGGCAGGTACTGGCCCTGTTGGCGCAGGGCCTCGGCGCTGGCGCGGAAAGGTTGCGAACGCCAGGCGTCGGCCTGGCGCGCGGAAATGTCGTCCACCCAGCGACCGAACTGGTTCATGGCCTCGCCCGCCAGGGTGAGCAAGGGCGGGCTGGCGGGCCGTTGTTCGGCCAGCACAGTGTTGAGCAGTTGCTCCAGCGCCCAAGCGGCTTCGCCGAACTCGTCGAGCCCGACCATGCGTGAACTGCCCTTGAGCGTGTGGAATGCGCGCCGCAGCGTGGTGAGGTGCTCCAGATCGCCGGGTTGCACCTGCAGGTGCGACACCGCCTCCAGGCCATTGGCCACGACTTCGCGGGCTTCTTCCAGGAAGATGTCGAGAAGGTCTTCTTCGTCGTTGTCCTCGGCGGCGGTGGCCTCGGGCTCCAGCGGCGCCAGGTGCGAGCTCTCGGACAACCCCACCAGCGCCTGAGCACCGGCGGCGGCGTTGTCGTTCACCACCGCTTCGGCCGACTCGCGAGCTGCCCTGGCCACGCTGGATTGCTCGGCCAGCGAAGCCTGGTCGGCGAGGGAGTCGAGTTGCTGGCTCAGGTCCACCAGACTCGCGCCATCCTGCACGCTGTCCACCACGCGCTGCACGCCGTCGCTGATGGCACGGGCATCGTCCTGCGCGGGCCGCTGCATGGTGCGGGCACTCACGGTGCGCCCCATCAGCGGCAGCAGCTCACCCTTTTCTTCGTCGAACACGAACAACTTGCGGGCCAGCGCAGGCTGGTAGTTGAGCATGTCCACAAGAAAGCTCAGGGCGCTGAGGTTGTTGCCCAGCTGCTGGAAGGTACCGGCCTCGCGGGCCATGGCTTCGTCCACTTCGGTGTCGAGGATCTGGTCGACCGTGGTGCGCATGCGCGCCACGGTGTGCACCGCCTCTTCCAGTCCGAGCACGGAGAGCACACCACGCATCTGGCCGAGCTGCGACACCGCCACATGCAGGCCGGCCTTCTCCTGAGGGGTGCGGAAGAACTGATCGAGCGATTTTTCCACTTCGCCGAGCGAGACCTTGAGTTCGCCCACCACGCTGCCCATGGTCTGGCGGTCGCTCACACGGCGATAGAGCTGCTCCATCCAGTCGTCCAGCGGCTGCGCGGGTGCGCCCGCCAACACGCCTTCCAGCCGCTCGGCCAGCGCCTGCGTGCGCTCGGTGAGCTCGGGCGCGCTCGGGTCGAAGTCTTCGAATGCGGCCTCCAGGTACAAGGTGGTGGTGGCCACTTCCATCGCCAGCTCGGGCCGTACGCCGCCGGGCTCGTGCACGGCGGCATCGGCCGCCTTCACCAGCGCCTGGGCGAGCACGGTGCTGGCCGGGTGCAGCTTGAGCAGCGAGTCGCCGATCAGGCCGAACTGGTCAGCCACCTGGCGGGCGCGACTTTGATCGCCCCCGGAATACAGAGACCACACTTCCTTGGCCGTGTGGATGCGCTTGCGCGCCTGCGCCAGCACGGCCGGATCAAACCGGCCGAGCGTGACCTGGTGGTAATCCACCGGGGTGACGCCGCCGAGGTTGAAGGCTTCGCGAATCGCCGCCAGATGGGGCGTGGTCGTGGCCGATACGGCAGCGGGCTGGGCACAGAAGAACAGAAGGTCGTGCAGCAGCGTTTCGGAAATCTGGTTCTTGCCCTGGGCCAGGTTGGCAAACTGCAGCAGGATGCGCGAGGAGGCGCGCTTGACGTACACATCGGCCGGCAACAGGCGCTGCGCAACGGATTCGAAATGAGCCGCGCAGATGCACCAGAAGGTGCGCACGCGCGCATCTTCGGCACCGGCGCACAGGCCCGCGCACAGCTTCGCAAGTTGCTGCGCCGCCGCCGGGCTCTGGGTCTTGACGACCAGCAGCACCAGCCGGTCGAACAGGGACCGCATGGCGGGGTTGACCTGCAGCGGCGCCACGCCAGCAGGCGCACCCACCTCGACGCCCCGGTGCTCGAAATTCCACAAATCGGCCGGGTGCACGCGCTCGGCGGCCGCGAGTTCCTGCACCTCACGGTACTGCGCGAACAGCGCCACCGGCTGCACCGGCTTGTTGTTGAGAACCGCTTCCAGGTATTCCACCAGCGCGAAACTTGCGCGCTCGACCTTGGAGGCGGCTTCTTCGGTGCAGGTGTTGGGGCGCTGCACAAAACGCTGCACCGCCGCTTCCATGGCACGCAACACCTGGGCGGGCGCACCAAGCCCTACCATTTCCAGCGCGCCCACGGCCTGGTGCAACTGCTGGCGGGCCAGGCGCAAGGACCCGGGATCCACCGCCTCCAGGTCGTTCAGTCGTGACTGCTCGGTCTCCCGCACGAAGCGCTTGATGGCCTTGTTGGCGCCGTCAAGCGACTTGCGCAGTTCATCGAAGACCCATGCCAGCGGACCCAGGTCGGCGACCGTGTCCATCGGCTGGCTGTCGGTGGTGTCGGTGGCGGTGTCGAACATGGTGATCCAGGAAAAAAGCGGGCCTTGGGAGCGGGCTGGACTCAGGCAATCTTGAATCGGGCCACCGACTGGCGCAGTTCCTCGGCCATGGCCGAGAGTTCGCGCACCTGCTGGGCCGTGGAACGCGTGCCCTCGCCGGTCTGTTCGGTCACGGCGAAGATGTGCTGGATGTTGCCCGCCACTTCGTTGGCCGAGTCGGCTTCGCGGGACGTGGCATTGGAGATCTGTTCAATGAGGTCT
>Ga0070754_10002553_pt1 | contig 13362 bp, 32 predicted proteins | sample VirMetDEL_Sep_01_FD_75181 | JGI IMG/M metagenome (GOLD analysis project Ga0070754, IMG submission 75181) | Aqueous microbial communities from the Delaware River and Bay under freshwater to marine salinity gradient to study organic matter... | ecosystem: Environmental > Aquatic > Marine >... | reverse complement strand
TTAGATAGCAGATGGGCAAAACAAACCCCAAATAGAGCTAACGAACTGGCAGATACAATGAGGAATATATAATGTTTCAAATGTTATTAAAACCCTTGCTGGGAGTAGCTGGTGAAGTTGTTAAAGGTGTCGTAGATACTAAGAAAGCAAAAGCTGAACAGAAAGTTACAAAGATAAAAGCTGAAACTGAACTATTAAATAAAAAAATAAAGGGCGAGATAGCCTATGATTTAGAAGCTATTAAAGGTTCTAAAGACTCTTGGAAAGACGAAGCATGGACTATCTTATTTATTATCATAATAGCTATGTGCTTTATTCCTCCACTACAACCTTATACAGAAAGAGGCTTTGATGCTCTCTCACGAACTCCACAGTGGTTTCAATTTGCCATGTATGGAGCAATAGCAAGTTCATTTGGTCTAAGAGGAATGGGTAAAGTGTTAGGTAAAAAATGAGTACACAAAAAGAAATAGAAGCACTACTACGCAAAGCTAAGAAAGAAAACAGAGAGCTTAGAAAAGATATCGAAGAAAAAGATTTACACATTAAATTTCTTAATGATCGATTAGATAATTGGGCTGATAAGAACGCACTGTTGAGAGAAGAAAAACTAAAGATTACTGTTGATGATGTCATAGCATTTCAAAAAGCAAAAGCTGAGTATGCTTCTTCACAAAATCAATCCCTTACAGAACAATTAGAAAAACAAGAAAAGGTAGAACTAGATGGCAACTTATCAGGGTAGAACAGTCAAACTTAATAAACCCATGAAGGGCGATGTCAAAAAATTCAAGGTGTTCGTAAAAGATGGAGACAAAGTAAAAAAGATAAACTTTGGTGATCCTAACATGAGCATCAAGAAAAACTCACCAGCACGAAAGAAATCTTATTGTGCGAGATCAGGTGGGATTAAAGGAAAAAACAACAAGCTATCTGCAAACTATTGGTCTCGTAGAATGTGGAACTGTTAGGAGAATACTATGGCATACGGATATAAAAAGAAGGTGAAGGTTGTAAAATCTAAGAAAAAAAAGAAGAAGAAGAAATAATGGCAACTAAATCAATCAAAGCACCTAAAGGATTTCATTTCATGAAGTCAGGTAATACTTACAAACTGATGAAACATGAAGGTAAATTCAAACCTCATAAGGGTGCATCATTATCAGCTAAATTTACAGTACAAACAAAACATAAAGGATAGTAATGTCAACAAAGAATGTACCTACTAATAAAGCTTTATATTCAAGAGTAAAATCTGAAGCCAAAAAAAAATTCGATGTTTACCCTAGTGCTTACGCTAATGCGTGGTTAGTAAAAACATACAAAAAGCGTGGTGGGGGTTATACAACCAAAAAAGCATGAGTAAAGCTAGTGGTGGTCTTACAAAATGGTTCGCACAAGATTGGATCGATATAGGATCTAAAAAGAAAGATGGCAGTTACGCTAAGTGTGGTCGTAAGTCTGCTAAAAAAAGTAAAAGGAAATACCCAAAATGTCTCCCAAAAGCAAAAGCGAACAGCATGACAGAATCACAAAAGAAGTCAGCAGTACGAAGAAAACGATCCAAAAAGCAAGGAGTTGGTGGGAAACCAACAAACGTCAAAACCTACGCTTAGTTATTATTAAATGGATTGATAGTGGTCTATGTGATCCTACATGGATTGAAGCTAGTTCCTACGAGAATAAATCTATGCCTATCTGCATGACTGTGGGTTGGCTACATAAGAAAACAAAAGACAAAACAATATTGTTTTCTAGCTATTCTTTAGACAATAATGAGTACAAAGAAGGCAACGAAGGTACGATACAAATAATCTATAACAAATGTATTATTGAAACTAAAGAGTGTTGAGATTGTGTTGACATTTTATTTCATTCCCTGTCATTTTCCCAACACCCTTTTCCCTAAAAATCCATGTTTTTCATGAATCATACATAGCTATAAAGTAGTGTCGAGGCAGTGTCAATCTATATCTACTGCCAATAATTATCTAAGTGTTGAAAAAGTGGTGGGTGTAATAGGATTTGAACCTATGACCTTTTGCGTGTCGAGCAAACATTCTACCACTGAACTATACACCCTATGGTAATTGATTAATTTTTTCTTTGACTCTATCATTATTAGACTGAGCATAATTCATTACTGATCTATAATCTTTCCAGCCACCAATATCCATTAAATCTTGTGGTGTAGCATTACTATATACTGAAAGATTTGTCGCCCATGTATGCCTACAAGCATGACGTTTCTTACTCTTATCAACTCCAGCTTGTTCAAGCATATAATCCCAACGAGGTATCAGACCTAACTCTGTATTCTTCCTCTCCTTAACATTTCTCCATTCAAACAAATAATCTTCCCTATTATTGATTTTCATTAGCCAATCATAAAGTGTGCTATGGATAGGAGCTACCCTCTCTTTTTTTTGTTTATTCTGCCACAATCTTATTGTCCGTTTAGCCATGTCTATATCAGACCATTTCACATTCAACGCTTCTTGTATTCTTGCACCTGTATAGATCAGAAATACAAACAATAGTTTGATTTGAAAGTCTGCATTGGTTTCTAAACACCTTTTAATTTCTTCCAATGTAAAAATATGTTTTGGTCTATCAGATTGATTTAAGACAGGAAACTTACTCATACGCAAATATGCACACCATTTGTTTTCATTGGCATAGTGCATTACTCTCCCTACAGGAACGATATAACCTGTATTCACAGTATGATACTTAGATGACATTTCTATTTTCATATTACCCATTTCAAGATCACTAAATCTAATACCTTTGTATTGTCTAATGACAGGATATCTCTCATAAGCTAGTTGTGTGATCGTATTGACATTTATATCTTTCAATAAGTAATCACCTAACAGCTTTGCATTTTTTTCAAAATGTTTTTGTCTATCAACACTAGGCATATTAATAGGATCATTAAGTATCTGCTCTGTAGCATAACCAAATGTTTTAAATTCTAAATTCTCTAGTGATGAAGTAAGATCAGATATTCTTTTGGTAAGAACTCTTTGTGCATCTTTTAACTTAACACACCCTGTGCTTTCTGCATTTATCACTACTGACTCTCTGCCAAAACGCAGTGTGCCTTTTATGTAATAGTAGGGTGATCTTCCGTCTTTACGCTTTTCAATTTTGAGCATAGTCCTAATACCTCCTTTAAATCGTTTTCAAAGCAATACCATTTATTGCCCATGAAATTATTTAACTTAGGATTTTTAGGGTTGCTCTGTCTTACTTCTTTTATATGGTTTTGTATAGTTCTTTCGTGGCAATCAAAGATTTTTGCTATGTCTTTATAAGTGTATATTTTATCTGTCATTGTACTTCCATTTCTTTTATTGGTATAACTCTTAATGGTGTTTTATTTTTTCCCACATACATAACCTCACAATTAAAAGCCTTTTCTTTCGATACTTTGTAAGTGTTTGGATATGTCAATTCACCACTTTTATTTTTATGAACTATCTTTACTAATGTTCCCTCTTTCCCAATCTTTCTTTCTGCTATCCCTACACTTCCTCCATTCTTCCACATAGGTTCTCTTATCTCTACAATATTCATACATTTATTCCTTTCTCTTTATGTTAAAATAGTACCCAACTTCATTTCTGTTCTTTTCAAAGCATTGTTATCTAAGATCATTTGTATCTTGGTTTCTATTCTCTCTAACTCTACATACGCCTTGTCTAACTTTTCTCGTTCCTTCTCTAGTTCTAAGTTTAAAGCAATAACCTCTGTAGAGAGTCTTGACTTAGCTTTTCTATCTTCGATACTAACTTTCTTGTTAGAGTCTAAATCTATCTGTAGAAAAGCCTTATCAATTTCATAATTACGAAGCCTCTCTGTACGATCATAGCTTCTTTTACTTTCACGATATTGTTCTACTGCTTTTGCTTTTGCATCAGCAATAACTTCAGGGCTATATCCTTCCATCTGTCTCTATCTTTTCTATTATTTTTAGTAATAATATTTTGTAAACATACGCATTGAACTTAGGTTCACTTTCTGCTCTTTGATGATGCTCTCGGCAGAGTGATGCGAGATTTTCTGGGTAGTCCAAGTTTTTACTCCCACCACTTCCACGATTTTTAATATGGTGAGTGTCCACCGCATAGTTCCCACATACAATACAAGATATATCTTCAGGTATTGCATATCCCCAATAGTCACACAAAACTTTTGTGTGTTTTTTCATTTTATCTGTCCTCTCATATTGATGTTCAATAACCCAATCAGTAAATGCTAAACTCATTTTTTACTCAACTGATCCCCTATTGCATAAACCATGACTGCAATAAGTATTATTCCTAATAGTTGTAATGATGATAATATAATTAATGCCACCTTGACCTCTCTCGTAAATTGTTAATGTAATTTTTAAAATGTATCTGAGCATTCTCAAAAGTATAACCACCTTGTGTTAATGTATTATCGGCATTGACGTATGCTTTTGCTTCTACCAAATTATTAACTTTGGTCTCAAAAATATACCAACCACATTTTAATTCCTTCATTTCAATGCCATCAACTTCTCTTGACCATTTTACAGGGTTAAAATTATGTCGTGTCATTTAGAATGGGATATCTTCAGGGTTAGTAGGCATAGGCACAGCTTCCATAGCTTGTTTAAAATCATTATTTTGCTGTTGTGGTTGATAGCCTTGTTGTTGAGATTGATAACCTTGTTGCTGTTGTTGTGGTCTTTCAGGTAATACTTCTTTTACAAATAGTTTCTCATTACCAAATGCAAAAGTGTAGTATGTAGCATCATTGTTATACTTATCTTTATTCTCCCAACCCTTTGCTATGACAACTCTTTTCTTTCTTTGTTGTCCGTCTTTTCCTGTGTATTCCTCTAGTCTAAATAGTTCGTGTGTCGGTCTCATACATATCCTTCCTTCTTTGCTTGATCGCAAAATTGTTTAACACTGCAATAGTCTTTACAACGTCTTGCTATTGATGGACGTTTCTCAATAGAAACTCCCTTTGTAGTAAGTGACAAGTTCTTGGCATGATCTTGAGCATCTTCTATTTCATCATGAAGTTTAATTGCTCTTTTCTTACCCTTTATCATTACTGCAAACTTTTCTTTATCTTTCCACCTATCTTCATCAGAACATAATGGTGTAAAGTTTTCATTATCAAATCGATACTGAGCTTCTTGATGTAATCTTATTCTGTCTTTGACATATTCATCTTGCTCTTTATTTGACCACAATCTTAATGGCATAACTTGTATAGGTAGTTTAGGATAATTATCACTGTCGTTTGCTTTTGACTTTTGCCAATCTCTAAATATTCCTATGATCTGTATCTTTGATATTTTAATTTTGTTTTGACGACATAACCAAGCATAAACATTTTGTTGTAGTTCCCATGACTCTTTTGGAAACACATAGCTCCATGCAGATGTCACTTTATAATCTTCTATTGTTTCATCACTAATTAATAATCTGTCTAACTGTCCACTTAATCTCCAACCTTCACAATCAGCATATAATCTTTTTTCTGTTATTGATTTCTTATCTGAGTTTTCAATAAGGTTATGAACACTTGTACCTAATATCGAATAAATTAATTCTGATATATCTTCCTCAATATCTTTTGCATGATGATGTTTTAATAATCGTATGCGAGGACTATCTATTAACTGACTGACAGATAGATCAGACTCCCCTCTTGTATATTGTTTCGATATATTCTCTATTGCTGAGAAAATAGAACTTGGTAGATCAAATTTATTTGTGAGTTTAGACATGGCAGATTAAGCCTTAGTCGTAGTAAAAATGTGATGCCAAATTAGTTTTTTACCTAATTCAGTAGATGTAGACTTTTCTAATCGCTGTTTACATTCACTTTTTAACTTCGCTTCTTTCCTCAATAAATCATCTTTGTTATATTCTTGCGGAGGAAATTTAGAAAGATTTAAATGAGAATATTTATAACTATAATCTGCCATAAACAGAAAATAATTGATTATTTTACAAAAAGCAAGAAAAATTTGCAGAATGTGGAAATTTAATATTCGCCTTGTATTTTATGTAAATTTGAGTGTTTTAAGTAAAATATACTGACGATAGGATAACAAATATCATAAGAAATTCTAGAGGTTTTGTTTGTATGAACATTATATACTTCAGCAGATTTTTTTGTTTCTTTAACAATAGAGCCTAATAAATTTTGTTTTTTAGATTTTATATAACAATAACTATTAATAGTATTTGTATTTTTACAAGAGTTTTTAGGGTTATAAAAAAACACTACCTCTTGTCGTTGTTGAAAAAGTGCATAACAATTTGAACTTGCAATATCATTATCAGCTATACAAATATCTATTTCATTTTCCTTTCTCATTCTAACAGATCCATCTAATTCAACATATCCAACGACAGGATATTTAATAATATTGTCATCTAATAATTTTATGTATGGAACATCTAGACTTTCACCATATTTTTTTGCGTGTTCTATGCTCATCTTTCTATGCCCTGTTAAATGCAAACTAACTGTTGATTTATCTATTCCTGTTAATTTAGATAAAGCTAATCCAGTGCCTTTTGTTAATCCTTTTATTTGTGCATATTTACGCAAATTTTCATTCATGTAAGTCATTTGCCACATATTGAAAATATAGTCAAATAATAAATTAATTTGCATAATGAGGAATAATTTAGTAAAGATAGAAATGTGGCATTTTATAAGGGGTACATATTTGATCGTGACACAGAAAGAAACAGAGAAATCAGATACTTACTTTGTGTTTACGATACCTATAAAAGCTACATTAAAATATGCAAAGAAAATCAGTTTGAGTTTTGGAATATGGAAAATATTATATGGGAGGGAACACTAATTGAATATGGATCTAAGCCAAGAGAAATGCCCAACTTGCAACAGGTTGAATATTGGAACAAATTATTTGCCGACAGAAAAAGAGCAGAGGATAATGACCTTTATACTAAAGTTCCAATTAAAGAATATGCGTAGTCCTAGCTATAGAGATATAGCAAAACATATAGGCGTAAAGACAACTAATTCGATTCACAAATATTTATATAGACTTAAAGAAAATGGTTTTGTAGATTTTATTCCAGCTATGAGAAATTCTGTAAAGGTGATTAAACATGATTGATAAATTACCAGCGATGTATTTTTTTCCAGCAGATTATATCTCAGGAACAAGAACACTTACTATGCAACAACGAGGCATATACTGTGATCTATTATTTTTTAGTCATACTTTTAACGGAAAAGGTTTACCTAACAACATTGATGAACTTTGCAGAATGATTTTTCCAATGACCTTTAATCAAGATGAAATAGAAAAACTGAGGTCAGATTTGACCTTAGTTCTTGAACAAAAATTCTTTGTTGAAAATGATAGATATTTCAATAAAAGACAACAGATTGAGTTTGTCAGAGGGTTAGAATTATCTAATAAGAGAAGCGAAGCTAGAAAAAAGAAAAAATTTGATAATGTTTTGTCAAATCAACTTGGTGTCACACCAGATAAAGATAATGATAAATATAATGATAAAGATAAAGAATTTAATAATAATATATGGGAAAAACTAAAAGTTAAAAGAGGATCAAAAAAACTAGCTTTTAGTAAATGGTTAAAAATTAAAGATAGTGTCAAAAATGACCTCTTAGTAGATAAATTCAACAATCTTTGCCAACAAACAAGTGATGATATTTATGTTCCCCACTTTGCAACATGGTTAAACCAACAAAGGTGGAAAGATGAAGAAGTATTTAGTATTGAAAACTTCAAAAAAGAACACAACATTGATTTTAACTTTATAGAAGAAAAAGACAATTTGTTATACTTCACCTCTAAAGAGGCATGGGGAATAATGGATTGGGTGTATGACAAACAAGGTAATTCCATAAAATCTAGCGAACTGAATGGCAAAAAAGAAAAAGAAACAGAAAAAACAGAAGCCTGATCCCATTCAATTAGAGGAAATGGATCGAGGTGGTCAAGAAATCATTAATATAGACGGACAAATGTTTCGTTTGCCTGATTTTAAGAAATTAAAACAAGGTTTAAAACACATTTATGGTGAGATAAACTCAAACTTGCAAAATTATTACCATAAAAACCTTTTATGCCCACAAGATAGTAAAATAAATGCTATGCGTTTTGTTGCTGGAGAAAAACTAGAAGCTCTTGCAGTTTATTCAGGATTACAATCTAGCCAAACTTTTAATTGGGATCGCTTAGAGGGTGTTCCAATGGGTAATTCACTAGAGATATTTAATATTAATGGTTTTGACGCACATGACCAATTCAATAAAGCCATGCAGTCAATTCCTTTAAACTTACAGTCAGCAACCTATAACCTTATTGTTAATGACCAACCTGTCGGCAGACGCAAAGGTATGGAAAATTTAAAGGAAAGCCTTGATTGTTTAAGAGATTTCTTTAAAATTGGATAGCCCTCATTACTCGCTTTCTGAGGGCATCTTTAACAAAGTGATATGATTAGTTTATTTTACTGTTTTTTCCTCTAAAATTTCCATTTTAGGGATTTTTCTATTTTTGTAGTTAATAAAAAGATTAGAATGAATTTTAAAAAAAGATTCATTTATCTTTATTGATGGATTATCAAACAATTCTTTAGTTTCATCATAATAATCCATTGTTATGTCATCAGTAAGAATTTTATAATTTATTTCTTGCCAACTTTCTTTATCAATACTAACAAATATATGTTCTAGTTGTTCATAACCTTTAGAATGATCTTCAACATCATTCCAATAGGTAGCCAATACTCTTTTTAAGTGTATTTGTTTTTTCATAGTTCCTCGCTTTCACAACTAATCATATTCACAATGTTAAAGAGCATAATTAAATTTCTAAAAATTTAATTTATGATCCATTATATCAAATTGGATTTTTCAATTTTTGTGTTTTGGCTAAATTTAGGCTAAATCAAATTTACTTTTATTGATTATCAATGGTAAAAAAAAATTATTTCAAAAACTTGACACGATCAATCAACAATTCTAGAGCAAAATTTTCTTAATTTTAAAAAAAATTTATTGATATATAACAATAGTAAATGCGACATCATGTCAAAACTACTAATTTGTTCTAAGACTGTTCTATTTAGATATTGGATCGTAAATGATATGTATTTTCTAAGGTGGAAATTTACGCCTAAATCTTATTATGAACGCCTATATAAATTTATGGGTGTCAGTTTTATCTCGGAACATATTAGACGCAACATTTAGAACTAGCCCAAACTTTGACATATCAGATCATGTACTTTGTGCAGAAGCTCAAGCATGGATAAATAGCAGAAGTTTTAAGTTTATTTGTATGATGATTAATGTTGAGTCGGATATCGTGGTACAAATCTATGAAAAAATCAGAAAAACCAAAAAAAAATTCAGTCAAAGCGAAGCCTTCGAAGTCGTCAAAAAAGCCATTGAACGACATATTGGCAGATAAAGACATTAAATGCAGTTTATTTATCCATAAAGATTATGATGATAACAACAATGTAATAATTGTCTTTCAAGGTTTTAATGACAAAGACGAATGTATGAAATTCGTTGAAAATTATAAATCAGATCATGAAGAATTTAGAGAAGTAGATCAAGAATATTACGGAACTAAATATACAATACATTAAGGCAACCCAAGAATATCAGATTGCCTAAAATAAACCTATTTTTAATAAAATGATGTAAGTTTAAATTTTACTTCAATATAGTTATCATCATAACTTAAAGGATTAATGTTCATCAGAATGAAATCTTAAAGTTTCGATCATATCAACTAAATCGTAAATATTAGCTTTTATGGTTTCACCTCTTTTAATATAAGGTTTTTTTAACTTAACACGTTTTTCGTTTTTTTTATCCCATTTTGATTTAGTGCATTCAACTTTAGTAATTTCAAAATCATCATAACTAAATACTGGTTTCATTATTAATTACCTCGCTTTTATTATTACTAAAATAGTCAACAGATAATAACTTATTAACTCTTTTAAGTTCCTTTAATCTGTTTATGCGTTCCCTGTGGTACTCATAGCTTGATTTACCATTACTGAAACGATATTTATCATTACTGATAAACTCTTTTTTTTCGGTTTTAATCATTGTTTTTTATCCTCGCTTTCTTTCTTAACTCTTTTATAAAGTTTGTAAGATACATAAAAGAACACAACCAATAAGATTATGTCCGCTCCGTCTAATCCTTGTAAAAACATTATTTGACCTCGCTATCTGTGTAATGATTATGAATAGAATTAATGCCTAAATTATAAACACATTCATTTTTAAATTCATAAAGTTCTTTAATTGTTTTTTTTTCAGATTTTGAATCCTCTAATAAATTCATTAATCTTTCAACAACATAAAACAAACATATTCTGTTGTCTTGTTCTTCGTATTGCATTTATAGGCTCACTTCTTTTTGTGTGAATGTATAACCAACTTCTTTAAGTTTATTAATAGCGAATTGGCTAAATGTTTTTTGATTTGTAATCTGACATAAAGTTATTGCCTTTTTACAGATTGGATAAACTAATCTATTTCCATAGACTGTTTTTACTTCTATTGTTAAGTTCATATTATATTTCGCTTTCTTCAATATCATTATAGATATTGATCTAAGGGCTATTAAAAGCCCTTAAATAAATATCTAATTATAATTTATTATGATTGATTGATCCTTTACATCATCAAGGAATATTTCTTTATTATTTAACTTTCTTCCGAGATTAATTAAATAATGTGCTAAATCCTCGCTGATACCATGAACATCTGCAATAGCTTGAACAGTCAAATAATTATTAAAGTAATCAATATAAAACTCTGTTGCGTTTATAGTTCTTAACATTATGCAACCTCGCTTTTTAATTGGTTAACATAATCATAAACAAAAGTTTCGCCTACAATATAAGCGTACATATTGACAACACTTTCAGCACTTGAAAGATCAGTTGACACTTGACCAAAATTGTCTTGCTCGTAATCTTTAATAATATTAATTACGTCAAATGCATGATCGCCAAGCCATTGTTTAGCTTGATAAGTTCCAATGATGTAATAATCAGTATTAAAACAATGGTGATGTAGATCGTCTTTATTTTCTTCAATCCATTCTTTGTCTTGTTCTTCTATATAGTCATAGAAGTATTGTTTGATTTCGTCTTGTTTGTAATAGTTCATATTAACTCGCTTTCTTAATTATCCTTAATAGATCAAATATATATTAATAAGTCAAGTAGATTTATTGACAAAATACGAAAATAATAGAAAGATTGACACAATAAGGAATAATAAAGAATCACAAAAGGCGGAAGAATTACAATAGAAATAATGCCAAATTTACACCAATTAAGATAAACATATAGAGAAAGTATAAAGGAATTGAATAGCTATACTAATGACATCACTTATAGAGGGATAAGAAGTATATTAAATAAAAGTATCTACTTAGTTAGTGAAACCATTGATATTATTCGCTTATGTTATGTTAGTATTAAGATCAGTTATATTAAGAAAAGATAATAATTACAAAATTACACAAAACATTTACCAAAGCTCTTAAAGAAACGCATATATAATTATATTTACAGTCATAAAGCTACATAAATAAACATAAAGTAAACACTATTACTATTGTTGGCTTATTTATTGGTTAAGAACTGCACCAACAAAACATTTTATTTAATTTATAATAATTAATAAATAATATTTATAATTGTTATATTGCAATAACCCCCCTTCGCCTGATTTAGATTGAGATACAACCCATCTTAACTGAGGGGGCAAGTCTCTAAAGGCTTTAAAAAAGGCACTAGATTTTAGATAAAAAAAAAGTAGCATAATAAATAGCAGTGGAGATTTTTAACGAATGAAAAAAAAGAAGAATAAGAAGGTTACAAAGCCTCAAGTAAGCGTGATGAGTGTTTTATTAGGTGATCTACCAGATAGGTCTCCTGTGGTACAAAATTCAGGAAAAAACCTAGTATCTGATCGTAGTGTCGCTAGAGTTAATGACTATCTCAAGGGTAATCAAAAAGATGACGCATGAACACAATTACGATTCCGTATAAGCCTAGAGAATTACAACAACAAGTTCATAAGAACTTAAAAAGATTTAATGTATTAGTATGTCATAGACGTTTTGGTAAGACAGTGCTGACAGTCAATGAGTTGATTAAGAAGTGCTTACAATGTCCTCTACCAAGACCTCGGTATTATTATATAGCACCGACATACAGTATGGCGAAAAGGATAGCTTGGGATTATCTCAAGTATTACACTTCTGTTTTGCCGAATATGGATTATCACGAGACCGAACTAAGAGCTGAACTCCCTAATGGAGGCAGAATACAATTACTCGGTTGTGAACGACCACAAACCCTCAAAGGACTTTATATCGATGGTGTTGTATTAGATGAGGTAGCTCAGATGCCACCAAAAATGTGGACTGAAGTAATACGACCAGCACTATCGGATAGAGAGGGTTTTATGATTGCGATTGGTACGCCTCAAGGACATAACTCTTTCTTTGATTTGTATAATCATGGTATGCACAATGATGGTTGGTATGCTACAAAGTTTAAAGCATCAGAGACGAAGGTCGTCAAAGAAGAAGAATTAGCCGAAGCAAAAAAATTGATGCCTCCTGAAATATACGAGGCAGAATACGAGTGTAGTTTCGAAAGCTCCGCAATCGGAGCTATCTATTCACAAGGTCTTAATAAGGCAGACGAAGATGATAGAGTAACATCTGTACCTTATGATCCTACGTTAAAGGTATCTACCTTTTGGGATTTAGGAATGGCAGATAAAACTGCTATATGGTTTGTTCAACAAAAAGGAACTGCCATACACCTTATTGATTATTTTGACGATAGTGGCGAGTCATTAGAATACTATGCTTCTATCCTACAAGATCGAGGATATGTGTACGACACACACTACCTTCCTCATGACGCCAATGTCCGAGAAATCGGAACAGGTAAATCACGAGTAGAAATCGCACAGAGTTTAGGTCTATCGACCAGTATTGTACCCAAGATGAGTATAGACGATGGAATTAACGCAGTCAGAATGACATTATCACGATGTTGGTTTGACTTTGAAAAGACAAAAGAAGGATTAGATGCCCTAAGACAGTATCGTTGGGCAGTCAATGATAGAGGAGAAAGCAAGAATAGACCACAGCACGATTGGACATCGCATAGTGCTGACGCATTTCGCTATTTATGTACTGGATTACAGGAAACGAAAAACTGGTCATCGCAGATTAACTATCCGAAGCTAGGAATTGTATAATGAAATTAACAAAAGAAAGATTAAAAGCAC
>Ga0070754_10002550_pt1 | contig 13379 bp, 11 predicted proteins | sample VirMetDEL_Sep_01_FD_75181 | JGI IMG/M metagenome (GOLD analysis project Ga0070754, IMG submission 75181) | Aqueous microbial communities from the Delaware River and Bay under freshwater to marine salinity gradient to study organic matter... | ecosystem: Environmental > Aquatic > Marine >... | reverse complement strand
TTGCCCACGTTCTTGGCGGCCGCTTAGAACTGGCCGCTCATGAGCTGGGCAAGGTATCGGTTGAGCGCTCCCACCGGGGGCGAGATCGACATGTCGTTGTCGTTGAGCACCACCAGCAGGCGTCCTTCGGCCACACCGGCGTTGTTCAGGGCCTCGAACGCCATGCCTGCGGTCATGGCGCCATCGCCGATGATGGCCACGGCCTTGCGGTTCTCGCCCTTGATCTTCGCGGCCAGCGCCATGCCCAGCGCTGCCGAGATGCTGGTGGACGAATGGGCGGTACCGAAGGTGTCGTATTCACTCTCGTCGCGACGCGGGAAACCGCTGATGCCGCCGAGCTGGCGCAGGGTTCCCATGCGGTCGCGGCGGCCCGTCAGGATCTTGTGCGGGTAGGTCTGGTGGCCCACATCCCAGACCAACCGGTCTTCCGGCGTATCGAACACATAGTGCAGTGCCACGGTCAGTTCCACCGTGCCCAGGTTGGAGCTGAGGTGGCCTCCGGTCCGGGCCACGCTCTCGAGCAGGAAGGTGCGCAGTTCGTCGGCCAGCGGCGGCAATTGCGCGCGCGTGAGGCGCCGCACATCCTTTGGCGAATTGATCGTGGACAGCAGGGAACTCATCGGCAAATTGGTTCGGGTAATGTCGTGGGGGCCTTGCGCAAGGGCTCAGTATGCACGCCGGCCCACCCAGTCGGCCAGCGCATGCAGGATGGCCATGTCGTTCAGCTGGCACCCGTCCAGGGCGGCATGGGCTTCATCGAGCACCTGACTGGCATAGTCTTGCGCCTGCGCCAGCCCCATGAGGGAAACAAATGTGGGTTTGTCGGCCGCGGCGTCCTTGCCGGCGGTCTTGCCCAGGGTGGCCGAATCGGCAGTCACGTCAAGCACGTCGTCCACCACCTGGAAGGCCAGCCCCAGTGCCGCACCGTACCGGCCCAGGTGGGCCAGCGCCTCGGGCGAAACGGGTGCGGTGGCCGCGCCCATGATGACGCTGGCCCTGAGCAGCGCGCCGGTCTTCTGGCGATGCATGGCCTCCAGCGCAGACTGGTCAAGCGCCAGGCCCACACTGGCCAGGTCCACCGCCTGCCCCCCGGCCATGCCTGTGGCGCCAGCGGCTTGCGCCAGCAGGCGGCAGAGCTGCGCGGCCATGTCGGGCGGCACGCTTCCATCGTCGGGCACCAGCAGTTCGAATGCCAGTGCCTGCAGGGCGTCGCCTGCCAGCAGGGCCTGCGCCTGGCCGAATCGCACATGGACCGTGGGCTTGCCACGGCGCAGCACGTCGTTGTCCATGCAGGGCATGTCGTCGTGCACCAGCGAATAGGCGTGGATGAGTTCGACCGCACAGGCTGCCCGCAGCGCCGCCTGATGCGAGCCGCCCAAGGCCTCGCTGGTGGCCAGCACCAGCAGTGGACGCAGCCGCTTGCCACCGTCAAGCACCGCATATCGCATGGTCTGGCCCAGACCCGCCGGTGCGTCGGCGGGCACCCAGGTCGAGAGCGCCTGCTCCACCTCGTCCTGTTTCGCCTGGCGCCAGGCCGCGAAATCGACCGAATCGCTGAGCACGGCGTTCAAGCGGCGTCCCAGGGTTTGAGCTCACCGCCTTCGAGCACCTTGATCTGGTTCTCCACGGCATCCAGCCGCGCCCGGCAGAAAGCCAGCAACTCGGCCCCACGCTGGTAATGGGTGAGCAATTGTTCCAGCGGCAACTGGCCGGCATCGAGCTGTGACACCAGCTGCTCGAGCTCCGACAACGCGGCCTCATAACTGACGGGCACGGCGGAAGCAGACTCAGGAGCGGAACTGGAGGCGGGTCGTGTGGTCATAAGTGGGGTGGTCGCGGGGCCGCAGGCGGGCCGGGTGACATTCTATGCACAGCACGCGTTGCAGACCCACGGGGTACAATCCGGCCCTTTTTCCAAACTGACGGGCCCCCAAGCCCGGAGGGACGCACCACTCCACCCATCCCGCGCGAATTCGTCTGACGAGCACAGCGCTTACCCTGCCCCTTCATAGGGGGAGTCTCTAGGTCAGGACCCTGATGTCTGATTTAAGTCTTCAACTGCAGCAGGCCGCAAGCCAACTTCCGGTTTCCAGCTACTTCAGCGAGGCGCTGTTCCAGCGCGAAAAGGAAAGCCTCTTCCAGCGCGGGCCCCGGTATGTGGGGCACCAACTCTCGGTGCCCAATCTGGGGGACTACTACACGCTGCCGCAGGAACGCGGCGGTCGCGCCCTGGTGCACACCGCCAAGGGGATCGAGCTTGTCTCCAACGTGTGCCGGCACCGCCAGGCCATGATGCTGAACGGCAAGGGCAACCTGTACGAAACGCGCAGCGGCAGTGCGGGGGGCAACATCGTGTGCCCGCTTCACCGCTGGACCTACAGCGGCGTGAACGGCGAGCGCGCCGGGCAGTTGCTGGGCGCGCCCCACTTCGAGCAGGACCCCTGCCTGAACCTCAACCATTACCCACTGCGCGAATGGAACGGGCTGCTGTTCGAGGACAACGGCCGTGACATCACCGCCGATCTCGCTAACATGGGGCCGCGCGCCGCACTCGACTTCGACGGCATGGTGCTCGACCACGTGGAACTGCACGAGTGCAACTACAACTGGAAGACCTTCATCGAGGTCTATCTGGAGGACTACCACGTGGCACCCTTCCACCCGGGGCTGGGTGGTTTCGTGACCTGCGAAGACCTGCGCTGGGAGCTCAAGCCCGAGTATTCGGTGCAGACCGTGGGCGCCGCCAACCTGCTGGGCAAGGCCGGCAGCCCGGTGTACCAGCGCTGGCACGAGCAGCTCATGAACTACCGCCAGGGGGCCATGCCCGAGCACGGCGCCATCTGGCTCACCTATTACCCGCACATCATGGTGGAGTGGTATCCCCACGTGCTCACGGTGTCCACCTTGCATCCGGTGAGCGTGGACAAGACGCTGAACATGGTGGAGTTCTACTACCCCGAAGAAATCGCAGCGTTCGAGCGCGAGTTCGTCGAGGCGCAGCGCGCGGCCTACATGGAGACCTGCGTGGAAGACGACGAGATCGCCGAACGCATGGACGCCGGCCGCAAGGCCTTGCTGGCACGTGGTGACAACGAGGTGGGGCCCTACCAGAGCCCGATGGAAGACGGCATGCAGCACTTTCACGAGTGGTATAGACGGAGGATGTACCCCCCCGCGCCGCCTTCGGCGTCACCCCCCCGGGGGGGCGTCACCTGCGGCCTGGCGGAGCCAGTTCCGCGGTGACCCTGGAACACAGCCGCGTGCTCGTGGCGCTCAGGGGTCGCTAGCATGCAGGCGCTTTGGATGTTGCTGGCTTCGCTGCTGTTCGCCACCATGGCGGTGTGCATCAAGTTCGCCGGTGCGCATTTCAACAGCTTCGAGATCGTGTTCTATCGCGGTCTGGTGGGCGTGTTCTTCTTGATCGGCGTCACGCGTGTGCGGGGCGTTTCGCTGCGCACGACCGTTCCCATGATGCATTTCTGGCGCAGCGTGGTAGGTGTCACAGCGCTCGCCTCGTGGTTCTATGCCATTGCGCACCTGCCGCTGGCCACCGCCATGACCTTGAACTACATGAGCAGCGTGTGGATTGCCGCGTTCCTGCTTGGCGGCGCACTGCTGCTGCAGGGGCGAGGGGCACCGGTTCGCCAGCAGAGTCCGCTGTTCCTCACGGTGCTGGCGGGATTCGCCGGCGTGGCCATGATGCTGCGGCCCACGCTGAACGAAGACCAGATTCTGGGCGCCTTCGTGGGACTCATCTCGGGCGTGTTTTCCGCCTTCGCCTATCTGCAGGTGGCCTCTCTTGCCCGCGCGGGTGAGCCCGAGAGCCGCACGGTCTTCTACTTCTCTGTCGGCGCCATCGTGGCCGGGGCATTGGGCATGCTGTTTGTCGGAGCCAGTCCCTGGACCTGGCCCAGCGCGATGTGGCTGCTGCCCATCGGCCTGATCGCCGTGCTCGGGCAACTCTGCATGACAAGAGCCTATTCCAGCGGCGCCACCATGGTCGTGGCCAATCTGCAGTATTCGGGCATCGTGTTTGCCGCGCTCTACAGCATCACGCTTTTTGGCGACGAACTGCCCCTGATCGGATGGCTGGGCATGGCGCTCATTGTGATCAGCGGCATCGCGGCAACGGCTTTGCGCACACGCGCCGTGCCCAACGCGCCCGCAGAAGAGCACTGACATGCGGGTCTGCCGCACAATGCGCGCATGTACACGACCCTGATCGATCCCGCCCAGCTCATGCAGCTCATCGCCAGCGGCGCCCCGTTGCGGATGCTGGATGCCAGCTTCGAACTGATGAACCCCGAAGCTGGCGCCGCGCAGTTCGAGGCCGAACACCTCCCGGGTTCGACGCATGTTCATCTCGATCACCACCTGAGCGACAAGACCGGCGCGGACCGGGCCAGCGGCGGCCGTCATCCCCTGCCTTCCCGCGAGACCTTTGCCCGGCGGCTGGGCGAGCTGGGCGTGGCCAACGACATGCAGGTGGTGGTGCTCGACCGGCAGGGTGCGAACTACAGCGGGCGGTTGTGGTGGATGCTGAAATGGTGTGGCCACGAAGCGGTGGCGGTGCTCGACGGCGGCCTGCCGGCCTGGAAGGCCGCCGGGGGTGAGGTGGCCAGCGGACCTTCGCCCGCACCGGTGCCCACCCGTTTCGAACTTCGAACCGCGCTGGCCCAACTGGCGACCACCGCCGAGATCGCCGGCACGCTCGGGCGGCCCGGCCTCACGCTTATCGATGCGCGCGCGTCGGCCCGGTTCCGCGGCGAAACCGAGCCGCTGGACCCGGTTGCGGGTCACATTCCCGGGGCGCTCAACCGCCCCTTCGGTGAAAGCGTGACGGGCGATGGCCGCTTCAAGCCGGCCGATGAGCTGCGCGCCGAGTTCGAACGCCTGCTGGGTGGGCGCGACCCGGCCGGCGTGGTGCATCACTGTGGCAGCGGCGTGAGCGCCCTCCCCAACCTGCTGGCCATGGAGATCGCGGGACTGGGCCGCACCCGGCTCTACCCCGGCAGTTGGAGCGAATGGTGCAACACGCCGGGGTTGCCCATCGCGCGGGGCTGAGCCCGCACGAGCAACGTTCCCATGGCGCGGCCCTCGCAGAACCTCGAATCGCCGGCTGCCCCTGCCCTCGCAGGTGGCCCGCGCAAGCGGGTGCTAGCCCTGCTGTCGCTGGTGATCGGCGTCGCAGCGCTGCTGGTTCTGGTGCTCGACCTGATCGTGGCCAGCCCCGGTCAGCATGAAGCCTGGAACTCGGCTGCCATGGTGGTGGTGGCAGGGTTGGCCTGGTGGCTGATCCGCACCGACCGCGAGCGGTTCGTGGCGCACCTGATCGTCTTCGGTACCCTGCTGATCGCGATCAATTCGGTCATCACCTTCGGCTCCGTGCGCACCGCAGTGGGGTTCCTCTTCGTGGCAGCTGTCGCGGGTGCCGGCACTTTCCTGGGTCGCACCGCGCTGGTGCTCACGGTGGTGGCCAGCGTGGGCGCGCTTGGCGTGCTCACGCTGGCCGAGTCCCGCGGCTGGCTCAGCGCCACGCCTTACTTCGAGGTGGGCGTGCGGGTATGGATCACCCACTCGGCCACGCTCGTGGTGGTGGCCGTGATGGTCTATCACAGCCGGCGCCAGTTGCGCGCCTCCTACACCCGCCAGACCGACGAACTGGAGAGGCGCCGCAAGACCGAGCAGGAGCGCGATCGCAACCTGGAGCGGTTTGCGCGCATCTTCCGCACCAACCCCAGCCCCATGGTGGCCCAGTCGGCCCGATCCGGCATGATCCTGGACGTGAACCCCGCCTTCGAGCGCTGCTATGGCTACCAGCGCTCGCAGGTGCTGGGCCGCCAGGACAGTTTTCTCTGGGCCTCGCAGGAAGAGCGCGAAGCTTTCATGACCTTCCTGTTTGCCACGCGCCGCGCCGAACAGTACGCGGCGCACGGACTGCGCGCAGACGGCAGCGTGTTCGATGCACTCATTTCCAGCGAGATGGGCGACGACCCCGAGGACAAGCTGATCATCACCACCATCTCTGATGCGAGTGCGCAGAACGAGTTGCTGGACCGGCTGCGCCGCTCGGAGGAACGCTTCGCCAAGGCCTTCAACTTCAGCCCGCTGAACATGACCATCACCCGGCTCTCGGATGGGTCCTTCGTCGAGGTCAACCGGGCCGAGGACCGCGCCCAGGGGCTGGCACCGGCAGACCTCGAGGGCAAGACCACGGTGGAAATCGGGTCCTGGCTGACGCCCCAGGACCGAGAGGTGTTCGTGGAGTGCCTGCTTCGGGACGGCCGGGTTGACGCCTACGAAACGAAGATGCGCCACAAGGACGGCCACCTGGTGGATACGCGCCTGTGGGCCGAGTTGGTCGAGGTGGACGGCGAGCGCTGCATTCTTTCCTGCACGGTCAACATCAGCGAAGAGAAGCAGCGGGAGAACCTGCTCCTCAATGTGGCCAGGGGCGTGGCGGCCGAAACCGGCGAGGCCTTTTTCGGCGCCCTGACGCGCCATCTGGAGCAGACGGTGGGCGCCGACATGGTGGTCATCGGAGAGTGTCGGGAGGATGGTCGCGTGCGCACGCTGGCCATCCAGCAAAACGGGAAGTCCGCTTCGAACTTCAGCTTCAACCCCCACGGCACGCCCTGCGGTCAGACCCTTCGTCAGCAGGACATGCTGGTGTGCGACAACGACCTGGCCGAGCAGTTCCCACAGGCCACCAGCCTGATTTCTTCAGGCTGTCAGGCCTACCTGGGCAAGGCCCTGCGAGACGCCGACGGCACGCCCATCGGTGTGATCTTCGCGCTCTGGGGGCGCGAGGTGGAGATCCGGTCCGACACGCAGGCGCTCATTGCCATCTTCGCCAGTCGCGCCAACGCCGAACTGGTGCGGCTGCGTCGCGACCGGGAAATCCAGCAGTTCAGCGAAACGCTGGAGCAGCGCGTGCGCGAACGCACGGCCGATCTGCAGAACCTCAACGCGGAGCTCGACTCCTTTGCGTATTCGGTCTCTCACGACCTGAAGTCGCCGCTGCGGGCCATCGACGGCTTCACGCGTCTGCTCAACGAAGCGGTGGGCGAGCGCCTGAGCGCCGACGAGCGCGAATTGCTCGATCGCGTGCTGCATTCCACCAGCCGCATGAGCTCGCTCATCAACGACCTGCTGGCCCTGGCCCGCGTGAGCCAGGGGCGGCTCGATCGCCAGATGGTGGACCTGAGCGCCCTGGCCACCCAGGTGCTGCTGCAGGAACGCCAGAAGCACCCCGATCGCGACATCGAATACCGTGTGGAGCCTGACTTGAAGGCCCACTGCGACCCGCGCCTGGCGCGCATCGCGCTGGAGAACCTGCTCGCCAACGCGTTCAAGTACACCCGCACGCGCGAGAGGACCCTGATCGAATGGGGCTGGCTGCCCACCCGGGACGATCAGCCCGGCATGTTCTTCGTGCGCGACAACGGCGTCGGCTTCGACATGGCTTATGCCGACAAGCTCTTCAAGCCGTTCCAGCGGCTGCACATGCCAAGCGAATTCGAGGGCACCGGGATTGGCCTGGCCACGGTCCGCCGCATCATCGAGCGCCACGGCGGCTCGATTCAGGGTGATGGCACCCCTGGGGTTGGCGCCGTCTTCTCTTTCAGTTTCGGCGACCCACCGGTCTCAATGTGAGTGGGCCAGGCCGCTGACCAGCGTCACCAGCCCGATGCCCGCCAGCAGCCAGGCGATCTGTGCCACCGTGGCACGCAGGCCCACCCGCTTCTGGAGTTGTGGAATCAGGTCGGCCAGTGCCACATAGACGAAGCTGCTGGAAGCCGCCACCAGAAAGTACGGCAGGTAGTCTTCCAGCCGGGTCAGCAGAAAGTAACCCACCAGCCCACCCAGCGCCGTCACGGTGCCCGCCAGTGACACCTTGATGAGCGCGGCCCGAGTGGTGGTGGAGGTCTGCCGCAGCACCACCAGATCCCCCATGTGGTGAGGCACCTCGTGCGCCAGCACCGCCAGTGCAGCGATCACGCCCAGGCGCATGTCGGCCATGAAGGCCGAGGCGATCAGGATGCCATCGCCGAAGGCATGCACACTGTCCCCGGCGAGCACCGTCCAGCCGCCCGAACGGGGTTCATGGTGATGATGGTGATGGTGATGACCCTGCTCGTGCTCATGCGCGGGATCCTCCTGATGGTGCTCGTGTCCGTGATGCCAGAGTTCGGCCTTGTCAAGCAGGAAGAAGAACACCAGCCCCCCCAGCAACAGGGCGAACAGCTCGTGCGCGCTGGCCTCGCTCTCGAACGCCTCGGGCAACAGGTGCATGAAGGCGGTCGCCATGAGCGCGCCTGCGGCCATGCTGAGCATGTGCTGCGTGTAGCGGGCCATCATGGCAAAGCCCAGCAGGGCGGCAAGCCAGACACTGCCCACGCCGGCGGCAACGGTTCCAATGAGGATTGCGAGAAGGATCATCACGCGCTCGATCAGCCACAAAAAAGGGCCGCGATCTGCGGCCCCGGAGGTCAATGGTGCAGGCGGAGCTTCAGGCCACTCCGTGCTGCTTGAACCACGCCACCGCCCTCTTCCATCCGTCCTCAGCCGGTTCCTTGCGGAAACTGGGCCGGTAGTCGGCGTGGAAAGCGTGCGGCGCGTCGGGGTAGACCACGAAGGTCGACGCTTTGGCCGCCGGACTACCGGCTGCCAGAGCGGCCTTCATCTTATCAACCGTGTCAAGGGGGATGCCGGTGTCGGCGCCACCATACAGGCCCAGCACCGGGCTCTTGAGGCTGGCGGCCACATCCACCGGGTGCTTCGGGCTGAGCGGCGACGCGTCGCCCACGAGGCGCCCATACCAGGCCACGCCCGCCTTGACCGCCGGGTTGTGGGCCGCGTAAAGCCACACATGGCGCCCGCCCCAGCAGAAGCCCGTGACGCCCAGTTTGCTGGCGTCGCCACCGTTGGCCGCCGCCCACTTCACGGTGGCGTCCAGGTCGCCCATCACCTGCGCGTCGGGCACCTTGGAGACCACTTCAGCGATCAGCTTGGCGATCTCGCCATAGCTCTGCGCGTCGCCCTGACGCACGAAGAGCTCAGGCGCAATGGCGAGGTACCCGGCCTTGGCAAAGCGGCGGGTCGTGTCGGCGATGTACTCGTGCACACCGAAGATTTCCGAGAGCACCAGCACCACCGGCAGACCTGTCTTGCCGGCGGGCGCGGCGCGGTAGGCGGGCATCTTGAAGCCGTTCACGTCGATCATGACCTCGCCCACGGTCAGGCCATCGGACGGCGTCTTGATGGCCGTCTGCGCCATCAGCGGCGCGGCGGCTGCCGCGTATCCCACGCCGAGCGCAGCCTTGAGGGCGGTGCGGCGGGTGGCACCGAGTTCGGTGGACTGGCCGGGCAACAGGGCATCCAGGTCCTGGGCGTGTCGTTCGTCGAGCATCGTCGTGTCTCCTTCAGTTGGTTGGAAATTCAAGTGATTCGGTGCAGCATGGGAAGTTCAGCGCGAGGGGCAGTCTTTCAGAAATGCCGCAGGACTGGCTCTGTCAGGCTGCTGGCATTGCCCCCTGGGGGGAGGCGCCGCAGGCGCTTCGGAGGAGAGTCAATCAATGCGCCTTGTCCCAGTTCGGGCCAAAACCCACCTCGGCCAGCAGGGGCACCTTGAGTGCCGCCACCCCGGCCATGAGCTGCGGAATCTCGGTCTTCAGCCAGTCCACCTCCCCTTCGGGCACTTCGAACACCAGTTCGTCGTGCACCTGCATGATCATCTTCGTGCCCCTGCGCTGCTCGTCGAGGGCCTTCTGCACCGCCACCATGCTCAACTTGATGAGGTCGGCGGCCGTGCCCTGCATGGGCGCGTTGATGGCCTGCCGCTCCAGTGCCGACAGCTTCGCGCCTTTGGCATTTCTGATGTCGGGCAGCACCAGGCGTCGGCCGAACACCGTCTCGACAAACCCCTGTTCCTTGGCCCGCTGGCGCGTCTCGTCCATGTAGCGCTTCACGCCTTCGAAACGCTCGAAGTAACGTGTGATGTAGTTCTTGGCGGCTGTGTTGTCGATGCCCAATGCCTTGGCCAGGCCGAAAGAGCCCATGCCGTAGATCAGGCCGAAGTTGATCACCTTGGCGTAGCGTCGTTGCTCGCTGCTGACCTGCGCGGGCTCCATGCTGAAGACCTCGGCGGCGGTCGCGCGGTGCACGTCCAGGCCGTCGTGGAAGGCACGCAGCAGCGCCGCGTCTTCACTGATGTGGGCCATGATGCGCAGCTCGATCTGCGAGTAGTCGGCGCTGGCGATCACGTGCCCGGCAGGCGCCACGAAGGCTTCGCGCACGCGCCGGCCTTCGGGCGTGCGGATCGGGATGTTCTGCAGATTCGGGTCGTTGCTGGACAGTCGGCCAGTCACCGCAACGGCCTGCGCGTAGTGGGTATGAACCCTTCCGGTGCGCGGCAGGGCCAGTTGCGCGAGTTTGTCGGTGTAGGTGCCCTTGAGCTTGGACAGCCCTCGGTGCTCAAGAATCTTGGCGGGCAGCGGGTAGTCCTCGGCCAGTTTTTCCAGCACTTCCTCGTCGGTGCTGCGCGCACCGGTGGCGGTCTTCTTGATCACCGGCAGGCCCAGTTTGTCAAAGAAGATTTCGCCCAGTTGCTTGGGGCTGGCCAGGTTGAACGGCTGGCCGGCAATGGCGTAGGCCTCCTGCTCCAGCGCCACGATGCGCTGGCCCAGTTCGTGGCTTTGCGCGGCGAGCGTGGGCGCGTCGATCAACACGCCGTTGCGTTCGATGCGATAGAGCGCCTCGCTGCTCGCCATCTCCAGCTCGTAGACGAACTTCAGCTTTTCGTCGGCTTGGAGCTTTGGCCACAGGGCCAGGTGCACGTCCAGCGTCTGGTCGCTGTCCTCGCACGAGTACTCAGCGGCCTTGGCCACATCCACCTGGGCAAACGGAATCTGGTGCGCGCCCTTGCCGCACAAGTCTTCGTAGTTGATACCCTGGCGGCCCAGGTGCCGCTCGGCCAGACTGGCCAGGCCGTGCGGCTTGTGCACTTCCAGCACATAGCTCTGCAGCATGGTGTCGTGCGCATAGCCGTGCACTTCGATGCCGTGGTTGGCGAACACATGCCGGTCGTACTTCACGTGCTGGCCAAGCTTCTTGCGGCTGCCGTCTTCCAGCCACGGCTTGAGCCGCGCCAGCACTTCGTCAAGCGGCAACTGCACCGGTGCGTCGGGCCCGCTGTGGCGCAAAGGGATGTAAGCCGCCTCGCCCGGCTTCACACTGAAGCTGATGCCCACGATCTCGGCTCGCATTTCGTCCAGCGAGGTGGTTTCCGTGTCAACGGCCACGAGTTCGGCTCCCTGCACGCGGGCCAGCCAGTCGTCGAACAGGGCCCAGTCCAGGATGGTGTCGTACTTCAGGTTGGTGGCTTGCGTGGTGCCGCTCAGGTCGGGTTCGTCAAAAAGGCCCGGTGCTGCGTGCCCCGAACGCGCCTTGTGCTCTTCGATCAGCTCGGGTGGCACGTCGTGCTGTGTCAGCGACTTCACCAGTCCCTTGAAGCCATACGTTTCGCCGAACGACTTGAGCGCTTCTGTGTCCTGCCCCAGGATGGCGATGGCCTCCAGTGAGGGCAAGCCCCCGATGTGGTCCTTCAAGTCGCAATCGGTCTTGATGGTCAGCAGTTCTCGCCCCTTGGGCAGCCAGTCGAGCGCGTTGCGCAGGTTTTCCCCGGCCGCGCCCTTGATCTCGCTCGCGCGCGCCACCAGTGCTTCGAGCGAGCCGTATTCCAGCAGCCACTTCACCGCCGTCTTCGGCCCCACCTTGGGCACGCCCGGCACATTGTCCACCTGGTCGCCCACCAGCGTCTGGTAGTCCAGCATCAGGCTGGGGGGCACGCCGAATTCGGCCGTGACGCCGGCAATATCCCGCCTGCGGTCGTTCATGGTGTCGATCACGGTGATGTGCTCGTTCACCAACTGGCTCAGGTCCTTGTCACCGCTGCTGATGATGCAGGTGATGCCCTGCTGGGCGGCCACGTGGGCCAGCGTGCCGATGACGTCGTCGGCTTCCACGCCGGGTACATCCAGCACCTTCCAGCCGAGCAGCTTCACGACCTCGTGGATCGGCGCGATCTGGGCGCGCAAGTCGTCGGGCATCGGCGAGCGGTTGGCCTTGTACTCCGGGTAGAGCGCGTCCCGGAAGGTAGGCCCCTTGGCGTCAAAGACACAGGCGGCATAGTCGGCGCGCACGTCCTTGCGCAGCTTCTGCATCATGTTGATCATGATGCGGATGGCGCCGGTTTTCAGAACGGTGCCATCGGGCAAGGTGGTGCTCATGGCTTCACCGCCGGCGAAGAACGCGCGGTAGAGGTAGCTGGAGCCGTCGACCAGCAGCAGCGTGGGCGCGGGGTTCTGGGGGGAGGTCTGGGCGTCTGACATGGCGCGATTGTGGCGGAGATCGGGTCACATCCAGGCTGTCGGTAGCTGCGTATCCAGTCGTAACCGGCCACGTCCCCTGAACACTGGACTCGGCCTGCCTTGCCTACAATGCCGCATGAACCCGAACATCCGCCGCCCCCTCGCCGCACTGGCCCTCGGCCTGTGCGCCTCCCTGACCGCCCTGACCGCCCTGGCCCAGGTGGCCCCTGTGGCCCCGGTGGTCCCTGCCGAGGTGCCGCGCGAACCGGCGTCCCCGCGCGACCGCATCGAGCGCATCACTCACGAAGACAGCCTGACCCGCATCGACGAACTGCGCGTGGGCGGCCAGACCCAAAGCATCGACGTGCAACCCAAGAACGGCGCACCGGCTTACCAGATCCAGCCGGAAGCGGGTGGCTCGACCGACTCCGGTGGCAAGCGCACCGGCAACGCCGGGCGCAGCAGCTGGCGTGTGCTGAACTTCTGATCGCCCGCCACATGGCCGTCTACACCGAAGTCGCGTTCACCGAAGCCGCTGCCCTCCTCCACACCCTCGACCTCGGCGACCTCACCGAACTTCGGGGCATCCAGGGCGGCATTGAAAACACCAACTACTTCGTGACCAGCGAGCGCGATGGCGCCACGCTCGAACACGTGCTCACGGTATTCGAACGCCTCAGTTTCGAGCAGTTGCCGTTCTACCTGCACCTCATGAAGTTTCTCGCCGGGCGCGGCATTCCGGTGCCGGCGCCGGCGGCCGACGCCCGTGGCGAGATCCTGCACACGGTGCAGGGCAAACCGGCGGCGGTGGTGGACAAGCTGCGCGGCCACAGCAACCTCGCACCGGGCGTGGAGCACTGTGAGTCGGTGGGCAGCATGCTGGCGCGCATGCACCTGGCGGGGGGCGACTTTGCGCTGCACCAGCCCAACCTGCGTGGACTGCCCTGGTGGAACGAGACCGTGCCGGTGGTGCTGCCGTTTCTCAGCCCGTCCCAGGCCGACCTGATT
>Ga0070754_10002544_pt1 | contig 13399 bp, 15 predicted proteins | sample VirMetDEL_Sep_01_FD_75181 | JGI IMG/M metagenome (GOLD analysis project Ga0070754, IMG submission 75181) | Aqueous microbial communities from the Delaware River and Bay under freshwater to marine salinity gradient to study organic matter... | ecosystem: Environmental > Aquatic > Marine >... | reverse complement strand
TACCCAGAAAAGATTTCGAGGCAGTTCTTAAGCAGAATGGTCATTATTCTCATTGGGAAAGAAAAGAATCAGATCATAACTTTGCATACATTAAAATGAATGTAAGGGCGTCTTAATGGCAGTTCATATTTTAGATGATTTAAGTTATGTACCAATGCCTGAGGAATTAGGTATTGAAATACACGAGCATGGCATATACATTATGACTACTGCTCCTAGGATCAGAGCCTTAAAGGCAGATGGCTTTCTTGATTTTGGTATTGGAGATACCAGAGAAGATGGTATGGGTACTATTGCAAAAAGAATGGTATCACTGTCTAGTTCTAAAGATCCGCTTTGGGAAAAATCTATCTTAGACACAATTCCAGTTCCAGGATACAGAGATTATGCCTTGCATAAAGAAGTAAGAGAAAACTTTGCATGGCAACGAGAAAATTTGACAGTTAAAAACAGATATTCAGAAATGTTCAGGAAGAAAGTTCCTGAAGATATGGTACAAGACTTTATCGCAACTGATGATTTTACACCAATCAGGGAGTGGCTAGTTAAACATGTCAGAGAATGTGCTAGTGTTTTAAATACAGAACACATTAAAGGTAAAGTCAAATTAAGAGACATACAAAAAACTGTTGAGAAAAGAATAGTCAAAGGTGTTGCTAAAAATGGCATAGATACAAATTTTGTATGCGAACTTGCGGCAAGACTGGGTAAGACTATTTTATTCCTAAGGACTGCTAAAACACTTAGCAAAAGATTCGGCCACAAGGCTATGTTTGTTATGGCTTATGGTGTTGGGTTGAGTGTTAAAACCAGTTATGCTAATGAGATTGCTAGGTTCCAAGACTTTGCTGACATGGTATTCATAGACAATGCTAATGCTGATGCAGAGAAACAATACAAGAAAGCAATCAAGCAAGGATTATTTCCTGTGGTATTTGTCAGTCTTAACCAAGACGAAGAGTCAGACAAGTTAAAATGGATTGGTAAAGTTAACCATGATTGTATAGCATTACTAGAAGAAACAGACTTTGGTACGCACACAGACAGTCAAGTTAGCAAAATGGATATGATACTTGCTAACAAGAGTGTTACCAGAATCAATGCTTCAGGAACAAACATTGGTAGGATTGCTAAAGCAATGGGTAACGATGCTATAAACGAAGTTATCAGTGTTCCCTATAGTATGGTGGAACAGGATAGCAGTATTCCTGATGTAGTATTGCGTAAGTTTTATAATATGTATTTCAATCCTAAACTAAACGACAAGTTAGAAGGCTTTGATGAAGATGTATTGCCTAATATTAAAAAGATATTAGAACAATCTGCAACACAATATCAATTTTTGTCTGCATTGTTCCAAGACATTTACAGTTATCAGCCTATATATGGATTAAGCATAAACAAGGCAAGTGGTACACAGATTGACCATAGTATGATATTTGTAAACATCACTAAAAACGCAATGAAAGAATTATCAGAGGTTATAGAAACTGCTTGTCCTGAACATAAAGTGCTTATACTTAATGGTGAGTTTACAGATAATAAAAGTGCTGAAGGAAAAACATCTGAAGAATTAGTTAAATTGCAAGATGGCATCTATCCTGGCAGAGACAAATTGATTGTGCTAACAAATATGATGGGAACCAGAAGTTATAGTGTACCTGAAATACAGGCATGTTTGTTTCTTATGGACGGTGGTGATGTATATCCATACATGCAGAAATACAGCAGATGTTTAACACCAGGTTTTGGTAAAACACACGGACACATATTTGATTTTGGTTTTGATACAAATAAAACTCGAAATACAGAAATGTCTATTGCTGTTGAAGCCGCAATTATATCTATGACATCCGGCGCATCATATCCTGACAGTATTAGACAGGTTTTAGATAGTGTAAACATCAAGGATATGATGACAGGCCAATGGTTAGATGCTGATGATGTGATTAAAAAGTTTGAAGACACAGATAAGTTACTAGAAGTTGCTAACACAACTAGAATAAGTATTGAAAACCTATCTCAAGAATTATTAGAAATACTGCTCACCATAGAAGAAGGTCCTAATAGTTCCAATAATACAAATATAAAAAACACTATTAAGAAAGTTGGTAAGACATTTGAACAAAAAGGTAATCTTAATAGTAAAACAAAGGACAGTTTAACTATTAAGATTAAACGAGCAATACGCAGGATGAATGAGGGTGCTACCAGTGTAAGTGCCTTTGTAGATTTTAAAGAAAATACATTTGAAAAGTGTTTGAAAGTTATATCTAAAGATGCTGAATTGGATTCACAATTCAAACAGTTTTTTGGTATTACAAGTAAACAGGCTCTTAAAGTATTACCACTACTACACACACATATTTTAGATATTGTGGTACAGAGTTCGCAGAAAGGTGGCAGTATGCGACATGCTTGTAATACTAAGATTGGTGTATTAGGTGCACCTGATAGCAAAGTTTTATGGACTATCGCTTTAAGCAGAAGAGAGATAAAAAGAAAGTTAAATAGTAGTAAGACAAAGAAAATCTTACTGCCGGCAGTTGGATACGGTACTATTATAGAAGTGCTAGTTGACCTTTATGGCAAAGGTGTTGTAAAGAAAATAACTGCTGTAGACAAATACAGATGTTTTACAAATGATATCAAGAGAAGATATCCTGAAGCAACTGTTATAGAAGGAGATTTTTTGGAGATGAATATGAATAGAAAATTTGATGTTGTTATAGGTAATCCACCTTACGGTTCAACTACATCACAAAAAAATAAACCATGGATGGATTTTTTAAAAAAATCTATGGAATTAAGTGATAAAATTATATTTGTACACCGGAGTTATTGTTTGTTGGATTAAGCGATAGAATAACAAAGTTAAGAAACTCTATAATTCCTTTTGTACAAAATATTAATTATGATGCAAACAATTTTTTTATTGTAGGAGAAAAAATATGTTCTTATTACATAGACTTATCTAAACCAACAAATAAGATAGAAGTATGTAAAAACGATAAGATATATAATTTAGATAAAAATAAAGATGGATATACTCTATTAACTGAAGATGAAAAAATTATGTATTCTATTTTTGAAAAGGTAGATAGTTCCTCGTTACCGATTATAAACTATTATTCTAATTATAATAATACAGATGGGTCTTCTACACCTAAATTTTTAGAAGATGACGGAATTATTAGTAAAGATAAATCATCCAAATTTAATAAAAAATTTGTACATTCATGTGCTAATATTTTTTGGACATCCAAAAGTTTTGAAAACTACGAAAAAATAAAAGTATTTGTTCCCTTCTCCTCTTCTTATAAAAATATGATTGTAGATGAAGGGGTTGTTGGAAAACAGGTTGAGGGTATACTCGTAAAAGATCATAAAGAAGGTAATATAGTTAAAGAAAACCTATGTAATAAACTTTATGATTTTTATGTAAATAATAAAAAAACAGGAGGGTTTAATACACCTATATTTTCATTAAAAGATTTTGGTATATACGAAAAGAAAAAACAATCAGAAATCTATAAAGTTTTTAATTTATCTAAAGAAGAAATTAAATTGATTGAAAAAAATGTTAAATGAGTTTAAAAAACATTTAAGAAATAGAGAGTATATGAGCGGCATAGCCCGTGATAAACTTCGTGTGAAACAAACAAACGAAGTTTTTACTCCTACTGAATTGGTGCAAAGGTGTTTAGATGACATACCAGATAAAACAGTATTTTCAAATCCAAACAAAACATTTATAGATAACAGTTGCGGTGACGGACAGTTTCTCAGTGAAGTATTAATACGCAAACTGGAAAACAGCATAGACTTTGAAACAGCACTGAGCACCATATACGGTGTGGACTTGATGCCGGACAATGTAGAACTATGCAGAGAACGACTACTATGCGGCAGAGATGACTTAAAACACATTGTAGAGCAGAACATAGTATGTGCAGATGCACTCACATACCATTATAGATTTGATGGTACTGCACCAGATGTAACTGACAGAGATTTAGTTGCAAAAGCAAACAACATAGAAGTGGATTCAAACATGCAAAAGCAACCAAAGGAATCAAAAGAAAAACTTACTGCTGACGAAGGAGTATTAAATAAGTTTTTCTAAAAGTTTAGGCCCTAGCGGAATTTGATAGATTCAGAGTAGAAACACAGAATTTATCACCGCTCAGGTATAAAAAACAGCCCTGTGTGCCTATTTTTACAGTTTTTTTGCAAAAAACACTTGATTTTTTCCAAAAAAGCATTATATTATATATAAGAAAGATAAATAAAATTGTAATTTAGCAATAGATTACATAGGAAGATTAAATCTTCAAAAGTGCTCGGACTATTGCTATATGGAAATAGTCTTCAAAAGAGCACGGGTTTATTCATCCAAGATTAGAATGATGTAACTAATTAGGCAACTAACATAGAACATTATTTTTTGGGGCAACCAACAAAGGACTGGAGATGGCAACATCAAAGGAAACCAAGAAGTTTGCCAAGTGTCGTGAGGAGATACGGACACACACAAACGGAAACGACCTCACACGCGATTTTACTTTTCGCCTTATAGGGTTAAGTAAAATTAATTGGAAATAAAATAACTTGCTTAATTAAAAGGAGATATTATGAATACAAAAGCATTTAGAATCACATCAGATTCACTTTCCCCACTATATAGAGCCACAGTTGGATTTGACCGACTATTTGAGGAGTTTGACAGACTTCACAGTACATCAAGTTCACAAGGCTATCCACCGTATAACATTAGCAAAAGCAAAGACGACGATGAGGTCTATTTGATTACTCTTGCAGTAGCAGGATTTAAAAAATCTGAAATAGATATAGAACTCAAAGAAGGAAATCTTTTGATTAATGGTACCGTTAAAGATGACCCTAAGGCGCAAGACGACATAGAGTATCTACACAAAGGTATTGCAGAAAGAAATTTCTTCAGAAGTTTTAAACTTGCTGAATACGTGGAAGTTAAAAGTGCAAAACTTGAGGGCGGTCTACTTAAAGTAGAACTATTTAGAAACGTTCCTGACGCACTTAAACCACAAAAAATCAAAGTATCTTAATCTTTGATATAAATATAGGGGAGAGGGGAAACAAACTCTCCCCTCCTATATTTTATGGCAAGCAAAAGTAATAAAAAGAAAACAATAGTATATATGATACCAGAAGGTGAATCTAGAGATCATCATACCTATCATTATACAGCAGTAAAAACTAAAACACTCATACAAGAGAACAGGAAACTTAAAATGAAAAAATATAATCCTGTTAAAAGAAAACATGAGATGTTTGTTGAAGCAAAATTACCTAAACATCAAAAGTAATTCTTGACATTTACTTAGTTTGACCGTATACTAAACATAAAGGTTATATATGGCACGATCACAATCAAAAACAATAGAAAAAACAGAATTAAAATTTCCTGATAGGTTTAAAGTAATCATCTGGAACGATGATCATACACCTATGGATTTTGTTGTTCAATTACTTGTAGAATTATTTGATAAACCTCTAAAAGATGCACAAAGTATAATGCTAGCCATTCATAATGAGAACAAAGGTGTTGCCGGAGAATACAATTTTGAGGTAGCAGAACAGAAAGTACATGAAGGTTCTACTATTGCTAGACATAACGGATATCCATTGAAATTAACAATGGAGAAATTGGTATGACCGATGTCAGCAATCTGGCTGATAACAAATATACAGCAGGTTTTAATACAGTCACAGAAACAGAAGATTTTGAACCAGGCTTAACAGAAGATACTGTTAAACGTTTGAGTGCATTAAAAAACGAACCTGAATGGGTAACAGAATTTAGACTAAAAGCATTTGCACATTTACAAACAATAAAAGAACCAACATGGGCTCATGTAAGTTATGCACCAATAGATTATCAGGCATTAAGTTATTATTCTGCACCTAAGTTTAGAAACAAAGATGAGATACCACAAGAAATATTAGAAACATTTGATAAATTAGGTGTACCACTACATGAACGTGATGCACTATTAGGTATAGAAAACAAAGACCCAAACATAATACCCACAGTAGCAGTTGATGTGGTATTTGATAGTGTGAGTATTGCTACAACCTTTCAGAAAGAATTAAAAAAACATGGCATTATATTTTGCAGTATAAGTGAAGCCATACAAGAACATACAGAACTCGTAAAAGAGTATTTAGGTAGTGTTATTCCCATAAAGGATAACTACTTTGCTTGCCTAAATAGTGCCGTCTTTACGGACGGCACATTTTGCTATATTCCTAAGGGAGTTAAATGCCCTATGGAATTAAACACATACTTCCGCATCAATGCTCGTAATACAGGACAGTTTGAAAGAACACTGATTATAGCAGATGCGGACAGTTATGTCAGTTACTTGGAAGGTTGTACAGCACCAGCATATGATGAGAACACATTACACGCCGCAGTTGTGGAACTTGTAACACATGACAGAGCAGAGATCAAATATTCAACAGTACAAAACTGGTACCCAGGAGATGAAAATGGTGTTGGTGGCGTATTAAACTTTGTAACAAAAAGAGGATTATGTAAAGGTGAAAGCAGTAAAATTAGTTGGACACAGGTTGAGACAGGTAGTGCCGTTACTTGGAAATATCCAAGTTGTATATTACGAGGTGACAATAGTGTTGGTGAGTTCTATAGTGTTGCGGTAACAAAAGGCAAACAACAAGCAGATACAGGAACTAAGATGCTACACGTTGGTAAGAATACCAAGTCAACCATTATATCCAAAGGTATAAGTTTTGGAGACAGTAGTAACACATACAGAGGACAAGTTCGTATAGGTAAAACAGCAACAAACAGTAGAAATTACACACAATGTGATAGTTTAATGTTAGACAATAGTAAGGCAATTACTATTCCAGTTGTATCACAACATAACAATTCCAGTATTGTAGAGCATGAAGCAAGTGCAGGTAAATTATCAGAAGAAGCATTGTATTATTTACAGAGCAGAGGATTAGATGAAGAGAACGCAGTAAGTCTAGTAGTAAATGGTTTCTGTAAAGATGTATTTCAAAAGTTACCACTGGAATTTGCCGCTGAAGCAAATCAATTATTAAATGTCACATTAGAAGGAGCAGTAGGATAATGTTAGTTACACAAGAGTTTACAGTTAAAGTAGACGGAAACACAATTCTGAATGATTTAACATTAGAATATGGTCCTGGGATACATGTTATCATGGGTCCTAATGGTGTAGGTAAAAGTACTTTTGCTCATGCTCTTATGGGAAATCCAAATTACGACACTGAAGGTGCTGTGGAATTTTATGGAAAAGATTTATTGGCTATGGAGACATACGAACGAGCAAGAGCAGGTTTGTTTATAAGTTTTCAAACTCCAACACCAATAGAAGGATTAAGTAATTTTCAATTTATAAGGCAAGCAATGGTTTCTTTGAATAAGAATAATAATATCAAAGAAAATTTATCCAACTTTAGACAGTCAGCAACAGATTTAGGTTTGGGTTCTGAATGGGATAAAAAACAATTGAATCTAGAAGCAAGTGGCGGTGAAAAGAAAAAGAATGAACTTATACAATTAGAAATGTTAGATCCTAAATTAGCAATACTGGATGAGCCTGATAGTGGTTTAGATATAGATGCTATTAAAATACTTGTAGAAAAACTAAGAGCATTTGTTGATAAGGGAGACAAGACATTAATTATTGTAAGTCATTATGCAGAATTAATAACAAAGTTAAGTCCTGATACATTAACTATATTGGATAAGCAGGGAAATGCAAAACAAACAGAAGACATACAGGTTGCATATGATATATTAGAGAACGGATTTAATGGCTAAGTTAGAATATAATATAAAAGAACTTAGAAACTTCTTTGAATCTGGTATACGTTTAAATAATTTAATTAATGAATCCTCTCCTATGCATGATATTGCTAGGGAATGTTATGACTCTTTACTTAAAAATAATCCAATAGATAATAAATTTTATAAACACATGCAATTAAATATCTTTAAAGATCATCTTAACATAGCAGATCCAAACAGTAAATCAAAAGATTTAAACATTATGAACGATGTAGAACATGACATACTTATTGATGATGGTCTTATAAGTATGAATGCTGATAATTATTGGGGCGAAGAGCCTATAAAACTTTTAACATCAGACAAAAGAAACAATGGACTTAAATTATATCAGCCATATTTAAAACCAACAGGCAGGTTAAGTGATGTGGCTGTAATACATTCTGTTAATCCGGTTGGATATAAGATTAGACCAGATCAAAAAATTACATCCACTGTAATGTTTGCAGACAAATATGCTGATAACGATCTTAGTTGTAACTTAGTAATTGTAGACATAGGAGAAAGAGCAAACGTTTCTATATCAGAGTTTATACAATCCAAAAAAGGTGCAAAGATTATTAAAGTCCTTTATTTACTTAGAGATGGTGCTACCTTAAATTTAGAAAGAAGGTTTGATTTAGACAATAAAGATAAAACTTTATCATTAATGGAAAGTAACTTTGTACAATTTCCAGGCAGTACACTTAATGTGAATACTATAAGTGAAGGTAACAAATATAATCAAGATCTAATGTTTATAGATGTATATAAAAATTGTACAACAAATATAAAAGGTTCACATTATCTGTATGATAATTATAAAAATAATTCAGTAGTAAATGTACATCATAAAGGACCCAACAGTACAAGTAAAGTAGATATTAGAAGTGTGTTAGAAGATAAATCATATAGTAGTTATCTAGGTGAAATTAAAGTAGATAAAACTGCAGAAGGTGTTGACGCAGATCTAAAAAATAAAAATTTATTATGTAGTTCAGAAGCAACTGCTTTCACAGAACCCCAACTAGATATTAATACTAAGGAAATCGCTTGTTCACATGGTTGCACAATAAGTAATATAAATAAAGAACACTTATACTATTTAAATAGTAGAGGTATAGACAATGTCGCAGGAGGCGACATCATAAAGCAATGTTTTCTGACTCAGTAAAGAACGAATTTCCTACGTTACAAAACGATACAAGTCTAATATATTTAGATAGTGCCGCCAGTACACAAACACATCAAAGTGTATTGAAACGTATGAACAAATATTATGAAGAACAACGATGTAATGCTAATAGGGGAGACTTTCCTATTAGTCAACAAATATCAGCAGATATAGAACTAGCCAGAGAACAAGTTGCAGAATTAATAAATGCTAAGCCAGAGCAAATAATGTTTACTGCTGGTGCAACGGATGGTCTTAATATTATAGCAGAATGGTATAAAGATGCTCCGTATGTAATTATAACAGAAGCAGAACATACAGCAAACATATTACCTTGGATAGTGCAAGGTAGAACTATAGACAATGGTAGACTAATTGTATTACCTATAACTGATCGAGGAACATTAGATACAAATAAGGCATGTGAACTACTTGCTAATTACCCTAACGGAGTTTTAAGTATTCACAGTCACAGTAATGTAACAGGCATTGGTACAGACTATAAGAAACTAACTAAGGCCGCACATGGTCAAGGTATTAAAGTTATAATAGATGGCTGTCAAACAATAGGAACACATGAGTTTGATCCTTATACTGTTGATCACGCAGTCTTTAGCGGACATAAAATGTATGGTCCAACAGGTATAGGGTTTATGTATAGTAGGCTTCCTTACGATAGATATAGAAGTGTTAGATTAGGTGGTGGCTCAGTTGTTAGTTATGACTTGAATGGTAATATTGACTTCTATGACGGTCCTGCTAAACATGAAGTAGGCACACCTAATATTGCAGGCATACTTGGTTTGGGTGTTGCGGCAGAATACATTAAGTATATAGGTTATGATGAAATGATAAAACATTTTACTGAAATAGATTTTGCTATGAGTGATACAGATATATTTAATTTAAAAGGTTTAGATTTAATTTATAAAGATTACAGACAAAACGGAAGATATGTTTATACTTTTAATTGTAATGGTTTTCATCCTAGCGACGTTAGTGCATTTTTAGGTATTCAAAACATTGCTACTAGAGTAGGAAAGATGTGTGCTCATCCTATTGTAAATAAATTATCAGGAGGCAAAGGTTTATTAAGAGTTAGTCCTGGTATATACAATACAAAGGAAGATATAGAAAAATTATCAGAGGGTTTATGCAAAGCGATAGCGAAGTTAGTTTAGAAGAAAAAGTACGTCGAAATTTGCGTAGAGTTATTGATCCTGAAATAGGTATTAATATAGTTGATCTTGGCCTTATTTACAAAATAGATGTAAACAAAGAAAACGATGTTCAACTACTTATGACATTAACTGCACCTAACTGTCCATATGGCGATATGATTCTTATGGAATCAGAGTTTGCTATTAGAAGTACTGAAGGAGTAAATCTTATACAAATAAATTTAACATTTGATCCTCCTTGGAATCCTGAAGTACATGTGTCAGACGAAGCCAAATATCAAATGGGGATTTTATAATGTATGATAGATATCCTGAATTTATAAGTACAGATCCTAGAACACAAAGGAAATCTATTAGATCATATACAATTACACAGGATTTTACTGAAAAAAGATATCAAACATTTTTTGAAAACATAGAACTAGAAGGCAAAACTGTACTAGATTTAGGTTCTTGTGTGTCATCATTAGGTGCTTGGGTGCTTGATAAAGGTGCTAAACACTATCATGGTGTTGAGTATGATCAAACCCTATGCAATTTAGCAAAAGATAATCTTTCTAAATATTTTAAAAACTTTACTATTACACAAGATTTTATAGAAAACTTTTTTAAAACTAATACAGAAAGATTTGATATTATTGTTGCATCTGGTATTATTTATGGATATTTTAATCCATCAGAATTCATAGACGATGTCGTAAAATTAGGTAATAATATTATAATAGAATCGAGACACCCATTAGAAAGATGGCTAAGAGAATCAAAGTTTAATACAGAAGGGCACCTTCCAATAAACTATTTAAAATCCTTAGAAAAACTTCCTATAGTAGTGTATTATCCTGGAAATGCATCTATGATGTTAAGTGACAAGGCATCTAATTTAAAATTTAATGGCTCTTGCCCCACAAAGGGATTTGTAGATTATTACTTTGACCTAAAAGGATTTAAAAATAATCAAATATTAAATGACAATATCCAAAAAATATGTCCTGAAGTATATAATAGTAATAAAAGATATGCTTGTTTTTATACAAAGATTGATAATCCTAAAAGTGTAGGATTTAAAGATTCGTTTAGTAATAATGATTATACAATTTCTGGATATTATAATGGATAAATGGAAGTTTGATAGTAAATTAGCACCCAATTTTGTTGATCATGCTAGGAAACACATACCTGACTACGATAAAGTAATTGATATTTCTGTTGAACTTTGTGAGGATTTATATCAAAAGCATAGTACAATTATAGATGTAGGTTGTGCGTCAGGCGAAACATTAAAACGATTACATTCTAAAGGGTTCAAAAATATTTACGGTGTTGATAATAGTCAGGCTATGTTAGATGAATGTCCAAACGATATTGCAAAATACACATTATCAGATACATATCCAACAAATTTTCCTCCTATGGATGTGATTATATGTAATTGGACGTTACACTTTATAAAAGACAAAGTTTCATATTTAAAATCTATGAAGGATAATTTGAAGATAGATGGCACATTAATTTTATCAGAAAAAACTACACTAGACCCATTAATGATTAGCAAATATCATGAATTTAAAATACAAAATGGTGTAACACAAGAAGAAATAAAAGTAAAAGAAAAACAATTACTAGATGTAATGTTTATAGATGATATAGAATGGTACATCAATACACTTAAAGAAGTAGGGTTTAGTAAAGTAAATGTAATTAATGCTCATTATTGTTTTAATACCTTTATTTGCAGGATCTAATTAATAGATATAATAAATACATCTTATTAAAGGAGAAGAAAAATGGCATTTGACATTAGAGTACCAGATGTAACTTTTAAAACAAGACGTGAAATTACAGAAGCACCAGGTTTCGAATGGTATGATCTTAAATCACAAGAAATATTTGAAGGTAAACGTATAGTTATTTTTAGTTTGCCTGGAGCCTTTACACCAACATGTTCAAGCACACATTTACCTGGATATGAATTGGCATATGATGATATCATTGCAAAAGGAATAGACGAAGTATATTGTCTTTCATGTAATGATACTTTTGTAATGAATGCTTGGATGAATTCACAAGATGTATCTAAAGTAAAACCACTTCCTGATGGATCAGGTGAGTTTACAAGAAAAATGGGATTCTTAGTAGATAAAAGTAATATTGGGTTTGGTATGAGAAGTTGGAGATACTCAATGATTGTTAATGACGGTATTGTAGAAGCACTTTTTGTAGAACCAGGTATTGAAGATAATGCTGATGGAGATCCTTTTGTGGTTTCTGGTGCACCAACAATATTAGAATATTTAGAAAGTTAATTTTACATATATATTAGCATCTGATGTTTCAGTAACAATATAATCGCCCACAGTCTCAAAACCGAATTTTGTATAGGCAGGCAGGGCGGTTTTTCTTGGAATGCTCCACAACATTTCACACCCTTCAACTTTGGCCTGATGTGCTGTCATTAGAAATAACATTTGGGCAACGCCTCCTTTTCTATACTCAGGGTCTACCCATACGCCTCTACTACGATATTGTTTGTCAGTAGTTTTGTGTCCTGAATTTACGCCTACTAATTTATTATCTAAATATGCTCCCCAGAAAGTTGCAGGGTAATTAAATATATCCATATTAATAGGGTCAGGATTCCCTTCAAACGGCCATGTCATCGCACTATGAGTTTCTATAGCACTAGTTCTATTGGGCCATAATTTTGTTTGCCAAATAGATTTTATCTTTTCAAAATTTAGCCGTTCTATCTTCATAACTATATTTATAGTAGATAAATATCAATATCAGTAAAACAGAAAACACAGGATACACCATGAGTTTACAAGATTTAGATCCACGATGGGATAATCAAACATTAAACTATGACTTAGAAAAACACAATTGGCCTAAGTTTTGGTTAGATGTTGCAAAGGACAAGTTCCCTCAAATAGAAACATTAGAAACAGTACACAAAGTATTGCAACCAACAGAAGTTGTTGAGTTGGGTAGACATTTACAGGATACATGCGGTAGTTCAGAGTTTATAGACAGAGTAGACTCCTACTATTCAGATTATGTTCCAGACTTACTTAATGGTGAGGACTGGATGTTACAGAGATTCTTTACAATCAGAATGGTTATTCCTAACCAAGCAAAAGAAGGTAGACTATTAGCATTTCATCAGGGCATTTGGGTAGG
>Ga0070754_10002542_pt1 | contig 13405 bp, 18 predicted proteins | sample VirMetDEL_Sep_01_FD_75181 | JGI IMG/M metagenome (GOLD analysis project Ga0070754, IMG submission 75181) | Aqueous microbial communities from the Delaware River and Bay under freshwater to marine salinity gradient to study organic matter... | ecosystem: Environmental > Aquatic > Marine >... | reverse complement strand
TAATTGTGAGGCTTTACGGACAGTTTCCCTGCTAAAATAAATATAATACTCATCTTCACCATTTTTACGATATATTGGTTTGTTTGGTATTAATACAGGTCCGACTAATATTTTTTTGTCTTTATCTTGTTCTGCAAATTTAAATTCTTGCGATTTTAATGCAACAAAATCTTCTTCAATTGCAGGATATTCCACAACAGAAATTGCTTCAACAAAATTGTCTTGTTCTTCGTCTAATATAAGTTCTACTATTCTCATAATTTTATAACGATTAAATTTGTTTTTTTTGCGTTTATAATGTTGCGCCTTCTACAATATTGTTTTCTAAACTTTGTGCTGTTGTAACATCATTAGCAACTACATATGCTTGGACAGGTTGTTGTTCTTGTCCTGCAACAGCATCAGCTAATTGACTTGTTTCTGTTGCGCCTACAATATTAAAACTTGGTGCAGTTGCTCCACCACCGCCACCGCCACCTGCTACACTCGGTGTTGATTTACCACTTGGATCTGTGCTTTTTATTTTTGCAATTTGCATCGCACTAAATGCCCCCGCCAAACCTGCTTGGATAAATGGATATGCAGGAAATACTGTTGTTATTGGACTATCTTGTGCAGTTTTGAAAGCGTTTTGAACACCCTCTATACCACTAATTGTAGCTTGTGCTAACGCTACTGCTTTACCTACTTTACTACCTTTACCTGCAATTTCACCAATAAGTCCCAAACCTCGTTTTGCTATATCTAATTTAGCTTTCGTAACGTCATCAGCTAATTTCTTTTCGTTATCGGCATCTTTTTGATCAGCTTCTGCCTTTAATCCTTTGTAGTAATTTATTACCTCTAACTTTTGTTCCTCTGTTGCATTTAATCTATCTAATTCTGCAAGTGCCTTTTCTTCTTCTAATGCAACTTTTTCCGCTTCTGTTTCTGCTTCTTTTTCTTTTTGCCTTTGTGTAAAGTCATCTCGGATCTTTTGTATATTAGTTAATCTTTCTTTTTCTTTAGCTTCTTTCTCTTTATCTTTTGCCTCTTGTTCTTTCCTTATCCTTTCTTGTTCAGCTTGATCCTCTCTCCTTGCTGTTGTTAGTTCGGCTGTTAGTGCTTTTTGTAATCTTAATCTTGCAGTTTCTTTAGCAATTACCTCTGCTTGTAGCTGTGCTTGTTCATTTAAATCTTCTGTGGTACTTTTTGCTAAAGCATTTTCGGCTTTTTTCGCCTCAAAGTTCAATTTAGCAACCTCTATTTCTTTTTGAGCAATTTCCTCACTAATTTTACCTGCCTCTTTTATAAATTCAATCCGTTCTTGTGCAGAAAACTTTTCTTTGTCGGCAGCTTTTTCTCTTAACTCTGCAATTTTTTGGTCTGCCTTTGCTCGTTCAATAAGTAAATCCCTTGCTTTAATTTCAGCTTTTGCTCTTTGATCAGCAATTGCACCTGCTTTTTTAGCATCATCTATAACTTCTTTGCTAAAATCCTTAACAGCTTTTGTAGTTTTGTCTATTGTATTTTCAACACCTGTAAACGCATCAACTGCACTACTTCCTGCCGACTTAACATCATCTAATGCCTCTTTAAATTCACCACTAAATACCTTTTTTATAGCGCTTCCTAAAAAACCAACAGTTTTTAATAATGCATTAAACCTATTAGTAATATTTTCTTTTAAAGCATCTTTAAAATCAATTAAAGCCTGTTTTGGATCAGTAAATACAGAAATAATTTTTTCACCTAAATTGGCAAATATGTCAAGAACATTACCGACCACCGATCCAATAATGCTCATAATCTTTTTAAATTTCTTTTGACCTTCTTCTGAACGTTTAAACGCTTGTATTAATGACGTAACTGCAATTACCAAAGCACCTATACCTGTTCCAAGTATGGCTATTTTCATTAAATTAAGACCCTTTGTTACACCTGTAATAGATTTTTTTAAATATCCTAATTTGCTAAATAGACCGCCTGTTGCTTTATCGGCTAAACTTGTAGCGCCACTATAATCTCTTTGTTCTTCGGTTAGATTTTTTACAACTGTTTTTTGTTCCTTTTGTTGGGTAGTTAAATCTTTAACAGCAAATTTCTGTTCCTTGATCAGATCTTTCTGTTTTGCTATTTCATCCCTTAACCTTTTTTGTTCTGCAAGATTATTTTTAGGTACATTCTTTAATTGCTTTTCTAAATCAAATAATTCCTTTTCCCAATCCTGTGTTAACTTTTTTGCTTCGGCTAACTCATTATTAAGATAATCCAATTGCTTTGTAGCATCCCCTAAATTTGCCCTTAACTCAAATTCTTTGACGACCATTCTATCTCTTTTTTAATTGTTTTATATCCCTCTTTTAATGTCGTTGGCAATTTGTATTTGCCTTGTGCTATACGGATATTTTCTGTTTCTCCGTTTGCGTATTTTAAATTGTCTAATATTAACCTGATCATTAGTTAGTTTTTTCAGTTATACCTGTATCAAAAGAGAAACCATCGTTTCCGTTTACATCATATTTTACCCGTACTGATATATTATACCAAGTGTTACCTTCTAAATTATTTACTTTTAATGTAGTTGTAGTATTTGGCTCTGCACTCCATAAACCACCGTTTAAATAAACGTTATAACCTGTGGCGCCTGTAACTGCATCCCAACTAACAGTAATAAAATCTGTTGATTTTGTGCTAACATTTAATTGAGAAATCCTGCCTAAATATGCAGTTTGGAAATTAGCAATTTGACTAACATATTCGTCTTTGTTGTATAATTCTAAATCCGATTTATTGGTTAGTAAATTTGTTTTGATACTATTTATCCTATAAGATTTATTGGCGATTACCAAACTATCGTTCATTTTTAACTTGATCAATATAGGAAGTGGTAAATATGCCGATACTTTTAACAATCTTGCTTTTCTGTCAAATACAGAATCTACATAGTCAAAATATCCACTATCGAATAGATTTACAGTGTCATTAGGTACTTCTAATAAATATTCGTCTATTTCTTCACCAAAATTCAATGACAAATAACCATTATATGACCAATCGAAAGATGTTAATTGAGATGGTCGTCTATAAAATGTGTTTGCTGTGCCTTGCATTTCCCACTCACTTTCACCATCTGTTCTTGTTAAACATAATAGTAATGGTTCGCCTATTGTAGGTTCAAATTGTTTGTTGAGCATTGCACCTTGACCAATTGCTGTTAAATTACCATCTTCATCTGTTAGTCTTTCGTACATCATTTTTTCGAATGGTAATTCCACTTTATAAACACCACCATCCCATTTATTATCTCCATAATTTTCTTGAGAAAAAGGTATTTGGTTTATTTCATCTGCAAATTGTACTAAAAAACTTTTTTTGCTTTTGAACTTAAATTCCATTTCCCTGTATTGGAATAACCTTTCCATATTGGAGGTTTCCATATCAACGTATTTAGTTATGTCATAAGATGATCCAATCGACATATACCAAGGCGACCTAAACGTACTTATATCACCATTAGTGTCTTTAAATACAACTAAATTGAACATTTTAAACAAACCACTTAAAAAATCCATTACTTTCATTTTTGGTATTTGTTTAGAAATGTAAAAAGTATTGTTTAAAGTGAAATTAGTAGCATTATAATTTGCAGTCCAAGTTGTTGTTTGTGTTGCAAAAACTGATGCCCTTTCTAATTTTTTAATTTGCAATGTTTGAGAACTTATAGCGATAGTGTTTTCTGATTGTACCTCAACGATAAAATCAACTAAATTTTGTTGTGTAGTGTTTTGATCAATATATCCTAAAGCAAAAGCATTACCGCCATTTTCTGCATTATATTCTGCTATTATTGATTCGTCACTTGCTCTTAATATCCTAATAGTATAACTTTCCGAAGTACCGCTAAACACATTGGCTTTTATTTCATATTGCAAATAGTGAGCGGTAGTGGTCAAATAAAGCGACCTAACATCACCATAAGAACTTGGTGTTGTAGATGTGTGAGTATAATCTAAAGGGTCATCTGTAACGTGTCTAAATCTGTTTCTAATTATTTGTGTTCCACCACCCTCATCAGCGTTAGTAATAAAACCCTCATTTCGGTGCATCCACATATAGATGTCGTTTATTTGTTGAGATTGTAGAAACCCTGTAATATTTATCTCGCCCGGATAAGTTCTGTTAATAGCATCTATAATTGCTCTAACTCTAATAGCGGGTTTTACATCTGTCCATTTTAATGGATCGCCTGTGTCATTGTCTTTATACCCATCTGTAGTGTCGTATCTCATATTTTTACTATGATGGATATTAGGTACAAGTATATCTGTATTGCCAAAATCTGTTGTAATTTCAGCATCTGTGTTACACATTAGTTTGGTGATGTTTGTTTGAGTGTAATCAAAATCTAAATCCCCATAATTTAAACTACTTAAATCAGAATCACCTAATATTTCTTTAAGTTCAACTGTTTCACCATAAAAGACCACTTTATATGCGTGTGGTACATTGTTTTTCAATGATACACTTCTAAATTGTATTTGACCTTTTCTAAAATCTATACCATTTAATTTTATTATAGCATTATGTCTAAATCTTGCATCAAAACTATTCTCAATGTCCGTATTTTCATAATGTCTAAATATTTTGTTATTTGTTTTAGAAGCAGGTAAATTAAATTGTTGACTAAATGGTGTAAAAACCTTTCCTATATCTCGTACATTGACTAAACTCTCTGTTATAGTAACACTTTCATCTTCAAATAAATCGCATCTTTCATAATTGCTTTCTATTTTGTAAACATCATTAGTGGAAAATATATCCGCATTTATAGACAACTGTGTAGCACTATCAATTGCTGTAATATGTGCTATATCGTTGCTAAATAGATTTGTTACTAAATCACCAACACTAACAGTATCGGTAAAATTTGCTGTACTATCTATCAATTTGTTTGCTGAAACAGAACTTGCCGATCCATCTACACTATTATACCCTTTTATGTATAATTCAATTATCTGCATTAGCGTATGTTGTTTATAGTATTGTAAGCGAAATCTATATCTATTGTGTAATTGATCAATTTATCGTTTAAGTGTGTTTTGTAATTAAAAGAACTACTTGCAATATTAATTGGTAATGTTTGGTTATTAATTTCAATCCAACAGGCTTCACTTAATTGCAATTGTTTAAAGACATCGTTATATTCTTCAGGATAGTAACCTGTGTTTAATACAAGTTTTTCTGTACCATTTTTTGTAAGTATCTTTTGTTGATGTCTATCTATGTTATATGATCCATCTACAATTATGTTCCTTTTGTAATCTTCTTTTTTTGTGCTTAATGTTTCGTTAAATCGCTTAAAAAACCAAATGTCTTGAAATGCACCAAATTTATTTACGAATGTCAATTTGTGTGGTGTGTATTTTGTTTCGCAAATATTTTCAACCTCAATCTTTATAACCTCATCATCTGTTTCTACATATATTGTATCGAAATCAAATAGTGTAAATTCATCTTCAAATTGTCTTAAACAAGAACTATCTTCAAATGTACCACCATCTTGTATTACACGATCTTGGAATATATCTGCACCATTTACACCACTTGTAACGTATTCTATTTGCTCGTCGGCTTCATCACTATCAGTAATTGATTTGGTATAAACCTGATCACCATTTAACTCATAAGTCACTTGGTTGGTAATTTCTGTATAGACAGGAATAACTGCAGGTGCATCATCAAGTTTAACTATTTTGGTGTTTGATTGTAACAAACCACTATCATTTTGTGGATTGGCACCATCTTCAAAATAACCATAACCATCGAAACCTAATAATTCAGTATAAGCACTCCAAGTACCTGATACATTTGTTAGTGTTTGTTTTGTTCTGTAATCAACCCAAACATTTTCAGTTGAATAATCACCATCGAAAGTATGCAATAAATAATCCCTTACTATTTCACCAATTTCGAAAGTAACGTTACCATTTACAGAATATGATGTTAATTGGAATAGGTTTGTCCTATCTGTTTCCTGTGTTCCTGTGTAAACATATAATTCCATATCTACACTTACTAAATTATCATTGTAAAAATGGATGTAATAAGGACTCCTTGCGTTAATTTTGCTCATTTATTCTAAATTTTGTAAAAAATCATTTCCTAATGCATCACCTAATTTGTCTGCATAACGATCCATAGCATTGTTATATGCTTTAGTAAAAAATAAAGATGGTCTAATTCCTTGTGCAAATATGGTTTTGCTTAATACATAACCAATAGTGTTATAGTCACCTTTTGCGAAACGACCTTTTTCATCTCTTAATCTAAAATTTCTTGACTTTGCCCAATCACCTATACTTTTTGGTGGTGGTTGTTTTGTAGTATAACTAAATCTTGATTTATCGCCTAACAATACAGAATTAGTAACCTCACCTTTTTGGACACCATTTTTAATCATTGATGGATCTGCACCAAATACACCTGCATCTTGGTATCTACCATAGTCTTCCATATAAAAATTAAGTTTAGCAAAATTTTCACTAATCTCAATATCATAATCTAAACTATCGTATAATTTTTTGGTATTGTTGCGTTTGCCTTTTGTCAAATAAGTTCTTGACTGTTGCACCACATACTTACCCCAAGTGTTTAGTAGGTTATTTAGGTTTTTTAATCGCATCTATTAATGTTATTTCTTACAACCAATTGGAAATTAAATGACCAACCTGCTAATAAATTCTCAAAACGATCAGAAAATGGTTCTGCATTTACAGAAGAACGATCAACAAAAGTATTACCATCATATAAATCACCATTAAATAAAGCGTCTGTTAAATGGTTACCAATATTAAACATTGTGTTTAGAACGTATATTGAATTATCGTCTTGGTAAATGTTTGGCTCATCTTCAGTATCGTCATTGTGTACCACATCCATTAATAAAATACTAATATCGTAAGTTATTATTTGTGGATTAAAACTTGCGTTACCTACTACTAAATGTGCAAGTGGAAATATAGTTTGTTTGTCGAGGTCTATATCAGAAATATTACCTGTCGTAACTGTGGTTATGTTATTATTTGCTAACAACTCATTTCTTAATATTTCAATGACTTGCAAATAACTTTGTGGACCTATGTTTTGATTAATTGCCATTAAATTTTTGTTTGATCAATTTTTTTTCTAATTCAGCTTTTTCCTTTTTAAATGTGAGCATAGTTAGACAAGCATTCATTCCTTGCTCGGTAATATCCTCGAATTTTGTAATATCTCCGTCGCAAAGGGCGTATATAGACTGATACCACCCCCACTTTTTTCCAAATCCTTCAACTGCTGTGGTGTTAGATCCCCCTGCTCCAAAGAGGTCATCATAACGTTCGACAATTCGATGCCTAAATTGTAAAAAAAAACAATTGAACTTACAACAGCATCCATTGGCATATTTAACATAGCATCGTGGAATAAATCCCCTTTGTATTTGTCAATTACATATTTTTCACCTTGTTTATATGTTATTGGTCTATATAAAACAGCCATAGCCTTTTCTATATTTTTGGCATCATTTATATAAGTGTCTAAATCAATGTACTCTCCAAAGGTCATTTCCTCTAAATCAGGTATAAAACCAAACTCACTATCACCCATAGTAAATCTCATTACAAGTTGTGGTTGTTGTTTAAGTACATCGTGCAATTGGTTTACTATATAATCATAATCTATTAATTTTAATGCTGTCGCTTGTTGGTAAGTTATGTTACAAAAAATCTCAAGCATTTTCAAATTGACAAACCTTTCCGAAATATCGTCGTCTTTGTTTGTTTCAATAATTTTTTCGTATTGCTTGTACTGACCTAAAGTAATGTCTGCAAGTGAAGTTGGTATTTTAATTTTTATGCCCATAATATTATAACGAATTTTGTGATCAAATTTTTAAAAATAAAGGTACAAAAAAAGAGGACACTTTCGCATCCTCTCAACTTAACACAAACAAACTAAATTATTTTACAATAAATTTAGAAAGTTCTTTATATCTGTTTTGTATATGTTCTTTCTCACAAGCAACCTCATTGAATGTAAGTTCTACTATTGATGGTAAATCTCGCATAAGATTATAAGCATTAAATGTCAATACAATACCATCTTGTAGTTCCATATTAACTTCTCCGTTTTGTCCACCCCATAAAGTTATGGTGTCATCTATATAAATATTTTCCATTACCTTATATTATTTATAGTATCAATTAATTTAAATTTTTGTTCTCGCAAATTTACAAGCATAGTCGAATTTGGTTCATATTTAGTAAATAAATCTATCTGATATTCAACTAAATCTAATTTTTCTTTAAGTTCCTGATATTGTGTTCTCATTTTATTGTTTTATTTAAAGATTAGACATTGTTTAAGATCTTCTAAATTCCAAACTTGTGTTTTTCCAAGTGTAATATTATTAACTATCACTTCATTGTTAGATAATGCAATTATAATAGCATCGTGATTTTTTTCGTCAGTTCTAATAATTTGAATTTTAGTATTCATTGTTTTAAATGTTATTGTTTTTTAGTTCCCATTCATTTATTATCTTATCTAATTGAGTGTGATATTGCTCTTTAGTTAAGTAACTACTAATTCTAGAAAGTTGATTTAGTTTTTGTGTTGTTGTTTTTGATTTCATAATTTTTGTTATTGTTTTGCAATGTAAATATACAAATTACTTACATATAAACAAAAGTTAATATAAACTATCTCAAACTATTTTAATCTTTTTTTATATCTATCCGATATTTTAATAATTTCCTTATATATGTCAAGCAATTTCTCAACATAGACAGCACCATCCATTAATTCCTGCTGTAAATGATTTAACCATTCCTCGTAATTTAAATCACCACGTTCCATTGTAGTGCCATATTTATCAAGACCAATTTTAGCTCTTTGTCTAATTTTATTGATCACTTGTTCTTCTATTTTGCTCATACTCTAAAAATATAATAATTTATTTTATCGAATTCATATTCTATCTCATTGCCATCGTAATGTGCAAATGTATGTCCATATCCATCAACAAAGCAATTTTGTGCAGTTTCTTCCCAATCTACAGCTAACCAATCAGGCATTTTAAGATCATAACAATCTTCCGTAATTTGTTTAATTTCATCAACATAGATATCCCAAATATATTGTTCTTCGATAAAACGATAGTCTTGTCCATCTATTTCAATATAAAAATCCGCTAATACTTGTAATTTGTCGTGAAGTTGTTCTATTTCCGTATCATTAACAGATAAATTTAGTTCATCAGTAATAAATTCAGAAATTTCATTTAATAGCATTTGTTCCATTTTATTAATTATTAATTATTGTTTTATTGAGTATAAATTTATTAATTTTATTTTACAAAGTCAACTACTCACCTATCTTATTTGAAAGTAATCCACCAAAGTTTTGTGCTATGATTTGCATTTTATCTAAAACATCTTCAGCATCTATTTGACCACAGATAGGATAACATTCAGTAAAATATTTTTCACCTTTTGAAATTGATTTTTTTCCAAAAGTTATTTTTTGATCAGCAATGTGATATTGGCGACCATTGTAACCCATAGTATCTCGATCAGGATTTACTAATTTTACAGAACCGATGTATTTGTTACCAACTACATAATCAATGTGGTAACCGCAATTTTTGTAAGGATAATGGTGTTTGCTCATTGTTTTATTATTTTATACAAATATAAATAGATTCTAATTAATTAACAAAAGTTAATATAAGTAATAATCCACAAAATCATAGACCTCTTGATCAATATAATTTAAAATTTTATTATCTGTTACCAATTCACCATATTCATCGTAAACCTCTACAAGTTCAACATTGTGGGTTTCAGGTGGATCAAAATATGTTCCTATATTGCCTAAACTATATTCAAATTCCACTTCGTAAATGTGATCATCGTAATCTACTTCAATTGTATGAGTTCTCATAATGTTATAATTTAATAGAATAAATATAACACTTTCTACAATTATAAACAAAAGTTAATTAAATTATCTTATAGCATAAGACCCATAGTTTGGCCTACTTAATTTGTTTACAATGCTATATCTCAAAGCATCTGTGGCGTGGTTAAAAGCATCTATTGGCTTGTTTGTCAATTGACCATTTTTGTCCTCAATGTATTTGTAATTTCGTAACTCTTTTATAAGATTTATACTATTTTCTGTGATCACCAATTTATAGCGCCTGATCATATCAATTCCAATATTTATAGATCCTTTATAAGTAGGTTTTACATTCCATCCCATTCGGTGTATCTCCTCTATAGATTTTGGCTCTGCACTATCACAATATATTTCGTCTCGCCTATCAAGTTGCAATCTTTTTAGTTCATTGCCTATATCTTGGTTGGTCATTCCTGTCCTGTAAATTAACTCATTAACGTACATAGTTTGGTCTTGTACATAAGTTTCTACAAGTGCAGTAGGATCATTACTAAATCCAAAGTCTAATCCTCTCGCTATAAGTTTTGCTTGTTGTGGTATTTCTTTTGTTGTGCTAAATTTAAACACAAGTGACCTACTTTGTCCTCTCTCACCTAAACCATAAACACGCCAATAGTTTTCATCTGTATCTTTCAGGCGTTCTATCTCGTCTATAATGTTTTGAGGTAAAAAAGGATTGTCCTTGTACGTTGTTTGATAGAACTCAACATCATCTCGTACTAAAACCTTGTCATAAATCCAATGAAATTCTTCTGATGGGTTATAGTCAATTATTATTTTTTCTGTGGTACGGAATATTAATTGTTGCCAATCTTCAAAAGTTATCTCGTTTGCCTCATTAACAAACAATAAATCCCGTTTACGCCCTCTAATTTTTTGTGCCTGATCAAGTGAAATAAATTCTATTAAATTGTCATTAATATGATACTCATTTCCACTTTTGTTATGGCTTGACTCGTTGTAGATTTTATGTTTTTTTAATATGTCAAAGAAATCCCTCATTACTGTACCACGAACAGCGGGGAAGGTTTTACGACATATTGTTATAGTTTTACCATTTTGATCATAGCAATACTTAAATATTAACCACAAAAGTATATTGTAGGTTTTGCCTGATCGAGTACCGCCCTGCTCAACCAATATTTTTTTTTGTGCATTATCACAATGCTTAAATACCTTATTGGTCGTTATCTCCACTATCGGTATCTATTATTTTAATTTCAAATAATTTCTCTCCATCTGCACCTGTAATCTCTTGGCGTTCTACATAACCTCGTTTTTTTCCTTTTGTTGCTAAATAAAATTTAATTAACGATGCGTTTCCATCCTGTATTTGTTCGAACATTTTACTCTCTGCGAAATCAAGTGCCACATTGCCAATATCTTGTACTTGTTTCCTAAATTCCTCATCATTGTTATAATACTCATAAAATGTCGATCTATGGATGCCTACATTTTTACAAGCTGTCGTTACTACACCCATTGATTTTTCAAGTGCATTGATCAAAGATGCTTTAGTGTGTCGGATTTTGTCTGATTTACTCATAATTCATTTAATAAATTTTCTATCCAATTTGTTTGTTTGTATTTTGAACTTAATTCTTGTTGTTTTAAAATTAACCGTTCTTTTTCTGTTTTATCATTTGACAAATGATCTAATTTATTGTATAATTCTTCTAAATTTTTAAATCTCAATTCTTCAATTATATTTTCTGAATAACAAGTACTATTATTGTCAATAACTAAAGGACATAAACCATTAGCAATAGCTTCCTGCACACCATATCCAAATGTTTCGTGACTTGCTAAACTTATTTGAAATCCACATTTAGATAATATTTGTCTATATTGGTTATGCGGTATTTTAAAATAGAAATTTTTGTACAGTTGTTTCAATTTAGGTATTAATGACAAATTACCTTTTGGACAACTTATAACAAACTGATCCCTATATTTTTCTTTTATGTCAAATAAATAATCTACACCTTTTTCTTTTGCTAACCTGTGATTAAAGATAACCTGATCATTTTCTAATTTTGGTTTTTTAAAATTATCTTGTAAAGGTAACCCTATGTTTATAGTTGGTCTTTTAATAAATGTACCTAAATAATCTGAATTGGTAAATATCTTATTTGCTATTGGTAATATTCCATCTTCGTAATTTGTTAATCGCCTGTCGTTGCCTACATCCTCATTTTGATAATTTGACGAGTGAACTATACCATATATTTCTTTTACAAAACCTGCTTTGATAAAATTATTACTAAAATCATCTATATAATTAACGAAAAACAATTTGGTTATTTTGTTAGATCGCATATACTCAATTAGTTTAGCCTCGTACCTCATTTGTTGAGTTCGACCCGGTAAATATGATTTTTCTGTAAATTTAAAAGGATCTAAAAATATTGTTCCTAATAATTCATTTAAATCTTTTGCCCAATTAATATCATAACAGTGCTTAACTAACAATATATCTTTTCTCATTTTATATACTTGTCTAAATTTATGTTATAATCGTAACCAAACTCATTTAACAATTGTTTTAATTTGCCATTTGGAAAACTTTGTGAAGCGTAACCTAACTTAAACACATAATTTTTAAACTCTGTTAAATCTATTTTATCGTGTCTTTCTAAATATTCCACTATCTTATTTTTACTCGCCTGTTTTTTAATACTATCAAATATGTTCTTTTTTGACTTTATTCCTAATTCAGTAAAGTATTTATGTATATTACTTGCGTGGTTCGTTAACTTTAATTGTGGTTTGGTTATGTGGTTAAAGTGTCTAATATCTTCTTTTATTATTTTTCGCATAATTGCTAACTGTTGGTTCATATTGTCAAATAAATACGGATAATCCTGTCCTACTAATTCAGGAAAGGTACACCTGTTTGGCAATACCACAACTTGGTCATTCATTATACTTTCCGCTATGCTAATACAAAATGTTTCGTGCCTACTGTTTATTACATTTGCGTGGCATTTGGATAATTCTTTTAAATAATCTTGATGCCTTGTAAACGATTTAACTATTGCGTATGGCTTTTTATTTATTGTATTTATATTGTCCTTATCCCCCGCTGTTAATATCACTTGAAAATCTAATCCTTCTGTATGTAATTGATCAAACATAGCAAAAGTATCTTTCCAATTTTTATAGCCATCTAATCTATGGTTGTATATAAAAGTAAACTTATCATATTTCGCATCTTGCTCAATTTCATTACAATAACCACCAAGACTAACTGTGCTTTTTTCTTTTAATAACGATATTTTATCAGAATTTAGCACATCATTAGCTTCTTCTAATAGCATTTGGTAACAATATTCAGTATGGAAGAAATTAAAATCAGCACCTAAACTACCAACCAATTGATCGTAAAGTATATGCATACAAGGTAAATAACTTGTAATCC
>Ga0070754_10002539_pt1 | contig 13410 bp, 12 predicted proteins | sample VirMetDEL_Sep_01_FD_75181 | JGI IMG/M metagenome (GOLD analysis project Ga0070754, IMG submission 75181) | Aqueous microbial communities from the Delaware River and Bay under freshwater to marine salinity gradient to study organic matter... | ecosystem: Environmental > Aquatic > Marine >... | reverse complement strand
GGTGGAGCGGCCCGCTGCGGTGCATGTCGAGGCGGCGGCGCCCGTGGTCACGACGCCGCGCCCGGCAGCGCCACCGCCAACGCCAGTCCGACCCGTTTCTGCCCCCGTTGCCGCCTCGCCGCCGGTTGTTGCCATGCCGGCGCCCCGTGTCGCCCCCGAAGAACCCGATGAAGCGCCCTGGCCGGAGGACGATGGCCCGCCTTGGGAGGAAGCAGCGCCAGCCCCCAGCCGCGTGTTGTCCATTCCCGTGCGCGACGCCGGCGAGCCTGGTCGGCTGGACCAGCCTCAACCGCGTGCGACCGAATCAGCGCCCATGCCCCATGGCGGTGAAGAGGGCGACTTCTGGTTCGACACGATCATGCAGCTCGCGCGGGCCGAAGCCATCACTGCGCTGGTGCGAGAACTCGGCCTGCAGTCGCAACTGGTGGCGCGCGACGCCGACCAGTGGATGCTGCGAGTGGATCGCGGCTCTCTCAATCAGGGCAATGCGCGCGACCGGCTGGCTGCCGCGCTCCAGACGCTGGGCCATGAGGTTCGCCTGGTGGTGGAGATCGGAAGCGTCACCGATTCGCCGGCCCGCCGTCTGGCGTTCGCGGCCCAGCAGCGCCAGCAGCAGGCCGAAGCGGTGATTCTCGGAGATCCCTTCGTGCAATCCATGATGCGCGACTTTGGCGGCAAAATCGTGCCAGGTTCGCTCAAGGCCACCAACGCCTGAACTGGCACCACCTTCACTTTTTCCATTCAGACACAAGGAGCACCATGTTCAACAAAGGACAACTCGCCGGCCTCATGAAGCAGGCTCAAGCGATGCAGGACAACCTCAAGAAGGCCCAGGACGAACTGGCCCTCATCGAAGTGACGGGCGAATCCGGTGCCGGGCTGGTGAAAGTTGTCATGACCTGCAAGCACGACGTCAAGCGCGTGACCATCGACCCCAGCCTGCTGTCCGACGACAAGGACATGCTCGAAGACCTCGTGGCGGCCGCCTTCAACGCGGCGGTGCGCAAGGCCGAGGAAACCTCTTCCGAAAAAATGGGCAAGCTCACTGCGGGCATGCCTGGCCTGCCCCCGGGCATGAAGTTCCCTTTCTGAGCCTCTGCGCGGCACGACGTCGGGAGCTTCATGGCGGACAACCACTCGCTGGAAATTTTGATCCAGTCGCTGCGGCGGCTGCCCGGCGTGGGCGTGAAATCGGCGCAGCGCATGGCCTTTCACTTGCTGCAACACGACCGCGAAGGCGCGGTGCAGCTGGCGCGCTCGCTGGAACACGCGGCGGCTTCGGTGAAACATTGCTCGCTATGCCACACATTCACCGAAGACGAACTGTGCCCCACTTGCCGTGATCCGCGCCGCGACCACAACCAGCTCTGCGTGGTGGAGACGCCAGCCGACCAGGCGGCCATGGAGCGCACGGGTGCCTACAAGGGCCTTTACTTCGTGCTCATGGGCAAGCTGAGCCCGCTCGATGGTGTTGGGCCGCGCGACATCGGGCTGCAGAAGCTCTTCGACCGTATCGCCGGGGAGGCCGATTTGCGCGAGGTGATCCTGGCCACCAACTTCACGGCCGAAGGCGAGACCACCGCGCACGTGATCTCGCAGGCGCTCAAGGGGCGTGGCGTGCAGGTGACGCGCCTGGCTCGTGGCGTGCCGGTGGGCAGCGAACTTGAATACGTCGACCTGGGCACCATTGCCCATGCGTTGGTGGACCGGCGCTGACGCGCACTTTCAACCGGACAGAAAGAAGCAATTCATGAAGCTCGCGGGACTGACGGTGGCTTACTGGGCGGTGCTGGTGGCGGCCTTCCTGCCGCTGGCGTGTGGCTGGCTCGCGAAGTCGGGTAGCTTTCGCAAGTCCAGGCACGAAGGGGGCTACGACAACCACAACCCGCGCGCGTGGCTGGCCCGCCAGACCGATTGGCGCGCACGCGCCAATGCGGCCCAGGCCAACAGTTTCGAAGCGCTGCCGTTCTTCATCGGCGCCGTGATCATCGCCCACCAGCTCGGCGGCGCGCAGACCCGCATCGATGTGCTGGCCTTCGTCTTCGTGGTGCTTCGGCTGATGTACATCGCCATGTACGTAGCCGACATGGCCACCGCGCGCAGCCTCATCTGGACGGCAGCGCTCGCTGTAAACATTGCCATCCTGTTCACCTGATGCCGGGCGGGGCGCGCCGAAGGGTGCGCTCGTTACAACAACTTGCATTTACCGCTCGGTACAAACCCGCTCGGGATTGGTCCCGATGCGGTCTTCGCCCATCGAGCCTAGTCTCAAAGCTCATCCAGAAGTGTGAGCCAAGAGAGGAAGTCAGGGTCATGTGGAGTCGCCGTGAGTGGGGTCGTGTCTGTGCGCTTGGTGTGGTTGGTGCGGCGCTGCCGTCTCTGCACGCACAGACCGCACCTGTGCCCGTCGCTCCTGCCGCAACCCCGCCGCGTCCTGCTGCGCCACGCGTGGTCATCGCGGCCTATGAGCGTTCTTCCTTCTGCTACCTGCCTCTCACCATCGCTGAACGCTTGGGTTACTTCGCACAGGAAGGGCTGGATGTCGAGGTGCGCGAGTTCGCTGATGCGCCTCTGGCGGCGATGGCGGTTCAGGCCGGTGCAGCGCATGTGCTCTCCGCACCCTACAGCAGCACCATCACCCTGCAGGCAAAGGGCCAGAGCTTTCAGTCGTTCGTGCTGCAAGGTCGCGCACCCCAGATCGTGCTGGGCGTATCGCTCAAGACCATGGGGCACTACCGTCAGCTCAGCGACCTGAGGGGTCGGCGCGTGGGTGTCGTGTCGGATGGATCGTCTTCACACCGCGTGGCCAGCATGGTGCTTGGAAAGGCCGGACTGCGGCCCGGTGAGGTGCATTACGTCGCCCAGCCTTCTCCGGTGCTCGCCTTGCAGGCTTTCCGGCGCGGGCAACTGGATGCCATCAGCTACAACGATCCCACCGTGACCGAACTCGAGCAAGGCGGTGAACTGCGGGTGGTGGTGGATACGCGCAGCACGCGTGGCACGGCCGAAGTGTTTGGCGGGCCCATGCCATCAGGCTGCCTCTGCGCGCCGGCGGATTTTCTGGCGCAGTACCCGCGGGCCAGTCAAGGGCTGGCCGATGCCCTGGTACACGCGCTGAAATGGTTGCAGACCGCAGGGCCGTCCGATCTCATCAAGGCGGTGCCCGAGCGCCATTTCCAGGGCGACCGGGCGCTGTACCTGGCCGCCTTTGCTCGCGTGCGGGAGGCCTGGTCGGCCGATGGCTTGATGCCGGATGCCGGGCCCGCCACGGCGGCACGCATGCTCGCGTTGTTTGAGGATGCGGGCTCCGTCCAGCGTGTGGATCTGGCCCGCACCTTCACGAACGATTTCGCGCGCAAGGCCAAGGCCCGTTTCCGGGCCTGAGATCAGCGCACCGTTGGCGTGGCGCCCACGGCGAAACGCGGGGTGACGTCGGCGTTCTTGCGAGCGGCGGCAAATGCCGAGCCACTGTCTTCACCCGTGATGGCGGCCACGCTGTCGCGTGAAGCCTGGTATTCGGCCGTCACCTGTTCGCGTGTCTTCTCGCTGCGGAAGGCGCGCACAGGGTTGTACGAGGTGGACCAGGGGTTCACGCCGGCCTGGCGGAACTGGGCCAGTTCTGCCTGAACTTCAGCGCGGGTGCTGGTGGAGGTGAAAGCGGTGTCTTCGATGCTGATGTCACCCGCCAGCGAAGTGCCGGCGAAGGCGCTGCCCGTGGTGGCGGCAGCGGCAATCAGGAAGGCGATGGTGGACTTGCGGTTCATGTGATTTCTCCAGTGCTTCATGCAAAAGTGCATGGGGAGAAGTCTGGACTTCGCGTCACCAAAGAAAAATCACCTGGGCGGGCATGCGGCATTGCTGCTTTCGCAACAATGCTTCGCTTGAACGCGGCGCGTTCAGCCCCAGGGGGCGGCACACCCGCTACTTCTTGATCGTGGTGGCCACGCGCGTCTTGCTGGAAGAACTGGCAGCCTTCGCCTTGACCGGCTTGCGGTTGCCCGCGGTCGTGGTCTTTCGTTTGCTGGTCCCAGCCGCCTTTTTGACCGGCTTCTTTGCGCTGCTGGCCATGGTGGTTCGCTTGGGCAGCAACAGCGTGATGCGCTGGCCTGCTTTCAACGGTGCATTCACCGCCAGCTTGTTCCAGTCGGCCACGTTCACCGGGCTCACGCCGTAGCGCCGCGCCAGTCGGGCCACGTTTTCACCCTTGCGCGCCCGCACCGTGGTGCGCGTGAGCACCACGTCGGGTTGCAGGCTCAGGCGCGCGTTGTCCGCCACATGGCCCGGCACGTCGCCATTGCGCTGTTCGGTGCGTGGCACCAGCAGGCTGGAGCCGGCGCGCACCTTCATGCGCGGTGGGATGTTGTTGACGCTGCGCAGCTCGGATTCGCTCATGCCCACCCGGGATGCCGCTTGCGCCACCGACATGGTGCTGGGCACGACCCAGGCGGTCCAGCTCGCCAGTGGCCCGGTGTGCCTGCTCAGGGCTTCCTCGAAAATCACCGCGTTGTCCCAGGGCAGCAGGATGTTGGGCGTGCCCGCAGCCATCACCATGGGTTGTTTCAGCGAAGGATTGAGCACGCGAAAGTCGGCTTCGCTGATCCCGGCCAGGCGCGAGATGACAGCCACATCCATGTCGCGCTGGAGCGTGACGGTGTCGAAGAACGGGTGGTTGCCGATCAAGGGCAGTGTGGTTTTGTAGGCCTCTGGACGCGCAATGATGTTCTTCACGGCCTGCAGCTTGGGCACGTACTGACGCGTTTCTGCCGGCATGGTCAGGTCGGTGTAGGTGGTGGGCAGGCCCATGCGCTGGTTGCGGGTGATGGCACGGTTCACGTTGCCCTGGCCCCAGTTGTAGGCGGCGAGCGCCAGGTGCCAGTCACCGAAGCGGCCGTGCAACTGTTGCAGGTAGTCGAGAGCTGCGCGGGTGGAGGCGAGCACATCGCGACGGTCATCCCGGAACACGTTCTGCCGCAGGTCGAACGATTCGCCCGTGGCCGGCATGAACTGCCACATCCCGGCCGCACGCGCACTCGAGACGGCCTGAGGATTGAAGGCACTTTCAATGAAGGGCAGCAGCGCCAGCTCCATGGGCATGTTGCGCCGTTCGATTTCTTCGACGATGTGGAACAGATAGCGGCTGGAGCGCTCGGTCATGCGCTGGATGTAGTCGGGACGGGTCGCGTACCACTGTTCGCGGTCGCGCACCAGCTCGCCTTCGAGGTCGGGCATGGTGAAGCCGCGGCGGATGCGATCCCAAAGGTCGGTTGGAGCGTCGAGGCTGGTGACACCTGGCAGGCTGGTGTCGGCAGTGTCAATCGCGCTCAGCGGGATGTCGCTGGGCAGCCGGTAAGAGGGCAGGCTCTTCGGAGCGGGTGCGGACGACGCCAGAGGAGTGGCCGGATCAGGGGATGGTTCGGGGGGCAGTGTGGTGGCACAGCCGGAGACCAGCAGGACAAGCGCGGTGCCGGCCGTGGTGAGCCAGCGGCGAGAGGTCCCGGTTTGCGAGGAGAGAGTCATCAGAAAACGTTCTTCCATTCCCGAAGCGTGGCGAAAACGGCCACGGCATCGGTGGGTTGGCCCGGCGATCGCGCCTGGGCGGACCGCATCACCTCGGCCTGCCCGGTGCGCAGAAAGGGATTGATGCGTTTCTCCAGCCCGATGGAGCTGGGCAGCGTGGGAAAGTTCTTCGCTCGCTGCGCCTGGCAGCGAAGCTGGTAGGAGGACAGGTCGGCGTTGTGCGGCTCGACCGCCACTGCAAAGCGCAGGTTGGACAAGGTGTATTCGTGAGTGCAGCAGACACGGGTGTCGTCCGGGAGTGCGGCCAGACGGGTGAGCGAATCGAGCATCTGGGCGGGCGTGCCTTCAAACAGACGACCGCAGCCGCCAGAAAAAAGCGTGTCGCCACAGAACAGCAGCGGCGCGCCGTCAAACTCCGCCGCGTAAAAGGCGATGTGGCCGGCGGTGTGGCCAGGCACCTCCATCACTTCGAAGCGAAGGCCAAGGGCATGGACTTCGTCGCCTGAGCGCACGCGTTCGAGTGGCTCGGGCATTCGCTCCCGGGCCGGACCGACCACGCGAGCACCGGTGGCCTCTCGCAGTGCGGCCACGCCGCCGGTGTGATCGGGATGGTGGTGGGTGATGAGGATGGTGTCGAGCCGCAGACCCTCGGTGGCAAGCCAGTGCGCCACGCCGTCGGATTCGCCCGGGTCCACCACCAGAGCCTGCTGGCTGTCGTGCAGTGCCCAGATGTAGTTGTCGCTGAAAGCCGGAATCGGGGTGAGGTGCATCGAGTGGATTCGGGGTGAGGGCGTGTAGAGTGCGGGCTGACCGCTCAGGCGTCCCGCAGTGTCGCAGACTTCGCGCCGGGGCCGCACCCTGCTTTACAAACCATGACCGCAAAAATTATAGGGTTGACCGAGTGGTTCGGCACCGCGCCGGGCCGGTACCTGCTCGAGTGGGAGCAAGCCCAGTTCGATCTGGCGGCGGCCGACCTCTTTGGCTTCAACGCCTTGCAACTCGGCCTGCCCGAACTCGACGCCCTGCGCAACAACCGCATGCCGCACCGGTGGCTGGCCTTGCCTGAAGTGCTCCCTTTGCAGGCTGGGCCCGAAGGGGAATCGCTTGCCGGTGCGCGCGATGTGCGCGTGGCCCTGGTCACCGATGCGGCCGCATTGCCGTTCCCGCCGGCCAGCCTGGACCTCGTTGTCCTGCCGCACACGCTCGAGCTCAGCGCCGACCCGCACCATGTGCTGCGCGAAGTCGAGCGTGTGCTGGTGCCCGAAGGGCGCGTGGTGATCTCGGGGTTCAACCCGGCCAGCCTGTGGGGCTTCCGCCAGGGCCGCAGCCGGTTCTGGGAGCGACTGGGATTTCAAACGAAAGGCGGACCCGACCTTTACCTGCCCGACGCGGGCGAGTTCATCGGACCCTGGCGCTTGCGCGACTGGTTGCGATTGCTCAGTTTTGATCTGGAATCGGACCGCTACGGCTGCTACAGACCTGCCGTGCGCACCGAGAAATGGTTGCAGCGCAACGCCTGGCTGGACCGGGCGGGCGCCCGCTGGTGGCCGATTTTCGGCGCGGTGTACTTCGTCGTCGCGGTCAAGCGCGTGCGGGGCATGCGCCTGTTGGGGCCGGCCTGGAAGCCGCGTCGGGCCACAGCGGCCGCGCCGGTGCCGGTGGCCAATCGGCACTGACGTGCCGGCCAGACCGTATTTCGAATATTGAAAGAGGAGCATTTTTTGAACCACGTGGTGATCTACACCGATGGCGCCTGCAAGGGCAACCCCGGCCCCGGAGGTTGGGGGGTCTACCTGAAGTCCGACGGCTTCGAGAAGGAGCTCTGGGGCGGCGAGCGCGAGACCACCAACAACCGCATGGAGCTCAGCGCGGTGATCGAAGCGCTCGGCGCGCTCAAGCGGCCATGCCGCGTTTCGCTCTACCTGGACAGCGAGTACGTGCGAAAAGGCATCACCGAATGGATCCATGGCTGGAAACGCAAGGGCTGGACCACGGCCGCAAAGCAACCCGTGAAGAACGCCGAACTCTGGCAGAAGCTCGACGCCCTGGTGCATGGTGGCGTGCACCAGATCGAGTGGCACTGGGTCAAGGGACACGCGGGCGACCCCGGCAACGAGCGGGCCGACGCCCTGGCCAACCGGGGCGTGCCGGCGTGAGTTATGTACCGGTGTGAGGGTGGATTGGCGGAACTTCCGGCCGCTGGATCCGCTCAGCACTGCTACATTTGGTTTCTTTGACATGTCAACACCTTTCCCGGGGTGCTGATCCCTCCGCAGACAAACTCACCCATGGCGAACAGAGCGCTCTATGTGTTGGTGGCCGTGGCCGGCATCGGCCTGGCGTCGGGCGCGGGCTGGTGGTTCCAGAACCGCGCGGCCAGCGGTCCCGTCAAGGGTGCATCGGATGCGCCTCCGGCAGGGCGATCCAGTGCCGGTGGCCCGCCCAGCGTGGAGGTCACCCGGGTCAAGACCATGCCGCTGCAGGACGACGCTCAGGCCGTTGGCTCCCTGAAGTCGCGCCAGAGTGTGACCATCAAGCCCGAGACCGCCGGACGCGTGGCTCGAATCGCTTTCGCCGATGGTGCCCAGGTGCGCCGCGGGCAGTTGCTGGTGCAGCTCGACGATGCCCTGCAGCGAGCCGAACTCAGTCAGGCCCAGGCGCAGCTCTCCATTGCCCGCGCCAACCTCAAACGCAACCAGGAACTGGTGGCACAGAACTTCGTGGCGCAGCGCGTCGTGGAAGAGAGCCAGGCCAACCTGCAGGTGGCAGAGGCCCAGGTGGCGCTCGCCGAAGCTCGTCTGCAGCGCATGCGCATTGCGGCGCCCTTCGACGGCACCTTGGGCCTGCGCAGCATCAACCTGGGGCAGTACGTGGGTGTGGGTGACGACCTGGTCAACCTCGAAGACACGTCCCAGCTCACTGTCGACTTCCGCCTGCCCGAGCGCTACCAGAGCCGCATCGCGCCGGGGCAGGGCGTTCAGGTTCAGCTCGACGCGGTGCCCGGCAAGCATTTCGAGGCCAAAGTGCTGGCGGTCGATCCCCTGCTGGATGCCAACGGGCGCTCTATTTCCGTGCGGGCCGCGATGCCGCCCACATCGAACGCGGGCCTGCGCCCGGGCATGTTCGCGCGGGTGCTCATCGTTTTTTCGGTCAACGATGGGGCGCTGGTGGTGCCGGAGGAGGCCATGGTGCCGCAAGCGGGCAAACAATTCGTGTACGTGGTCGAGGAGCAGGGGCAGGGCGATGCGAAGAAGCTGACGTCGCGCCGGGTTGAGGTGGAAGTCGGCGTGCGCCGTGGCTCCCGTGTCGAAGTGGTCAAGGGGCTTTCGGTGGGTAACACGGTCGTGGTGGCAGGCCAGCAGCGCCTGCAGCGAGACGGCACTGTGGTGAAGGTGGTGGACATGGAGCGCGTCGGCCAGTCGGCACCGGCGGCCGCCCGGCCTGCCCGGTAAAGACGCGAATCCGCTCAGGAGTCACCGTGCAACTGCCTGAAATATCCATCCGCCGCCCGGTCTTCGCATCGGTGCTCTCGATGCTCATCCTGCTGGTGGGCTTCGTCTCGTTCAATGGCCTCACGGTGCGTGAGTATCCGCGCATCGACGAACCCACCGTCACCGTCACCACGCGTTTCGGCGGTGCATCCAGCGAGGTCATCGAATCGCAGGTCACCAAGGTGCTCGAGGACTCGCTCGCGGGCATTGAAGGCGTGGACATCATCACGTCCATCAGCCGTCAGGAACAGAGCCAGATCACCGTGCGCTTCAAACTCGAGCGTGATCCCGACTCCGCTGCCGCCGATGTGCGCGACAAGGTCAGTCGCGTGCGCCAGCGCCTTCCCGACGACGCGGACGAACCCACCATTGCCAAGGTGGAAGCTGACGCCACGCCTGTCATCTGGCTCGCGCTGAACTCCGACACCATCTCCGCGCTGGAGCTCAGCGACCTGGCCAATCGCCTGATCAAACCGCGCCTGCAGACCGCACCCGGTGCGGCCGACGTGCGGGTTTGGGGCGAGCGCCGCTACTCCATGCGCATCTGGATCGACCCGGATCGCCTGGCCGCCTACAGCTTGACGGTGCAGGACGTGGAAGACGCGCTGCGCCGCTCGAACCTGGAAGTACCAGCCGGACGCATCGAGAGTTCGTTGCGGGAATTCAACGTGACTGCTGCCACCGACGTGCAGACGCCCGAGCAGTTCCGCGCCATCGGCATTCGCACCATCAACGGCCAGACCGTGCGCATCGGCGACGTGGCGCGCGTGGAGCAGGCGCCGCAGGACGAACGCACCTCGGTGCGCTACAACGGGCGCGACGCGATTTCGCTGGGCGTCATCCGGCAGGCCACCGCCAACCCGCTGGAGCTTTCTGCCGCAGTGCAGGAGATGCTTCCTCGCATCGCTGAAGAGCTGCCCGAGGGTGTGAGCATCGAGGTGGCGAACGACAACTCGATCTTCATCGACCGTTCCATCAAGGCGGTGTACACCACGATCGCCGAAGCAGCAGCGCTGGTGGCGCTGGTGATCTTCGTCTTCCTGCGCACGTTGCGTGCCTCGGTCATCCCACTGATCACCATTCCGGTGAGCCTGATCGGTTCGTTCGCGCTGATGGCCTTGTTCGGTTTCTCCATCAACACCCTCACGCTGCTGGCCCTGGTGCTGGCCATTGGCCTCGTGGTGGACGATGCGATCGTGATGCTGGAGAACATCTACCGGCACATCGAAGAGGGCATGAAACCCTTCGATGCGGCCATCAAGGGCGCGCGGGAGATCGGCTTTGCCATCGTGGCCATGACCCTCACGCTGGCAGCGGTGTACGCGCCGCTGGCGTTCACGCCCGGCCGCACCGGCCGCCTGTTTGCCGAATTCGCGCTGGCACTGGCCGGCGCCGTGGTGGTGTCGGGCTTCGTGGCGCTCACGCTCTCGCCCATGATGTGTTCCAAGCTGCTGCGGCATGTGGACGCGCCCAGCCGATTCGATCGTTTCATGGAGAGGGTGCTGACAGGTGTCAACACCGGCTACGACCGCATGCTGGGTCGTTCGCTGAACGTGCGCTGGCTGGTGGTGGCCGTCATGCTGGCCAGCGCCGCTGGCAGCTGGTGGCTGCTGCAGACCACGCGTTCAGAACTCGCGCCCATGGAAGACCGGGGTGTCGTGCTCGCCAGCATCAACGGGCCCGATGGCGCCACGCTGGCGTACACGCGCCGCTATGCGGAGGCGATCGAGAAGATGGCGATGCAGCAGCCCGAGTTCGACCGCATCTTCACGATCGTGGGCAGCCCGTCGGTGGCCCAGGGCAGCGTGGTGATGCGGGGCAAGGCCTGGGAGGAGCGCGACCGCACCACCATGGAGATCGCAGGAAAAATGGCGCCCGCCATGGCAAGCCTGCCCGGCATCAGCGCCTTCCCGATCACGCCGCCTTCTCTGGGCCAGGGCTTTCGCGAACGGCCGGTTAACTTCATCATCGTCACCAGCGACAGCTACGAGAACCTGTCCGCCGTGGTGCGCCAGTTCCAGGACCGCATGGCGCAGAACCCGGGGCTGATCCAGGTGGACACCGACCTGCGGCTGAACAAGCCAGAGATCCGCATGGACGTTGACCGCGAGCGCGCGGCCGACATGGGTGTGAGCGTGGAGAACATCGCGCGCACGGTGGAAACCATGCTGGGCGGGCGCATCGTCACCCGCTACAAGCGCGACGGCGAGCAGTACGACGTGGTGGTGCAGACCGTCTCGGCCAACCGCAGCACGCCGGAAGACATCGACCGCCTGTTCGTGCGCGGCAGGGGCGACGCCATGATTCCGCTGGGTTCGCTTGTGACCACCCGTGAGGTGGTCGTGCCGCGTGAGCTGAATCACTTCGGTCAGCGCCGCAGCGCGTCCATCACGGCCAACATCGCGCCCACCTATTCCCTGGGCGAGGCGTTGACGTTCATGGAGCAGACGGGGGCCGAAGTGCTGCCCGCGGGCTATGCCACCGACCTTAACGGCCAGAGCCGCGAATTCCGCAATTCCTCCGGTTCACTGGCGCTGGTGTTCGTGCTTTCGCTCTTGTTCATCTACCTGGTGCTCTCCGCCCAGTTCGAAAGCTTTGTCGATCCACTCATCATCATGCTGTCCGTGCCCCTGTCCATGCTGGGCGCGTTGCTCGCGCTGAAACTGACAGGAGGCACGCTGAACGTGTTCAGCCAGATCGGGCTGATCACACTGGTCGGCCTGATCACGAAGCACGGCATCCTGATCGTGGAGTTCTCCAACCAGTTGCGCCGACAGGGCCTGGAAAAGATCGACGCTGTGAAGAAGGCGGCCGGCCTGCGGCTGCGCCCCATCATGATGACCACCGGCGCCATGGTGCTCGGCGCCTTGCCGCTGGCGCTGGCCACTGGCGCGGGTGCGGAGAGTCGTCAGCAAATCGGCTGGGTCATCGTGGGCGGCATGTCGGTGGGTACGTTGCTCACCATCTTCGTGGTGCCGACCATGTACACGCTGCTGTCGCGCCGCAAGACGCACAAGCCGGTGTCGAAACCCGTGCACGAAGAGCCTGCAGGCGCGATTCCCGCGAAGTAAGAAAGCGATCTGGCGCTGGGCCGCCCCAAGCCGGATCAGCCCCCTCGGGGGGCAGCGACCCGCGCAGCGGCGGAGCGTGGGGGCTTCTAAATCACGCCGTCGAACATCATCACGTCGACGGTGTCGCCTGCGGCCACGTTCCCTTGTTCGTGGTGCAGCACGATGAGCCCGTTGGCTTCCACCATGGAACTCAAGACGCCGGATCCCTGGTTGCCGGTGATGTACACGCTCAAGTGACCGTCGGCACCGCGAGTGACGATGCCCCGCTGGTACTCCGTGCGGCCGGGCTTCTTTCGCAGGGCTTCAGCGCTGCGGGCCTGCAGCAGCATCGGTTCGCTGGGTGCGCAACCCATGAGCCGCTGCAGGGCAGGGCGCACGAAGGCCAGGAAAGTCACCATCACGGCCACGGGGTTGCCGGGCAGACCGAAAAGTACCGAAGATCGGCCACCCTCCTCTATGCGCCCGACCGCCATGGGTCGTCCCGGCCGCATGGCAATGCGCCAGAAAGCCACGTCGCCCAGTTGCTTCATCATGGCCTTGGTGTGGTCGGCCTCGCCCATGCTCACGCCGCCGCTGGTGATGATGGCGTCGGCCTTGGCCGCTGCATCGCGGAAAGCGGCTTCGAGCAGGGCGGGTTGATCGCCAACCACGCCCATGTCGATCACCTCCACGCCCATGCGCGTCAGAAGGCCGAACACGGTGTAGCGATTGCTGTCGTACACGGCGCCTTCGCGCGGCGCTTCGCCCAGAGACAGGATTTCGTCACCGGTGGAGAAATACGCCACCCGCACCCGGCGGAACACCCACACCGTGGCCAGGCCCACGCTGGCGATGAGACCGAGCGCGGCGTGGCCGAGCGTCTGCCCCTTTCGCAACGCAGGTTCGCCTGCCTTCAGGTCTTCGCCGAGCAGGCGTCGGTTGTCGCCTGCGCTCACCACGCCGGGCGGCAGCTCGATGTGCTCGCCATCGACCCGCACGAATTCCAGCGGCACCACCGTGTCGAGCCCCGCAGGCATGATGGCGCCGGTCATGATCTTCACGCAGTCGCCATCGCCCACTTCGCCGCTCCAGGCCTTGCCAGCGAATGCAGTGCCCGCCACGCGCAACCTCTGCGACGCGCCGGCCTTGAGTTGACGGCCGTTCAATGCGTACCCGTCCATGGCCGAGTTGTCGTGTGGTGGCACGCTGATGGGAGAGATCACGTCCTCTGCCAGCACCCGGCCCAGCGCGTCGAACACGGCCAGCTCTTCGGTCTGCGTGACGGGCTCGACCATGCGGGAAAGAAACTCGTTGACGCTGGCCGCGCTCAGCGCCTTGGGGTCGTAGCCCTG
>Ga0070754_10002538_pt1 | contig 13410 bp, 18 predicted proteins | sample VirMetDEL_Sep_01_FD_75181 | JGI IMG/M metagenome (GOLD analysis project Ga0070754, IMG submission 75181) | Aqueous microbial communities from the Delaware River and Bay under freshwater to marine salinity gradient to study organic matter... | ecosystem: Environmental > Aquatic > Marine >... | reverse complement strand
GATTCAATTTCATCCATTTTCGCATAAAGATTCATCTAGCCACTCCTGAATTTTGATAGTAGGTTCCCAATTCAACATCATTCTCAATTTAGTATTATCTGCTAGTGTATGCCTAGCCTCCCCCGGTCTTTCTTCAATGTGGTGGTAAGGTCCACCAATCATTTCTGCTAACTCTACAATAGAATGGTTTTTTCCAGTGCCAACATTAAAAACTTCTCCAAAGGCATCTGTATTATCTGTAGTGGCAGCAAGAATATTAGCCTGCACAGCATCATTCACATGAGTAAAGTCTCTTCTTTGTAGACCATCTCCTACAATAGACATAGATTTTCCGGCTTTATTCATTTCCATAAATAAACCAACTACTGGAGCGTACTGACCTCTAAGTGGTTGCCTATCACCATAAATATTAAAATATCTAAAACAAACAGTAGGGATATTAAATAGACTATAATAAATTCTACATAAATCTTCACCAGCAAGTTTTGTTACAGAATATGGATTCAAACAATCTCTATCCATAGTTTCTTTCAGTGGAATCTTATTTTTAAGTCCATATCCAGCAGATGTTGAAGAATAAACAAATCGACTTACTTGATTATTTCTTGCAAATTCAAGCAAATTACAAGTCCCAAGTACATTTACTTGACATGCTAACAATGGATTATCAAGCGTTGGTTGAATTCTAGATTCTGCTGCTAAATGAAAAATCCAATCAATATCTTTATCTAATAAATCATGTAATTTCGGATTACTAATATCCGCTTCAATATATTTTGCATTATGATTATAATAAAAGGTTTCGTTACATTCAGCACTTAGATTGTCAATAACAGTCACTTCATGCTCATCTTTTACTAATCTGTCTACAATATGACTTCCAATAAAACCACAACCGCCTGTCACAATAGCTTTCATTGTATTTTTTTCCTTAACTCTGTAGTAGAATAATTATGATCCCTGTTATGAAAATAAACAGGTATACCTAAATCATATCCATTATATTTAATATTTGAATAATCACTTCCAAGTATTCTAGTCAAATCCAAACACTCTTTTTTCAATCTTGATAGTAAATTATACAAATCTTTTTCAGTATGATAGACAATAATCTCATCAATATATTTAATCGCTGATAAAATTTGTATTCTTTCATTGATAGTATGTATTGGTTTAGCTTTAGTATTTGGTCTTTCAATAGATGGATCTGAATGTAATCCTATAATCAGATATTCACATATATTATTCTTAGCATCTTCAAACATAGTGATATAACCCGGATGTATCAAATCAAAACATCCTGCAATAAAACCAATTTTCATATCTTTACAACCTTTAGACCATTATATTCAACATCAAACTCCAGTTTGCTCATACCGTTATTTTTCATGTACTCATCTAGATTGTTTGATGGTTGTCCAAAGAGCATAAGAAAACCTCCACCTCCAGCACCAATAATCTTGCCACCGAGTATATTATATCTGTCTTTAGCATTTTGATAGATATCGTCCACTAAACTATTTGACATATTCTTAGAAAGAGATTTTTTTATTTTCCAATAGTCATCTAGAAGATGACCGTATTGATCTAAATCATTCTTTATAAGATACTCAGTGAATTTTTTAGCCATAGCTTTTATTTCAGAAAAAGATATACTCTTGCTCTTCTTGTTTTGATCTTTTAATAGAAGCTCCGCATCTCTATATGTGTTAATCTGATATATATTACAATAATTTATAAAACTATTTGTATCAAATTCCAAATGACTAACATCTACATTACCATTCGTGTCTATATTCAATATCTTAGTTCCACCATAACCAGCAATATATTGATCTTGTTTACCTACAGAAAGCGAGAGTCTATTCATCTCTATATGACATGCCTCTTCACAAATATCTTTTATATTCCAATCTGTATTGGTAAACTTTTTTATGGCACCAATCATAGATACTAAAAAACTGCCCGAAGAACCCATGCCAGATTTAGATGGAAGATCTGCTGTGCTCGTAATTTCTAATCCTTGATGAAGACCATTTAACAACAGAGCCTCTCTTGCCCTATCATGTTTCAGGTACTTAGAAGAAGATACCACTTCATCTTCCATATATCTCATTTTTACATAATTATGAAATACATTTTTCTTCAGTCCAACATAGATATATTTATTTATAGCCATAGAGACTACATATCCACCATGATCTTGATAAAAAGATGGTAAATCAGTTCCCCCTCCAGCAAGTGTAATTCTAAATGGGGTTTTAGAAATAATCATATAACAAATCCTGCCTTTTCAGCATCATCCTTAAACATTTTCACGGTATCTAAAGAATATTGTTTTAAATTATAATTTTTCAATTTATGATACTTTTTCAGTAGATCTGGACTTACTGTAATAATATCACATTTTGCCCTTTCTGCTTGATGTATGTTATATACTTCTCTTGTACTTGCCCAAAGAACTTCGCAAAGTCTTGGTTTGTTTACTGACCTCTGAGCGAATATCATTGTTGGCATAGGATCTTGTAGAGTATCAGAAATTCTGCCTGCAAATACAGATATAACACTAGGAGTATCTTGATCTAAAGCATTGTAAGTTTCTAAAATTTGAGATATAGTAAAAACTGCTGTCACATTTACTTTTATTCCTGTAGAACTAAGCTCTCGTATAAGGTCCATGCTTGAGTCACCCTTACTATTTGTAATAGGTATTTTTACATATACATTATTTGCCAATGTGTGTAATTTTTTAGCTTGATCGTACATTTCGTTAAAATCATCGGAGAATACTTCAAATGACACAGGTTTGTCTATGAATGATAATAATTCTTTAGCAAACTTTATATAGTTTGTTATACCGGCCTTTGCCATAAGAGTAGGATTTGTTGTAAACCCATCAGCAATTTCTTTTAGTTGCCTAAAAGATTCTAGATCTGCACCGTCTACATATATTTTCATAGTATTCCTCTATAGTAGATTGCTATTTTGAAAAAATAAAGAATTTTCTTTCATATGACATATATGAAATCTATTCCTTAAAGCATCAGTATCCCAGTTTTCTACAGATGGTCCTCTATATGGTTTATTAGGACTTGTGTTTGATAGCCACTCCTTCATATCTTTAAAGTCAACAGCAGCAAGCTCTCTACACTTAGAAGTTATTTCAGGATCAAATACGAAACCATGACTAGATAATACATCTATCCAATATTTTTCGTATCTTTCATTAACATGATGATGACCTCCTTGACCCGGAATTGCATGTGTCATCAATATATATTTGCATTTTAGGAATGTTGCTATAAAATTCTCTTTATATGTATCTTCAACATGCTCTACGAATTCAACCGACCATCCTAAATCATATATTTTATCTGGGATATACGGACCTGTAGTATAGTCATGATGCACCACACTTTCTGGAACTATTGATAGTTCTACGACTTTTTCTGAGCCTTCTATTGATAGTGTTTCTAGATCAAAAACATTCTGAAAAAATTTTGAATGAAAACCAAAGCCACAACCAATATCAACTGCACTTTTAATATTAAATTTATCTACTATATAACCAACTGTTTTAGGTAATTCACTTGCTGGATCGCCGTGAGTATTGCATCCACCTAAAGAACCATCATCAAATGACTGACCATTTTCTGGATTTACTAGATAATTATATTTATAGAGTTTTTCAATATACATCTTACTTATCCTTTATGATATAGTTAATTATCATATGCCAAATTATACCTTGAAACTCTTCTGCATGTGGAGTAATTCTTTTTTCGTCTACAATAGGAATAAGAACACAAGCATCTGACATTTGTCTTGCCTTGCCACCATCTCTACTTACAATAGAAATGATCTTGGCATTCTTATTTGCCGCTAATTGCATTGCATTTACAAGTGGTTGAGAAGTTGTATCTGAGCCACCACCAACGGAAAGCACTAAAAGACAGTCATCCTCATTTATTTTAGAGACTTCTAAGCTGTTTGAGATACAAGTATCCCATCCATCATCATTTATTCTTGCAGTTAGTTCTGAAACATTATCTAATGGCGAACATGCATCAATATTACATAATTTTCTAAGATCATTTATAAGATGAGAACAATTTGCTGCACTGCCACCCATACCAATAATGAAACATCTACCTTTCAAATCTTTTAGTACACGGGAAAATTTTTCTAAATCATCTCTGTCTAGACTATCACAAATAGATTTTACTTCCTCTAAATAAATGTTAATATAACTCATAAACTTCCTCGTATAGATTAATATATTTTTCTATTGTACTGTTTAAAGAATAAGTTGAACGGTATTTTTCAATTGCCTTTTCTGATAATTCTTTGCGTAAGTTTGATTCCTGAATTAATAAATTAATGGCACCAGTATATTCTCCTATGTTATTTGCAAAGAATCCACAATTTCTAATTTGTTCTTCATGACCATTATTCAGTCTACTATAATGAGATACTACTGGCAACCCATGCTTCAAAGCTTCTATAATTGATGCAGAACATACTTCTCCATCCTGTCTACCATGAAGATAAAAATCTAGAGAATTCAGGAAGCTGTAGATATCAGAAGGGTCACTAGAAAAGTCCACAAATCGAACATTACTTAGATCTTGTGCTTGCTGTTTATATTTATCAGATCCTCCCATAATTAAGTATACTGCATCTTTATCTACATTCCTAAAAGATTCTAAAGGAATGGGAGAAAAAATATTATCGTCTACTCTTTGATGCATACCACAGACAACTGTATCCTTACTAATTCCTAACCTTTCTCTCAAGTCATATATCTTCACATCTTTTGGATCATCAATCACGGGGGGAATGATTTTTATTTTACTGAAATCACCACCTGCCTTGACCCAAAGATTCGCTTGATATGTAGATAATAGAACTGTTTTTTTTATTTGTGGTCCATGATCTATCACACACTGACCACAACTATGAATACTGTCAACTATCTTTGAACGTGTCATTTTATAAAAAGGATATTCCTTATAGCCAAACCTACCAGTTTGAACTATATCATATCTATCTTCTTTAAACAAATCCCAAAAATTGCTACTGTTCCATATGAAGTTACTTTGAAATCTACAATCTATAGAATCTATGTCAATTTTGATTGGGTTTATACCATTGTCTTTCATATATTGTAATCTTATTTCATCATTATCTGGATGTTTAAAATTACTATATAGTCTATTACCAAGATTAGTATAAAAATAGTCTACATTGAATTTGTTTTTAGGTAGATTAACTGCTAATGTTTGTAGGTATTTTTCAATACCACCACTAGCCATTCCACCATATTTAATAAAAGCAATATTTATCATGTTTTACCTTAGAGTAGTTTTGTATAAACCTGTTTCAGAACCTTGAACAACTATAGGTGGTTCCCACCAATATGTAGTAATATCATGTCTATATAACTGATAGCTAAGTTCCCAATCACTGATTGTTACAAACGTATCCATAGTGCTTGCTATTTTTTTAGCAGCATCATTTGTCAATAGATATGAATCTCCACCCCTAGATGCTGGATGATTCATACGATATGCATTTTGATTTGGAACCTGATAGTTTTCTGGAACTCTTAGATTGGCACAACACCCCATAAAGATAGCACCCCAATCATTAGGGGTAGTGCTCAAGAATTGATTGAATAAATATTTGAAGTTAGGGACTAGAATTACATCGTCTTCAAAAATCAAACCGTGATTTGGACATTCTTCTGCTACCTTTTGAATAGCTCGTCTATGTTTGAATGTGCATGAAATCTCTGCCATATTTAGTACTCTATGAGGAGTGCTTCTTTCTTTATATGCAGGATGTATTTTTACATCATAAGATTCTTTTCTTCTATCATAACTCTCATCAATCATCTCTTGAGTCAGATCTTCTTGATCAAACTCTGTAATATACTCAACATCCAAGTCATGCATATAGAACATTTCATCTAAGCGTTCTTTTCGTTCTTTTAGCTTAGTATAATGTAGAACATATATTTTATCAACATTTAGCATAATACTTTTTCCTCAAAAAATCCTAAAACACTTTCAGGTAATGCAAACTCTGGTATCTTGCCATCTACGAATAAAGGCTCATTGAACATCTCTTCGTATCTTTCTTGATCATTATCAATAGAAATGATATCAACAACTAGACTATTCATATCATCATAATCATTCAAGTTCAAAAATGATTTAGTGTTGAAATCTAACGAGCATCTTTTATCTGTCCAATAGATAGGAATAGTTCCTCCAGTTTTAGCATGGAATAACTTTTCTGTATAATAACCTCCACCGGGAGCAACAGAATTTTCAAAACAAATAGAGAACTTATAGTTGGCTAATATTTCATACTTTTTATCTTCGCCATAGAACCAGTTGCCAAAAGGTCTACCATAACCATCAATAGATTTATACATACTGAGTTTATTATACATTTCGCCTCTCATACTAACTGGATTATTGAATACAGTAGTGCAGAATTTTGTTTTAGGGGTAGAAATATATTTGTTGTTGTTTATCTGATCTGGTGGAAGGACAAATTGAGGATTCTTGTATCCAATCTTATTGAACCAATCAATTTGCAAAACCCACAAAGGTAATCTATAATGCCTTGACCCATCAACTGGCTCATCTATAAAATCAAAAGTAAAGGCAAAATCACACCTACCAGTATGATAACCTCTATCTGTAGCCTCAGAAGGACCAGATAGATTTGGTCTACAATTTTCGCCAGTAAAAAAGATCTTTTTACATCTATGATTTTTATATCTAGCTCTTTCATTTGTTCTTTGATAATCTACAGAGAAGAATAATAGGTCTGGATCTTCTTCGTCTATAACACAATTATACTTTGTATTTAGCAGATGGAAGAAATAATTATTATCCTTGATGAAGTCGGGCCAAAAGTCAACAAAGTTTAGTTTAAGCATAACAATCCTCATGTATATAAAGAGTATCAACTGTTAATCTTTCTTCAACCCTGTATCCAAAACCTTTAAGCAGATTATCAAGCTTTTCTATGCTAACTCCATAGCTTTTATGAACCTTTCCATTTAACATTGGTTCATCTGTTTCAGCATAAATAATTTTTGGTCTAAAATTTCCTAGTCTTGACAGTATTTTATATTCTGCTGCTTGTGCATCCATATGAATAATATCAATACGGTCAATATTATTTTCCTGAGTAAAATCTTGAATGGTTGTGCATTGTATTTGTCGTGGGCTAATAGGTATGTTATGCTTATTATAATGATCGTAATTTGGTTCTATAAGTGAACTACTACCAGTAGCAGTGCCTCCAGTAATATAAAATGTTATTTCACCTTTTTGGTCAGACATGGCTAAATTAAAGAGATTGATATCATGTATATTAGCATTGAATTGGCATCGTTGGACATTTTCTAATTTACCCTCAAAGGCATATATCTTTGATTTTGGATACCAACCTCTAAATTGAATAGAATCCTCACACCAATGAGATCCTATATCAAAAATAATCGGATCGTCTATTGTGCAAAACTTATTGTATTCTTGCTTATATTTACTAGCCATTTAATTCACTCCTACACATCTCTTGAATAATATTTTCTAACGATATAGTTATATTCCATTTTGGATAATCATTTTTAAATTTTGTTAAGTCTGAGATATACCAGATATGATCACCAATTCTATTGGTATCACTAATTGTATAATTTGACCAATTCAAGTTAGTATATTTATTTACTGATTCTATAGCCTCCAAGATAGAAGTAGAATTTTCTCTACCTCCACCAGCATTGTAAACTGCTCCGGGCTTAGGATCTAAATGATAATTCCAAAACATATTTACAAGATCATAACTATGAATATTGTCTCTAACCTGCTTACCTTTATAACCAAATATAGTATAGTGCTTATTGTGAATCATACATTTGATTAAGTAAGAAAGAAATCCATGCAATTCAGCACCTTGATGGTGAGGTCCAGTCAAACATCCTCCTCTAAATGCAACAGTGTTTAAACCAAAATATTTACCATACTCTTGCACCATAATATCCGCTGCAACTTTTGATGCTCCAAATACAGAATGGGTGCAGTCATCAATAGACATCTCTTCATTTATAGCATTCAATTGGGTATTAGTAGGTTTTGTTCCATTTAATCTATCTGCAACAAAAACTGTTTTATAGGATTCATATCTTGTATCTAGTTCTTTTAGTGGTAACTTATTTGGTCTGTCTCCATATACTTTATTTGTTGATGTAAAAACAAAACTAGCCTGCGGGAAATATTCTCTATATAATTCAAGTAGGTTTAATGTTCCAAGTGCATTTACAGTAAAATCTGTTATTGGCTCTTTTACTGCCCAATCATGAGATGGTTGTGCTGCGGTATGAATAATCATTTCTACATTAGATAAAGATTTAAACACATTATAGAGATTATCAACATCTCTAATATCTACATCATAAGATTTGAAGTTGTAGAATTGTTCTTGAAGTTCTTTTTTGACAGGTGCTGTAGAAGCACCTTTTCCAAAAAAATACTGTCTCATATTATTGTCTATACCTACTACATTATATCCTGCTTTTCCAAAAAATCTAACACACTCAGAACCTATTAGCCCATTACATCCAGTAATCAAAATTGTTTTATTCATTTATAAATAGCTCCGCATTCAAGCAATTGATATCAAAATTGTTCCAAATAACTTTATGAAGCTTAGGAGATAGATGTAAATATTTAAATTGATTCCAATCATCAATTATATAAATTGGTATACCTAATTCTTTGAATCTTCTAGCGAAACATGAGTCAGTAACAATAGGAATAGAACCCATATAAATTGACTCCCATGTCTTATGACAATCTTTGCCGTTTCCATCTGGCGAAACTACAAAGTAAGACTTTTTAATATCCCTCAGATAATCATCTTGAGTAGAATCTACAAAAGAATTATGATCTGATATAGATGTCCAATTAGGATATTTAGTATTAATCACATGATCAATCTGTTGTAAACAATAATTTCTTGCTTGTGGATTTGTATTAACATTAAAGTTTACATAAACAAGATTTGATTTTTCATGTACCTCATTCATAATTCTATGGAATCTATCTATGTTTCCGTGTGACCATCTAGGATTTGCTAAACCTATTGGAACAGGGGAAACCTTATCGTGATGCACTAATAGATTTTGAGTATACCAATGACCCATTTTTGGAAACCAACTTAGTACTGTATCAATGGCTTTATTATCTATATTTATATCGGAGTTATGAGTAAATAACTTGAACTGATGTGGTAGCCTTATAACATGATTAGATACATATTGAGCTAGTGTTTGCAGATATTCTGTCTTACAAAACACATAGTCATTGTCTATATCAAAATCCTCTTTAGATGTAAATTGACAGTTTCTTTCATCTACATAATCGGTAAACTGCCAATGACACTTATGTTTAAAACATGTTCCAGATAAAAATTCCATATTACAACCTATAAAAATCTTTAAGTAATAGATTAGATTCTATTTTATTTTTAACATCAGGAAACTTAGATAATATGAAGTTACTAAATTCACCTCTTATATCTATTGGCTCCCCAGCCCAATTATCAAAACCGAAATCTTTAATCATAGAAAATAATTCAAGTTGGTCTGGCTCTATTATTATATTATCTAATTCTTCTTGAGAACATGATATACACGGGAAATCTTGACTATTATTTTGACGATATGCTTTACAATCATAAAAGTTTGTCATTGTAAACACACTATTAGTTGTAAAAGTTTTAATCATCAAGTCTTGATCGCATCCATAGTTTTTATGACCACTGTCATAATATGAATGAAATGAATCACCTTTGATATATTCAGGAATTAATGAAGGTTTAAAACTTGATAGTCCAGCAAGCATCTTACATCCATGACCATAATGATTTTGATGAGTTCTTAATGTGCCAAGACCACAGAAGTGATTTTCAAACGCTCTCGTATATCTATATTCTATTTCAGTTGGAATAGAATCAATATCTCTTGTATGAAAAATTTCAATAGAGCCTTCTTCCCATAAAGGTATCATTCTCAGAATACTTGGCTCAGTCAACTTATATTCCATATTGACTATGACTATCTCTAGGCTATTATCCTTAAGTTTATTAAAAATATCCATCAGTGGTTGGCTTTGAGTGTTATCAGTTATATAAACTCTTGTCCTATAATCTGGATATAGAATTCTATTCATCAGAAGAACTGTTGGAATATTATAATAATATCTTTCTATATCATTCCTATACTCATCCCAAGATCTATGAGATGGTAATTGTAAGGGAGTAAAGAAACAATAAGATAATATTTTCATTTTGTTAATCCAAGATAATAGTTTCTTATGTCCCTGACCTCTTTCAAATTTCTGTCCATGTTTTCCTGCTTGGTTGACATACCTTCTGGATTTTGATAATAGACACCAAGCTTTTCTGGTATAAGCTCCATTTTAGAACCACCCATTGTGCATCTCAACCAGAAGTCCCAGTCACTACCAGATTTATACTTCTCTTCTTCAAAGTATTCAAACCTCTCATGTAAAGATCTTCTCCATACTGGGTGATTATGAGGAAGATTAGCCTGTAACATTAATTCTTTACTGAATGATGCTGTAGGAAATACTTCTTCCTTTCCCGTCACCATCCATGGTTGAATATTAGGTAAATGACTTCTTATGTTTAAACAATACGCAACATCAATTTCCGGTTTTGAGTCAAGTAAATTTACATGCTTTTCAATACAGTCTGCCATAATCCTATCATCAACATTAGCATTTGTAATATAGGTACTTTCTGAGTTCTGAATCATAAGATTCCAGCAAGCATAGATACCGGGATCTTTATTTAGCTTCTCATATCTAATATTATTGTATTGACTTGTGTATGGTAGAATAATCGAATCTTCAATCTCTGCTTCAGGGCTATTACCATTCATTAAGAATAATTCACACTGATCAAAGATAGTTTGTTCAACTATGTTGTCTAGAAACCCTGATAAATACTTAGATGCATTATAAACAGACGTAATAATAGTTACCTTATACATTCAATTCCTCAAATAAAAAAGGGGCAGAAAACTCTACCCCTAATTATACCATAGATTTTATAATCAGTGATAACTATTCACCATTATCTGGAAATTCATCTTGAGGAACCCATGTTTCTACTTCAAAATCAGATGGTTCTGGTTCAGGAGTAACCCATTTTTCATCCTCAAATACTGGTTGATCTACAGGTAAATTGAAAAGTTTAGCTAAGTCAACACTCTCTCCCCATCTATGCGGTGCTACTAATTGAAAACGCATGTAGTCATCAAGCCTGTTTAAATTAACCACAGTAAATTTAGATTGCTCACAATTGATGATATACACACTCTTGCATGGTGAAAAGAACATAGGTTTTGTTTTTTCAATAAAATCATTAGGCTCAAAACTTTCAGAAAGAATAGCATTTTCTTTTATAACAACAGCGATACCAGTAAAATCTTGATCATGAGGTATTTTCCAAATATACTTTTCATCTATAATTTCCAACACTTCATCTACACCTTGATGATACTTAACCGCTTGAACAGCATCACTGTCGATGTTCCCAATAACATAATATTTAATCATTTTAATCTCCCATTATATACTTTATCATAATCAAAAAATTTCCATGTGTTGCTTGGATCTTCAAATTGTGGGTTCGCATCTACACTAATTAAATAACTTTTAACACCATCCCAGTTACCAAACATCATATTGTGTCTTCCCATTCTTTTGAAACAAAAATTAGGAATAGCGTGTTTACCTTGACGACAACAAATAACAACTGGTTTCTTTTGTGAAACTGCTAATGTTTCTTCTGCATAGGTTCCACACATGTGCATATCTCTATCAATATACATTACAATAAAATCTGCCCTATCAACCATAGCAAAGTCAATAGCAACAACAGGATTCATTAACTTCTCTATTTCAGTATAGCAGTCATCTACAAGATTATTGCATCCTACCTGTTCATTATACTGAATTAATTCTCTTAGTTTATTTAATTTTAAATGTAGTTCTTCATCTTCAATTCCTACATTGATTGCTTTATCACAAGGATTTAAAACACCACACCTTAAACCCCATAGAAATTTTTGTATGTCTAATCTCCAACCTTTACCTAAATCATTACACTCATCCATCGGACCTATAAGATAAGCCCTCATTCCTTTAAGTCTACCCTTCATCTAAAGCCTCATTAAGGAGTTGGAATAGTTGCTTCAGTTAAACTGTTATTAACACCAACAAATATTGCAGATAAAGTCACATCTGTAGCACTATTATTCGTTGCTCTCATAATTTTATTTGTGCTACCGATATTGTCTGTACCCCAAATATTAGAGAATGTAAAGCATCCAAGACTATGAAGTGTATAGCTACCACCACTACCAAATACACCTGTAAGTCCAGAGGTTGCTGGAGCACTAAGAACTACGTCTGCACCTAAAGAATTAGTATCATTAGTTACAACAAGACCCTTTAATGTGCCTCCATCTAAAGTTCCAGTGTATTGAATACCATTTGTATTGTATGGTATACTTGTAAAATCTAAGTCAGTGCTTGTTCCAGCAGTAACTGTATATTGTGTTTTACCAAAAAGATTAACTTGAGATGGTGTTGTGGTTGGGGGATTTCCAGTGCCGTATACTAATGCTCTTGAATAACCAATATTTTCATTTATTCTACTAGTATTACCACCTATTGTGTCTGTCACAGAATATACAAGATCTGCTGTAATATTTACATTTGCAGAAGTTGCCATGAGAATCTCCTTTATAATCCAGAGAGATGTAAAAAATAACTACATTTATTATACCCCATTTTAGGAAATAAATGCTCTGGGTGCTTTAATTTTTACAATTTTGTGTGGATTACGATAGATACTACTAAAAATAGGTGATTTTTTATGTGGTCCCATATAAACATAGTTCATACCACTATTTCTTTTACCTACACCATGACAATGGATACCATTCTCATCTGTATCTAATACCATATATGAACCGGGAACTGATAAATAAGACCTCTCACCCTCACTATTGAGATAATATGGGCCTGTTCCTTGAAATACCTTAATGAAGTCTCCCTTCTCCAACTCTTTCCAATCATGAACTGGTTGTGTTCTGTTTTTACGTTGACGCATCTGATGACCGCAATGCTTACACTCACACTGACGAGCACCATTGATACCATCACACTTTGGACAAAGTTTCTGACCTCGTTTAAGTTTCATCTCTAACCTCTCAATAAAGCGATTACCATACAAGTAAGTGAAGAACCAATAATCAATCCAGAACAAAATCCTCTAAACCAATGTTTCATTTGG
>Ga0070754_10002537_pt1 | contig 13411 bp, 14 predicted proteins | sample VirMetDEL_Sep_01_FD_75181 | JGI IMG/M metagenome (GOLD analysis project Ga0070754, IMG submission 75181) | Aqueous microbial communities from the Delaware River and Bay under freshwater to marine salinity gradient to study organic matter... | ecosystem: Environmental > Aquatic > Marine >... | reverse complement strand
TACGCGAAGGCGAAGAGAAACCATATCTCAAGCCGACCAATCGCAAGCGGAGTGCCCGAGGTGCGAAATGCACCAAGCCTGCGGTCGATGGTGAGGGATGTGGTTGTAAAAACAGCAAGAAAGGGAAGAAGTCTTGTGGATGTGATTCTTATGGCAAAAAGATGGATTCGATCTACGCCCCTGGCTTCACCCCCGACCTGGAGAACCTCTCCATCTGAGCCATGGCCCTGACCCCTTCTACGCTGCGCCTTGACGGCAAAGGCCGAAATATCAAGTTCCTGGACGAGAAACTCCACGCCAAGGTCAAAACCGAGGCCAAGCGCAAGTTCAAGGTTTACCCGAGTGCTTATGCCAACGCCTGGATGGTTCAGGAGTACAAACGCCGTGGTGGCAAGTTCCGTACAGACAGCCTGGACAAGTGGTTCAACGAGAAGTGGGTGCGCATGAGCAGCACCGGCAAGATCCTCGGGCCTTGCGGTGACCGCACCAAGAGTGAAGGCAAACCAAAGTGTCTCCCCGCTGCCAAAGCGCAGGCCCTCAGCCCCGCTGAACGCCGCACCCTAGTGGCCCGCAAACGCCGCAACGACCCCAAGAAAGAGCGCAGTGGTGCTCCGATCATGGTCAGCTCCAAGACCGACATCTGGGGAACGGGTTTCGACGCTGAAGACGGCAAGAAGTACGTCAAAACCGTCACCGACCCCGAGACCGGTCGAAAGAAAAAGGTCCGCTATGGGGCCAAGGGTTACCGCATTTCCCCCGGTACACCAAAAGGGGACCGTTACTGCGCCAGGAGCTTTGGAGACATGAAGTCAGAAGGGTTTGATTGCAGCGGCAAGGAGAAGAACACTCCTCTGTGTCTGTCCCGTGCGAAGTGGAAGTGCTCGGGTAAGACCAGCCGCCGTGATGCCGAAGGCAAGCCTTGCGGTAACAGCACCATTCCTAAAGCACATAAGTGCTCCAAGGGAGGGGGTGGTTCCAAGAAAGCAGCTGTTGCAGCTGGTCTGACTGCTGCTCTTGTTGGTGGTGCACTGCTGCACAAGGGCAGCCGACGGGCAATCCTTGGCGCACACGCTGCTGGTAAGCGGATGGTGCAAAGCGGGATTACCGAGGCCGTGCATCGCGCAACGGCCAAGCCCCCATCGATGAAGCTCACCGCTAAGGCGTTTCAGCAAATGAAACCACCATCGAAGACCGAACGGCTACGCGCTGCCGCAGCTAGCGCAAACCAGGAAGCAGAAGCAGCGATCAAACGCGCCTCCGAGAGCGAGCTTCGTCGACTCCGTGAAGTTGGCGAAGCGATGTACCTCTCTGGCAAGGCCACCCGTGCATCGCTTCGCAGCGGAACACGCTCACACCGTTTGACGGTTGAGAAGCTGCGTCGTCGTTATGAGCCTGGTTACCGCCGAGGTCGTAGCGATATGCAGTTTTATGGTCCGACGTATCTGTGACTACACAGAATGAAGTGACCGACTGACTGACATTGCCGTTTAACAAGCTTCCGTGGGACAGAGTTGTCCGGATCCATTTCTGGCGACCGTCTGGTGCGAATTGGCTGGACTGTCCAGCAGCTGAGGCTCGTTACATCGCGCAGCGGTTGATCTCAGAAGGTGCGGTCATTACCCACACGTCGAATCTGAACGGCTAGATCCCGTTAATCAGGTCACTCAGGGGAACTTTGTAGAACTCACTGAGAGCAATGAGCTTGGAGAGGGACACTTCAACCTCTCCTTTCTCAAGCCTGCTGTAAGCCGCCTGACTTACCGAGAGCGCCTCAGCCACTTGATTTTGCGTCATTCCAGAGTTTTCTCTCAGCGCCCGCATCCTTAAACACATGGCAAGCTGCCTATGGATCGCCACGTCATTTATTCGCTTTCCGTTTAAGGCTACTAGCTACAGCTAATAGCCGTAATCTAGTTGCATGGAAACATCTGTTTCTCGCTACGACTTCGCGCCGATTACCGGAAGCGAGACCACGGACGAGGGTTACCTTCGTGTGTGGTGTCGAGCAGCGCGGACGGGCACACAGTTGTACCGCCGTGCAGATGGCTCCCAAGTCCGCGAGTATCGACCTCCCGAAGAGGTCAGCAATCCGGACTCGCTAACCACGTTCGGGATGAAACCCGCAACGTGGGGTCACCCGCCCGTTCTTCTCGACTCAGCTAATACAAAGCAGTATCAGATCGGCTATTCCGGTAGTCAGGTCCGGTACAACGACGGCTTTGTAGAAGTCGCGCTTTTGATCACCGATCAAGAGGCGATCGAGAAGATCAAGCGCAAAGACGCTTCTGAAGTGTCTGCTGGATACAAGGTTGATTACGACGCAACCCCTGGCATTACCCCCGAGGGCGAGGAGTACGCCGGAGTCCAGCGCAACATCAGGGTGAACCACATCGCCATTGTTCCTCGGGGTCGGGCTGGCCCCGAGGTGCGCTTATTGATGGATCGAATGGATGCTGCAGACGCCGTCGCCTTTGATCCTGAGGCGCTCCAGCCCTGTTCAACTGCATCTCCCGTTATGGCAACCGTCAAACTCGACGGCCTGGAGATCGATCTGCCCGCTGAAGCAGCTACCGCGGTCCAGTCCTTCGCACGGGACATGGAGCGCCAACTGAAAGCTGTTACAGCAGAGCGCGAAGAGTTTGCCACCAAGCTCGACGCCCTTCAGAGCGAGTTCGATTCCATCTCATACGAGAAAGAGGCCGCTGAAAGCCGTGTTGATGCGCTCGAAGAGCGTGTTACCGAGCTCGAAGCAGGTGAGCCTGCACGCATGGATCAAGCCGAGATCGACCAACTGGTCGCCGCTCGTATCGAGACCCTGCAGCGTCTGGCCCCTGCCTTTGATGAAGAGTTCAAGTTCGATGGCATCGACGACTCTTCCCTTTACAGCCAAGCCTTCGAGAACCTGACCGGTTCTGCTCCTCGCGAGGACGCTGATCCCGCCTACATCCAAGGCGTGGTTGACGGCATCCTCTCCTCCCGTGAAGACGGTGGCGACGAGGTAGAAGAGGTCGAGGCTGCTATCGAAGGTGAAGCCGAAGTCCACGAGGACGAAGCAGATCGTGCTGACAGCACCGAGGGTCTGCGTGACGCCCTCAAAGGCGCAGGCCGTGGCACCGCTTCCCCGGTAGATGCCTACCGGAACCGGATGGCGGATGCGTGGAAGCGTCCTCTCACCGCTACTAAGTAAGGAGCCCTTCCATGGCTATCACCTTCACCGCTACTACTGTTTCCAACCCTTCTGGGGCACAAGGCAGCTATCCGCTCGACCTGACTGCTGGCCACGAAGGCATGTTGGCTGATCTGCAGGCTTATGTCTGCCGCAGCTACCGCAACCAGTCCGGCGCTGCCATTCCTTATGGCGTGCTGGTTCAGACCGACAACAGCCCCAGCAGCAACGATCCCTATGCGGTCGAGCTGGTTTCCGGCGTGTCCAACATCCAGGGCATGGCTATCAGCAGCCAAGTCCTCGAGGGCGCAAGCCTGGGTAGCAGCTACACCCCCAACCCCACCCCGGTTGGTCCTAACAGCCGTTATGGCTACCCCAACACCGAGACCGTGAACGTGGTCTCCAAGGGTGTGATTTGGGTGTATTCCGCCGAGGCTATTGCTCTTGGCGATGCCGTTCGCTTCTACATCAGCGATCACTCCGGCACTTTGGCTAACGCCTTCCAGGGTCGCTTCGGCAAATCTTCTGTTGCCGGTGTGACCGTTGCTGTGACCGGTGCCCGCTGGGTGTCTGAAACCACTGCCGCCGGTCTGGCTCTGCTGGAGATCGACATCCCCGGCATGACCTACTCCGCCGACTAATCACGGAGCTTCTCCACCATGACCACCGAAATCCGTAACGACGACGTCGGCGTGTTTCTGGCCCGCGAGCTAGAAACTATCCTGGCTCGCACCTTCGAGGTCGAGTATGCCGACATCAAGTACAGCAGCCTGATCCCCCTCTCTTCCGAGGTCGGCAACGGTGCTGACAGCTTCACCTATCGCGTCTTCGACAAGCAAGGCTCGATGAAGGTGATTGGCGACAAGGCTCAGGATCTGCCTCGCGCCGACGTCCTGCGTAAGGAAGTGACCCACCCGGTTCGTTCCCTGGGTGCTTCTTTCGCATACACCATCCAAGAAACCCGTGCTGCGGCCATGGTGCCCGGCATGAACCTCGAGCAACGCCGCGCCAACGCTGTGCGTCGTGCTTATGAGGAGAAGGTGCAGGAGATCGCCTACTTCGGTGATGCTCCTTCTGGGATGAAGGGTCTGTTCAACAACGATCAAGTTGACAAGACCGTCCCCAACAAGTGGTTCGATGACAGCAGCATCACCACTGACGAGATGCTGGAGCTGCTTAACGAGGCACCTACTGCACTCGTCAACAACTCCAACATGAAGGAGATGCCCAACACGATGCTCGTCCCTTACGACGTGTATCGCATCATCTCCACTACTGCCCGTAGCACCACCAGTGACACCACGGTGATGGAGTTCTTCCTCCGCACCAACCCGATGATCACTGCAATCGAGCCGATCAACGAGCTCGGTGCTTCTAAGTCCGGCGGTTCGCTGAGCAAGGACCGTGTTGTGGTCTATGACCGCAGCCCCGACAAGCTGCAGCTGCATGTTCCCCAGCCTCTGGAGTTCCTGCCTCCCCTGCGCAATGCCCTCGAGTTCAGCGTGGCTGCCCACGCTCGCATCGGCGGTCTTGCCCTGTACTACCCGAAGAGCGTGATGGTGCTTGAGAAGGCCTGATTTTTCGGGCTTTTACTCAACCCATTCCTAAACGGGATTCTTTGCAACTCATCCAATCATGATCCTCGTCTACCGTCCTGAGCTTGAGAATCCTCCGATGGATAAGGAGTGTTCTATCTCCTTTTCCTTCGTTGGTGTCAACGGCAGGGACAACGTCCAGGTCAAATCGGGAGTCAATCGCGACTTTTCGAGTGAGATCTGGGAAAAGATCAAGGGTTACGACGTCGTTAGCAACCTGATGAAGCTCGGCGCACTGCGTGTCGAGACCGAGGAAGCAACAACGACATCGGCTCCGGTGTCTGAAGCAGCAGATTCACTGTTTGCTATGCCCGTCAGTCAGGCCATGGGTTTGATTGAGGACAGCTTCGACATCGATCAGCTGAATAAGTGGGATGCAGGCGAATCCCGTATTCGGGTAAAGAACGCGATTGCCAAGCGAATCACCGCTATCACTGAAGGTAACGGCTGATGGCAGTCCCTTCTACCAGTGCATTTGTAACCCGATTTCCCGAGTTCGGAGAGCAATCTCTGGATGTGATTTCAGGGGCGCTGGCAGAAGCGGGTCGGTATGCCCCCACAACTACGTGGGGGTCACTCCATACCGACGCTGTTAGTTATCTGACAGCGCATATTTTGGCAACGCGCACGATGCAAATAGGCCGTCAGATTGGCGCTTCGAGTGGCGAACCGTTGGGTAAGCATCTTGAAGCAACACTCTATGGACAGGAGTATTTGCGGTTGTTGAACAGCCTCACGCTGAGCGGCTTTGCCTTGTAGTCATGGTGATAGCGACTGCGACCATTGCTGAGTACGCCCCCTGGGGCAATGCTCAACTCGCCTTCGAGGTAGTCACTGGTACGTCGAGCACCGATGCAACTACGGGTAATACCGTCCCAACCACCGAGATCGTCGAATATCTCGCTGCTGTCAATCTTCAGCCTCCGAAATGGCAGGCCGACAAAGGCGTAGACGTCACGACATACTTCGTCCGCGGTCGACTGTTGACCCCCGCAGTGCTTGATAGCCGGATTACAAACGGTTCTCAAGCGTCAGCCACTGTGAATGGCTACAGGGGACGTTTTGAGTTGGTTGTGGATCTTTCGATGGAGCAAAACCATCGGGATGATTTGCGGCAGGAGATCGAAGGGATTTTCCGAGTTATCGGAGGACCCAACTGATGGCCCGTCGTCAACCTGCTCTTGACCTCGAACTCGAAGCTGCTTCCAGGGAAGCCATGAGGCAGCTATCCACCTGGCTTGACAACCGCTTCACGCAGGAGATTTCTGCATCGAAGTGGTCATACCCCACCCCACCACAAGTCAGGGACATCGTGGACAGCGGGCGTTTACGCGCCAGTCAGACACGAGTTGTCAATGCTGACGGTTCAGTGACTTTCACTTGGCCTGTCGAGTATGCAACTCAAGTCCACGAGGGCGGAGTAAGCGTTTCAGGGGATCGCTTCCCTGGGCGTGCTTGGACTAAGGAGCCTCTCGACGAAGCTTCTACTAAGTACGGCGAACTCTTACGTGCTGCTGTGCGGAGGCGTCAATGACCGTTCATGGATGCCCTCCAGTCACGCACATCCGTCAGGACATCGAGCGTTATGTGCTGAACCTGTACGAAGCAGACGGTACAACTTTGCGAGCTGAGGCCAACTGGCCTGGGTATTACACCTGGCCTAATGGCACTCGCATTCCTGCCGTGTACGTCGTAGGTGCAGCCATGGTTCCTTCGAGCTGGGAGATCACCGGTATCGAATGCACCATCGAGGACGTCCCCGAAATTCGCAGCCCTGGTTCATACAACGGAGTCCTGTCTTTCGAGACGTGGAACGTTCGTTTTACGAACTACGGCAACACACAGGGAACGCGGATGCCAACGACATTGCTGGAGATCAGCCGTCGTATGGCACGGGCGTTTCCTCGGGACCAAGTCACGTACATGGCCCGGACTGAGGTCACCTTTGAGGCCCTCACGGCCCGCATTAGCGGAGCTGTCTTGAACCCCCCGATCCCTTAAGGAGTCACCAAAATGGCCGACTACGCCATCGGGCTGTCGTTTCACAAGGCGCACCGGACCATTGTCCGTGCCGTGGACCTGACTGCCCCCTGCCGTTATTTCGCTACTCGCGATACTGCAGGACTGATCACTCTGCCCACCCTCGACACCGGCAGTGCCTACGTCGAGCTGCAGGGCATCACCAATACCAGCTTCAACATCTCGGACAACAACCAGGAGTTCCGCCTGCTGGGCGACGACGGTTGGTCTGATTCCGTGATCACCGGTTCTTCGGTGCAGGCATCTGTTACTGCCTACTTCCTGAAGGACGCCGAGCTCGCTGCTGGCGCTGCGTGCCCGACCTTCCGTGGCAACTACGACGAAGGTTTCAGCCTCATTCAGCGTGCCCGCTACAACAAGGACTTCGAGATCTACATCGAGTTCCTGAAGGAGCTTGGTCAAGCCAACGGTGCGACCGGCAACTACATGTATGACTTCACCGGTTTCAACGCGGTGATTCAGAACTACTCGGAGAACATGAGTGCCGAGGGTCTGACCGAGATCTCGTTCGACCTCGTCTCCCGTGGTCGCCCGGTGTTCGGTCGCCTGGATGCTGGCGCTTCTGCTATCAGCTTCGGCAGCGTGCAGTCGAGCTTGCTATTCCTCGTTAACGGCACTCGTCAGGCTGCTACTAGCCCTACTGACAACAACACCGCACATGCAGTTGGTGACAACCTGACCGTCACCTACACCACTGACGGTTCGACGGCAATGACCCAGCTTGCTCTGGGTCAAGCCAATGGTTCCGGCTACCGCCTCGAGGTCGCTTCGACCGGTGCTCGGGTTGCTGCAACGGTGACTCTGGCTGCCAACGTTGTGACCATCAACCCCGACGCCAACCTGGCTGCAGGCACCCTGTATCGCCTGGTTGTTGCCGACGGCGCTCTCCGTCAGAACGTTGATGCCAACGGTGCTGCTAACGCCAACGGCACTTCCCGCCCTGTGCAGGGTCTGACCATCAGCTTCGCTACCGCTCCTTGAGCTTGGTTTGAAGCTTGGATTACCAGGGGCTCCACTACGGAGCCCCTTTTTTCATGCCTTCATACGTTCATGCCATCATGCGATCATGCAGCACGATTTATTGATCGATCCGATCAACACAGTATTTGCGGTGAATTGTCGAGAGGAGGGCAACACACTGCATTGCGGAGCCCTCTATCTCGAACCCCTCGTCCAAGCGCAGTTTATACGCTTAGCGTATGACGGCGTTAGCATCCAAGTTGAACTACCACTCGAGCTAGTTCAACAAACCGAGCCCTATCGGGCTTGGGACATAGCTCTTCCTATTAGCGATGAGTAAGTACGCATCGATCCTGTTCAGCCCTGAGAAATACCACGAGATCGGACCGTTCAGGTTCCCTATCTACAACGATCTTGTACCAGGGGAGGCGAAGGGCATTGAAGATCTGAGTCGGAAGCAGTCGAAGTCGACATTTAGCTCGATCAAGCTTGCGCAGCGGATTGCAAAAGACAAAGGCATTACAACCAAGGAAGCCATCGACCTACTGAGTGGGGACGGTGCCGACGAGGAGATGCTGTACGACTACGCCACCGAGCTGGAAGATCTACAGAGGAACAGCCTTGGAGCAGTCGAGCAGCAGATTGCGTTCGTGACGCTGTTTATGCGTTATCGCGGCGAGGTCAAACTGCCAAAGTCGAAAGATTGGCAGCAGACCAAAGACTGGAGCGAGGAGGATACCGAGGCCATCCCGACCAAAGTGATGGAGGAAATCTTCCAGCTGATTACCTGGGAGCGTGACGGGTGGCCTGAACCTGAGGGAAAGGACGAGGAAGAGCAGGAGTTCAGCCCACCCCCGAGCAACTCCTAGAGGACAGCGAGCGCTACCTTAAATCACCCCTGACCGATTGGGACGGGGTGTATTTGAGGGTGCGAATGTCAGGAATAGGAGCTGACTATCCCCGAGAGCGTTTCCTGCGGACTCCGGTCTCAACGATTAGGCGTGTACTGCGCCATCTAGATGACCGTGAGCAGCGCAAAGCGAATGAAAAAGCGCTGACGACAGCAAGACTGACGCAGCTCGTGGTACAGATTGCGCACGGGTTCTCGGGGTCTAAGAAGACGCCGCCGAAGGTCAACGCAAAGGAGTTTTTGCCTTATCCGGAGTGGCGTCCGACCTCGGAAGAAGCAAACGGTCCGGACCAGCCGACAAAGTTCGTACTAACGCAGCTTGTGCGAGAGATGAAATACCGCTGCACGTCTACACCGCGCTAATGACTGGTCAATCAAGCCAGCCATAAAATGCGCTAGGCGGATAGAGCGCAGCCGTGGCTGATTTTAGATTAAACGTCACGGCTGACACGCAGGAAGCAAAGCGTGCATTAAAGGATGTAGATCAGGCTGCTAATAAAGCGACACGAGAGCGTGCTATCAAGATCGATAGCAACTCGTTCAAGGAAGTAAGCAGGAATTTCAATGACCTTAAAGGCAACATTAAAGAAGCAGGAAATAATATCCAGCAGTTCTATCGGTTCAGCAAGAATATCCCTGGCATAGGAGATCGGGTCAAAGACTTCGAGAACCTAGCCAAAGGGACAGCCGAGTTAGCAAAGAACGCACCGGCAACTGCGGCTGGATTAAAAGAAAGCGCAAAAGCAGGGAACATCCTTGCCCGCTCGATGGATACGGCGGGTGGAGCGGCAAACCAGCTGATTGGTCGCTTAGCCAAGGTTGGCTTTGCGCTATTTGCGGTCAAAGAAGGTGTCGGCGTACTTCGTGCGGCCTTCAACGGATTCTTCAACGAGACGATCGGGCGCGAGATCAAGCTGCGTGAGACGATCCTGAAGACACAGACCACGTTGGCCTCGACCAACAAGGTCTTTAAGAACGGGCAAGAGATCACTGATCCCTACGAGAAGATTGTCTCTCTGACCGGTGCAGTCAAAGAGAATATTGACAGCATCCGAGTGCGGTCACTCGAGCTGGCAGGCGTGACCTCAGGTGAGGTCATTGAAGTCTTTGGCATTGTCGCTGCGCAGGTTGGCCAAATCGGTGGAGGCCTAAAGGAAGCTGAAGATCTAGCAATTCAGTTCTCGGCAGCTCTCGGGACGTTCCGTATTCCGCTGTATCAGGCACGGCAGGAGATCGGATCGATCCTGCGGGGTGACATCACGATGGATTCCTACCTGGCGAAAGCGCTGGGTATTACCAATGAAGACATTGCTCGTGCGAAAACCGAGGCCGGTGGAGTCGTCAAGTTCCTCGAGGATCGGTTAGCCGCTGCAGTTGCAGGTCAGCGCATTGCTGCTGAAGGTTTTGCTGGTGTTGTCTCCAACATTCAGGAAATTGCTGAACTGACCAGCCAGGCATTTGGGGAAGGACTGCTGGACCCGCTGCTGGGTGGTCTGACCAACGTCTACAAGTCGTTATTTGGAATTTCAGAGGTCCTAATTGAGATCGCCAGAAATGCAGGCAAGGGTATCGGATCAATTCTTGGTGATAGCGGGACAATCATTGGTGGTAGCTCGGGCTTTATTCAAAGCCTTGTTGGAAGTTCTGGAGATATTGCTAACCAACTAAAGGCGACATTATCTAGCGCTCTCACCTCTCTTGGAGCAAGCCTAAGTCAAGTTCTAGCTCCTCTGCAGAACCTGATCGAGGAGATCATTAAGAGTGTTGGCGTATTAGGCCAGGGTCTCGCAAAGCTTGCAGCGGGGTTTGCATCTTTACAGATAGAGAACTTCAAGGCATTAGTACAGGTCTTTTCAAACCTAGCCGAGGGTGCAACTATCCTGGCCGCTTCAGTCAGTGGTGTTTTAGGTGCCTATGGGGAGCTGCTGAAACAGCCGATTGTTCAATATCTCAGCCAAATCAAGGTGCAGTTTGAGCTGCTTGATCGGGTCGGTCTTGGAGCAGTCATCAAGCTCGTAGCGGCAAGCGTTGCACTGAGGGCGAACTGGGCAAAGGTCGTCACATTCTTCCAGGCAGCGGTAGCCCGAATTGCTGCTGTCGTAGCGAGCGGACTAGCAGCTCTCAGTGCTCTTCTGACACAGACAGGTGCCTCGATTACAGCACTTGGGGCAACGCTGACTCGAGTGATTCCACAAGCAGAGGCATTGAGTGCTTCGCTGATCAAGCTTGGTGCTGTGATGAACGGCGCCGGGGCATCTGCAGGAAAAGCGAGCGTCGCACTTGGTGGAGTAGGGACCGCAGCTGGCGGAGCAGCCAAGGGAATCGCTGCTGCGGCTTTTAGCTTCATCAAGTTCAACCTGATTCTTCTGGCCGTTCAGGTTGTAGTGACAGCAGCGATCGATCTATTCGGACGGTGGCAAAAAGCTCAGGAGAAAGCAGCAAGAAATGAACAGGTTGTTGCAGCTCTTGGACGACTTGAGAAAGGTTATGGCGCAGTTGGTGAAAAGCTGGATTATGCAACGCAAAAGCAGAAGGAATTAGATGAAGCGCTGCGTGACAGTGCTTACCGCGAGAATGCAGAAGAGCTTAAGAAGCTGAATAAAGAACTGGAGTATCGCAAGAAGCTGCTTGCCGATCGCACTCAGTTTGGGGACACAACGTCTGGAATCACTAAGACCTTACAGTCTCAAATCAAGTATTACACTGGCGAGATTGCAAAGCTTGAGTCAGAGAACAGAAAGATTGCAGCTCAGGAAGACAAAGCAAATGCACAGGAAGTAATCCGGATTGAACAAGACAAACGCATCAATCTGAATAAAGAGATCAAAGAGATCCGTATCCAGCAGGAGCGGGACATCTTTGGGCTGCGCCAGAACCTAGCGATGAAGGAGGTCGAGATCTTCCGTCTGGCTGGTGAGATCCGCATCCAACAGATGGAGCGGGCTAACGCCAAGCTCATCGAGGGCGAAGAAGGGGCATCCCGTGCTGCGCTTGAGGCACTAAACAACTACCTCTCCACCCGAGAGCGTGGTGAGCTAGACATCGAAGCATCTAAGCAACAGCTGGTTATCGAGGTTGCGAATCTCGAGCAGCAAGTTGCGGACTACAGGCTTTCGACTGAGAAAAAGATTGCAGAGATCCGCAGGCGCTCTCAGCTGAACGAGGCGGAGATCATTAAGGCCTATGAGAAGGTGCATGGCGGCCCTGGGCGGACGGGTAGCACCGGTCTGAAGCAGGGTGCAACGGGTGGTGGCGACATCACTGGACCGCACTTCCATGTTTCCGGTGCAGCCACCGAGGCCGAGGCTCGGGCGATCTTTGCCAATGCGGGCTCCTTAACCACAACCGATGTTCCTGGAAGTAGCCGTAGTGGTGGACGAAAGCACGCTGGCTACGACCTAGCGGGTCCTGCAGGTACTGAGCTCAAGCTTGCAACGGGCTATGTCCTGAAAGAGTTCATCAGGAATAACGGCCTCATGGGCAACACCGCTGTCATTGGCGGGCCAGGAGGTAAGGAGTACAAGGTTGGACACCTACAGGACCCCGGCAAGGACTACAAGCTCCCGAGTCCGACAGACATCCAGCTTGCAGACCTAAAAGACATCGGGGCACCTGCCGTTGAGAAGTACGCGGCAGCCGTCCGCAACCTCGAGAGCGCGATGCAGCGCCTGCGCGTTCTGCAAGCCCAGCTGACTGAGGCCAAAACGAAGGATGCGTTCGATCAGATAGCGAAGGCTGCGTTCCCGAAGATCGCAGTAGAGCAATACAAGGATCAGCTGGAGGAGGCGAACTTCTACCTCAAGGGAGTGTCAGCCTCGAGTGCGGAAGCATTTGACCCTGAGCGCCTGCGTCTTGCGGCAGAGAACCAGGCCCGTCAAGTGGTCAGCCAGCGTGAACTGCAAGAAATTCTCGCCAAAGCCAAGGAACTGCGTAAGAGCGGTCAGCTCTCCGAGGCGGAGCTGGTCAAGCTGACCGGTGACCTGACTGAAAGGCAGAGAAAATTCGTCGAGCAGCTGCTGGATGAGCTGAAGATTCGCAATCAGATCCTTGCTACGACGCGAGCAGCGGAGGCGATTGCTGAAGCGAAGAAAGAGTCCAAGGGGAATCGGACAAAGGCGGGCGACATCGCTGAGCGCACCAGGCTCGACAGGACCGGCATGAGTTCGATCGAGATCGACGGTGCGATGCAGAAGCGTGAGCTTGATCGCCGTTTCGAGGAGAGAAGCCAAGGCCTTGATCCGAAGGCTGTTGAGGACCTGCGCAAGGAATACGACGCACTTAAGGAGTCGGTTGATGCAGTTACCAAGGCTCAGCTGGATGCTGCAGACCCGATCGGAAATCTGATCTCAACTTGGGCGGAAAGCATCGAGGACGTTCGAGGACAGTTTGCGCAACTAGCTCAGACCATTCAGAGCGAGCTGGCATCTGCGATGACCAACTCGATCACCGGGCTGATCAACGGCACGACGACTGTTCAAGAGGCGTTCAGCCAGATGTTCGCCAACATCGGTCGGGCCTTCATCGACATGGCGATGCAGATCCTGACGAAGGCCGTGGTGCTTCAGATTCTGAAGATGTTTATGCCCGGTGGAGGCGCTAGCGGTGGTGGCGGTGGTGGCGGACTTGCAGGCTTTGAGATTGAAGGAACGCTTGCAGGTGGTGGGGTCTTTGAGGGTGCCGGACCAACCTTTGCAGATGGTGGTGTGCCACCCATCGGCAAGCTGAGCATCGTTGGCGAGC
>Ga0070754_10002535_pt1 | contig 13416 bp, 28 predicted proteins | sample VirMetDEL_Sep_01_FD_75181 | JGI IMG/M metagenome (GOLD analysis project Ga0070754, IMG submission 75181) | Aqueous microbial communities from the Delaware River and Bay under freshwater to marine salinity gradient to study organic matter... | ecosystem: Environmental > Aquatic > Marine >... | reverse complement strand
GCCAGAACAGGCAACGAGGCAGAAGCCGCATTCCAAGCAATGGAGATCATTAACTTCGCACGCAGAGGGTCGCATCCGCTGGCTCGCGTTCTGACAGCCGCCATCCCGTTCCTCAACGCGCGCTTTCAAGGCTTAGACGTTTTCTGGAGGTCGGCCTTTGGCAATTACACCACTCGCAGGGATGAGCCGCCTGCAAAGGGCCAGCTACGACTTTTGTATCGCGGTGGAATTTTGGCCGGCTTGACCGCCCTGTATTACCTGCTGGTAAGCGATGAGGATTGGTATAACGAGCAGGATGACTACGTCCGAGAGCTAAACTGGCTTGTGCCCACCGAAAGCGGCGTGCCAATGCGTATCCCGATCCCGTTTGAAGTGGGCTTGGTATTCAAGACCATCCCAGAGGCGATACTTGCCAGCACTTATGGCGATCAATCTGACAGAGAGCTACGCCAGACGTTACAGCGCGGCCTTGTTTCCACGCTTGAAATCAACCCGCTGGGCGTGCAGGCTATCTCTCCACTTGTTGAGGCGAGCCTAAACCACAGCTTCTTTACGGGTAGAGAGATTGTACCGTACTACCTTGACAAGCAAGGCGCTGTGACTGCGGGCCTGACAGGCGGCGCCAACAATACGCAGATTGCCAACGATGTCGGCAAGCTACTTAATATCAGCCCAATGAAGATTGACCATGTCATCTTCGGCTATACAGGAACGATTGGCTCGTACCTTATATCTTCTTCTGACGCGCTGTATAAACAAATGACAGGCGCGGAAGACAAGAGACCAGCTAAAACGATATTCCAGTTCCCACTGTGGAAGCGATTCTTTGCGTCCAAGGAGGGCACCGGACTCAAGGCAGACGCCTACGACCTGTACAACGATGTCAGCGAAGTTGTTGCTACAGTAAACAAGTTGCAGAAAGAAGGCCGCATAGACGAGCTACAAGCATACCTAGCCTCACGTCAGCATATACTTGACTTAAAATCGCCCGTGTATAGTATGAAGCGTCAGCTTGACAAGTTAAGACAACAAAAACAGCGCATCATATCGTCTGACATGGACGCAGAAGTCAAACGCCAGATGATTGAGGATTTAGACGCCAACATGAATGAGTACCTCAAGGTGGTACCGAGGCTCAAGGAGTTGACTGACGCGCCGTTTATACAAACAACATTCTAGAGGGGGCGCGATGAATCTTGAGGAGTTTGCAGAGGGGCCGAGGCAGACCGAGGCGTTAGAGCTAAAGGCGAAGGGCTACACCAACAGACAGATAGCCAACAGCCTTGGCATCTCTGAAAGGAACGTGTATCGGTTGTTCCAGCGCATAAAAGGTCATGCGGCCAAGCGCGGCTACAGCCCTGATTTCGACATGAACCACCCTGTCCCGCAGGGGTTCAAGGTCAAGGGCGTGTCCACCTACTACAACGATCAGGGCAAGCTCACCGGACAATGGGTCAAGTCTGCCACGGACGAGGAGCAAAGAGCGCAAGCCCTGCTCGACGCCGTAGAGAACGCGGCTACCGCCCTGCCAAAGTTCAAGCCCACCAAGCCCCCAGCCAGTTCAGACGAAAACCTCGCATCTCTTCTCACCATAACGGATTTCCACCTCGGCATGAAAGCATGGCGAGCCTCGGACGGCGACGACTGGGACGTGAAGATTGCTCGCGATGTATTTATGAACGCTATCAATGATATGTTGTCTGCAAGCCCCAAGTCCGGCACCGGCATTCTTAACCAGTTGGGCGACTTCCTACACTGGGACGGACTTGTTCAGGTTACACCGACCTCCGGGCACCATCTTACCGGGGACGACCGCTATTCCAAACTTGTTGAGCTTAGCATTAGCGTGATGACCGAAGCGATTCAGCTTATGCTGAAGAAGTACGGCAAGGTTGTCGTGGTACAAGCGGAAGGCAACCACGACCTAGCCTCCAGCGTGTGGATGCGAAAGTTCATCAAGCATAGGTTTGAAGACGAGCCTCGGGTGGAAGTAATCGACAACGAGTTCCCGTACTACGCCTATCAGCACGGAGAGATCATGCTGGGCTTCCACCACGGGCATAAGATGCGTATGGCTCAGCTACAAAAGCTGTTTGCATCTGAGCCTAGATTCAGGAAAATCTGGGGTTCCTGCCGCCACGCATATATCCATTGTGGGCACCTGCACCATGAGCGAGTTCTGGATGATGCTGGCGCCACGATAGAACAGCATCCGACCCTCGCGGCTCGCGACAATTACAGCAGTTCCCACGGGTACGTCAGCCAGCGCGGGGCGAAGATCATTACTTATGACAAGTTAGACGGTGAGGTACACCGAGTTACTGTGAGGCCGAGGCATGACCAAGCTGGTTGATTTCAAGAAGCCTGCCCCGTGGGAGACAATACAGGAGATGGCTGAGTCTTTTGCTGAGAGAGTTGGCGGCGAGGACAACGAGCTATCCTCTTCCATAATCAGCGCGGTTATTATGTACCGCTACAAGGACGGCACCGTTTCTTTTGAGTGTAACGAGAACGCCTCTGCGCTAGATGTGGGCATGATGGCGGCGGCTGTTCACATGGCGTGCATCTTTGAGATGACAGGGATGGACGAGGACGAGACGGTTCACTGAAACCGCCTCTCCATCGCTCTACGCCAGAGCCACTCTATGGGCTGTAAGTCTTTTACATCCATGACCAGCCTTTCGCCGTATCCAAAATCATGCTTATAGTGCTTGCGTAAAAACAGGGCTTTCGTGGCGCACCCGTTGATCAGAAACTCATCTGGGTCTTCCGTCCTGCCGACCATTACAGCACACATCGCCGCAAAGCTGTCGGCGGAATCGAATATCAGTGGGCCATCCGGTTTGTTGCTGAGCTTAACGTCCACCGATATGTCGTCTATCCAAAGGTCAACGCCCCCGTCAGAGCAGACATTCACAACGGGGGTGTCCACGCCAAACAGCCTAGCCACAGCAAACTCAGCTTTAAAGCCGTGAATGTTGGCGTCCACTCTTGACTGCCTTTCGTTCTCCAGTCTCGGTCTGACGCCCCGCATCTCCAGCAATGCCACTGTGTCGGCGCCCATTAGCTCCGCGCGGTGAGCATCTTTCTTGCTTAGCCTTACCATCATGGGCGAGCACCAGCGACCAGATCCCGCTCTTCAATCTCAGGCTCGTAGTCAATCCAAGTAGCTAACGTGCTCATCGCTTAGGCCACTCCCATTGCGGGTCATCACTATGCACGGTCTCACACCCGCCCGTTAACACAATGCAGGCCATGCAACCGACAAAGATCAAAAAAAGAATAAAATTGTGCGAGGCATTCATAAGCCACCACCCGCCAGCATCGCGCCAAGAGAAGCAAAAACCATAGACAAGACGAGAACGATCAGGGTCGCTTTCGTTATGCTGTATATGGCCTCTAACTCTTCATCACTCATCCTCCTCCACCTCCATGATAATTCTCTCCAGCTTGGCCTCGATATCCTCAAGCCGACGAATAGACTCATCAACGAAGTCACCGATAACCTTAACAAGTTGGTCGTAAGCGGCGCCGTCCAATTCCAGCTTTAGGCTCATGCCCTTCCCTCCTCTGGCGGCGGGATGTAGTACCCCACCTCTGCGGCTATCCTGCACAGCGTCTCAATCAAATCGGAGTAGTCTCCGCGAGAAGAATCTCCGCTACGCTTTACCGGCCTTCTCCTCATGCCAAACTTGGTGGCGTGCTCGGTAGAGCCGTAGCACTGGCACAGCATCTCTTCGTGCATCTCGTCCGGAGTCATCCCGCAGAACCTTGCGAACTGGGCGCAGTGCTTGCGGTAGTAATTTTCCTGCGGCCTTGTCCTCTCACTACGGAGCGGCTTGATCTCGATGGTGACACCGAAGGGTGCCTGCTTGTTGGTCTCAATCAGGTCACGCACCGCGTCTGGGAACGCGGAGGACAAGAACTGAAACACGTTCATAAGCTGGATGGACTTAGTCCGTGGTATCTGTAACTGCATCACTGCTCTCCTTTGACTGAAATGGTCGGAACCGATGCAGGGGACACCGAACTGACGTGCAGTCCTTTATCATCTGCCTGAATCCAACCTCTAGCTCCTCTTTCGTACAGCCCATACAGGCGGCACACATTGCCTTGATAGCACGTTGCCTCGTTGGTTTGGCCTCGTACTGTAAAAATGGGTTCATCTCACTCATTGTCGTATCCCTTTATCTTCACGATGTCTTGACTGATGCGGCGCAACAACGTCTTGATAATCAGAAACAAGAACTGCTCGCTCTTATCTATCTTCTTCTCAAACGTGTCCGTCTCAAACTCCATGTCGAACTTACGGTGACAACGGGCGCAAAGGTCAGCAACGCACAGGTCGTGCGGCTTGTGGCCGGTCCCTCTACCGAAAAGATGGCTCCTCATGCCGTTGTAGTGGGCGGCAACCACGGTGCCATCGCTGACACCGCAGTTGACGCATGACTGGGCTTTAGCGCCAGCCAGCATTGGCTTACTCCTGACGATCAAAATGGAATGTCGTCAAAAGATTCTTGTGGGGCCGGCTGGCTGTGCTTGCTCTCGTCGAACACCGCTTCAGCGGAGAGATAGAAATACTGCGATCCATCCTCCTTGCTCTTTCTATCCCACGCGGCGAGCTTCAGCTTCGGCTCAAGACCGGCCTTCCCCATCGCAATAATGTTTTTGATCTGCGCTGAAGAAATCTTGATGTTGCCGGTCCAGTCTGGGTGATTGCTCGCCTTCTTGTAGGTGTTGTTGTACAGACCACCTTCTGTCTTGGGGAACTTATCGTTACTCATGCCACTGCCTCCTGTTGCAGTTTTTGTTTAATTTCCGCGAAATGCGATTGCAGATTCTTGTACTGCGCTGGGTACTTCGTATCCAGAACGTCTATGACCTGCTTGTTTATCTGCCAGAACTCCACCAAATCCTGCATGGAGCCTGATGCAAATTCGTTGGCGCTCCCCTTGAGGAACTCCACCACGCCAGCCGCCTCTTCCTCCGTGGGGATGTCGTCTGATAGCTTGCTTCCGGGGATGGGCGCTGGCTTTGACTTGTCAGGAGCAGGAGGCGCTTTCGGCTTTTCCGCCTTGGCCGCCTTGGCCGGCTTGACCTCTGGCTCCTGCTCGACATCAGCCGGCAGGTCTTCGCCAGCGTAGATGTAGTGGCCCAAACCAAACATACTAATGCACTTGGTGAGGCACCTCATTCTGGTATCCGACACCTTTCGCAGGTCTGGATTCTTGATGGCGTTGTTCTTGTAGTCCATGACAGGCAACCACATGAGGCGCTCTAACTCCCCGATGCAAACCTTGCACCACACCTCGACGTGGCCGAACTCGTCACGTTCCTCCTTGAGAAAATCATAGGTGGCTTGGGGGTAGTGCTCCATCAGGATGCCCCACGCCCATGCCCAAGAAAGGTAGCTCAGACCGTTCTTGCTCTGCTTGTGCTCGTTGCAGTCAACCTTAGAAAGGGTCTCCCACACCGAGGCAAACGTCGGCTCAGAGGAGCCAGTTTTTTTTGTGCTCATTGCTTACTCCTAGCGTTTTCCATACCTCGTTCACGGACATCTTGTAGAACTCGGCAGTATTCATCTCTCCCACCCGCTTACCTCGCAGGTGGAATGTCATTAGGTTCCCGTTGATGTCGATTTTCAGCCCCTCCTTCGACTGTTGCATCATGCCGACAACCTTGCGGTAAAAATCTGGGTCAGTTGATAGCGGATTCATTCGCCTGCTCCACACCTGTTAGCTCTAAATCTGCGGTCGTCTCCAGCCAGACCTTCGCTCCACAAGCCAGTGGCTTGTCTGGGGAATAAATAACCTCGCTTGGGCCGAGGATCTTTACGCCCTGCGCGTAGGTGTTGGTCTTGCCCTCCTTGACCGTAATAGTCGGGCGCCGCTGTCCGGTCTTGCCGTTGGCGCGGATGACGTGCTGGTTAATATGGATTCTCTTTATTGCCATACCTCCCCCTGATACTGGTCACAGAAAGCCGCCACGCCACAGTAGTCGTCTTGACACCGAGTAGGCTTGCCAGCCCTGCACTCAATCTCAAGGTCAGCCTTGCCTTCAGCGTAGGCTTCGGCCTCCTGCTGTGAGTCGAATACTCGTAACGCCCGTTTGTTGCCCTTCTTCTTGACAGCAAAGGTATCGTCCTTTTTCCACCGCTCACCGTCAGAGCATTCGGGCAGGTCGCCACCAGTGAGGCGTTCAAACTCAGCATTCTGGTGAATCTGAACCCTCTCCCTGACGTACCTGTCGCGCTCTTCGCGAGACCAAAGGGGAATGTCAACCACGACAATCGGCGCCTCGGGGTAGTTACCCTCCAGCCTCGCCTTGGCGCGTTGCCAGTCCCTGAGCACAGCAATAATCTGTAACTTGTTGACCACAGCATCAGGCTTCGTAAACTCAACCAACCAAGCGTAGAAGTTAAGTTGCATTTCCCATTCGGGCTTGCCGTAGATAACAGACCACGCCGACGTGCATTTGTAGTCGAGCACCGTGATTGAGCCGTCGGCCTCTGAACGCTGTACGTCGATGGCGCCACTGATAATCCAGTTCTCCACCTCTGCATAAAGTCGCTCCTCCACCACATGACCGTCTGGCTGGTGGTCTTCAAACATCTTATGCACGGCGGTGCCCAGCACCGGCCATAGCATATCGGCGGCATCTGATGTAATCACGTCTGCGTGCTCCTTCCGCAGGATGCGGACACGCGGCGAGTCAATCAGTTGCGTCACGGAACGGTTGCTTTCGCCCTTGGTGTAGTCACTATGCGTTAGCGCCTGCACAACAGGTTCTGGCAAGTTGGTGTGGTTGGTGATAATCATGCGACTCGGAATACCCTCATGCTCTCGCCATCACGCACCACGCTAAACCTCTTTGGCTTGTGGAGCCTCTGGAACCGAACCACTCTCTGTCTCAGCGCCTGCACTCGTCGGGTGTCGTCGGATGGAATCGGGGCTAGGAAGGAGTCCCCCACATCCATCGCTGGGAGCGGCAGGTCTGGCAAGCGCGTCCGCTGTGGCATAGGGACATTCTTTTCTATCTGAATACTCATCCTCTTTCTCCATCAAGGTATAAACATATCGGCCCATCTTGCTCATAGATGATCTCCGGTTGATAATGGGGCGCCGCATTCTACCCGTCGGGGCGGCGCTAACCGATGGTGAAGCAACCGAGACTTGCTTGGGTGTAGATAAGTAAACAGCGAGACAGGGCCAATGTCAAACACAATAGTGAAAATAACGATATTAGGTGAGCCGTGCAGTAAGGCAAACAGTCGCAGACTTGTTAAGAGTAAACAAGGGCGCCCGCTGTTCATCAAATCCCAGAAAGCATTGGACTATGTCAAGTCTTTCGGCGAGCAGTGCAAAAAAATTGAGCCGCTTTGCGAAAAAGATGTAGCCGTAGAGATCGTTATATTCTATTCTAGCCGACGGCCTGATCTGGATGAGTCGCTGATACTAGATTGCTTGCAGGGTCTAATATACAAGAACGACAGGCAGGTCAAAGAAAAACACATATATTGGGGCGGGGTTGACAAGGCCAACCCACGGGCAGAAATCCATGTCAGATGTATACAGGACAGTTTACAGCAAGGTGATATTCCAAGCGATCCGTGATCTTGTTGGCTCAGAGCCACAGGAACGCAAGGACGCCATCAAATACCTCCAGTCTCCCGCCTTTTTAGTTCATTGCCAAACAGCAGGTTATCCGGTCGGCCTACAGGACGCGCTGGACGAAATGCTATTGCTTAGCGCCACGGAACAAAAGGTGGTCGCCAAGATGGTAATGGAGGAGTTGTCAGAGTGTATGTGAAAAAAACCCCCGATGGGACGGGGGTTATAGGAGGGTGGAACACTGAGAGAGTACCCCCTAGGACTGTCCTAAGCTAGGACTATACTAAGTATATTATATACTTAGGAATGTACTAAGCTAGGACTGTTCTAGTCTAGGACTGTTCTAGGTGTCCATCAATATCACAAAAAAACGGGATGGGCAAACTTTTTTATGGACTTAATGCAGGATTTTGTCGGCGGGTTTGACCGAGATATCAGGGTCAGGTGCCCAGAATGCGGCGACCAACGAAAGAAGAAGAGCGAGAAAACGCTCTCAATCACAGTCAATAGCGATCACTCACTGTACCTCTGCCACCACTGCGGGGCGGCTGGTTCTGTGCGGCGCAAAAAATTCTACGAGGGACACATGGAACAGCAGAAAGTAGTAAAGATACCGACACAACTAAACTATAACGTCGATCTTATCAGGGAGTTTTTCGCGGGGCGCGGGGTTCAGCTTGATACTCTTGACAAGTTACCAGCAATGACAACGGGCACCCGCTGGATCGGCGGCGAAGAGCGAGAGGCGGTCGGATTTATATACGGGCCAAGAGAGAACCCAGCCGCCATCAAGTGGCGCTCGGTTGATGGCAAGTTCTTCACCTGCGAGGGCGCACCCAAGTCGTTCTACGGGGTCGAGCACCTTGAAGAGGAAGAAAAAGAGATTGTCATTGTCGAGGGCGAGTGCGATGTGATTGCCCTTGCCAGCGTCGGCATCAAGGCGGTGTCGTGCCCAAACGGCGCGCCAGCCAAGGTCAGCCAGAATCGGGTGAGTCCGGAGGAGGACAACAAGTTCTCCTACATCTGGGAAGAGCGGGAGCGCATCGAGAAGTGCGAGCGTATCGTGCTGGCGACCGACAACGACCACGCGGGGGAAGCTCTAGCCGAAGAGATTGCTCGGCGTGTGGGTCGGGCGAAGTGCTGGAGGGTTAAGTTCCCAGAGCAAGTGAAAGACGGCAATGATGCGGTCAGGGATCTGGGAGCCGACGAGACCAAGAGACTCTTTGCAAATCCAGAGCCGGTTCCGCTGTCGGGCGTTTACGGCGCCGCTGATTACGCCAACGAAGTCAGAGAGATATACACCAACGGTCACGGCAAGGGGGCTTCCACTGGGTTCGCCTCTATAGATGAATTGTTCACAGTAGCGGAGGGACAGCTTTCCATCGTTACCGGAATGCCGTCATCAGGAAAGTCTGAGTTCATAGACCAGATCATGGTTAATTTAGCCCAGCGTGAGTCATGGAAGTTTGCGGTTTGCTCGTTTGAAAACCCGCCCCATATGCACATTGCGAAGCTGGCAGAGAAAGTTTCAGGCAAGCCGTTCTACAACGGCGTCGGACAGCGTATGTCGGAGGAAGAGTTGACTGAGGCGATGGATTTCATCAACCAGCACTTCGTATTCCTTGAGTCGAAGGACGGCGGCATGAGCACTATCGACAGCGTCATTGATCGCACGAAGCAGGCGGTCATGCGCCTCGGTGTGCGCGGCCTCGTCATTGATCCCTACAACTACATCGAGCAGAGCGGTCAGGAAGAGCACTCAGGGATCTCGCATATGCTCAGCAAGATCACCAGTTTTGCCAAGGCCCACGGCATCCACGTCTGGTTTGTGGCCCATCCACAGAAAATGTACCCCAGAGAGGATGGATCTTACGCTGTGCCTAAAGGCATGAATATCAGCGGTTCAGCGGCTTGGTTTGCGAAGGCGGATCTAGGCATCACGGTACACAGGACAGATGATTGCGTTGAAATTCACTGCTGGAAAAGCCGCTTTAAGTGGGTCGGACAGCAGGGAGTGGCGGCGCTCAGCTACGATATGGCGTCTGGCAGGTATCAGGAGTACATCCCGCCAGCGAATCTTTCTGCGGTCAAGGGGGTCGTTCGGGATTGGCAGGATTTCGATGAGTTCTAACGGGAACGTAGGGATTGGGATAGCTTGCGCCTGACAAGTTAAAAATACTGAAAATTATCCGGGGACAAATTTTTTATGTCTGACAAGTCACACACAGACCTCGGCACGACTGAGATCCACAAGCGCCACCGCGTAATGATCGAGGGCGGTCAGATGCCTCGGGCGAGGGTCATGGATCAAACGGTCGTTGACCGAATGTTGATGGAAGGATTGTTGACACTGCAACAGCATCAGGCGGCTGAGTATCTGATGAATCAGGCGTCAAGGGCTGGGCTTTACACTAAATCTGTCAACTACAAGGACATGAACAGCGGGGGCGAGCGAGTCTCGGACGCATTAGCGAACGAAGACCTCATGCGCTACGGGCGAACCTTGCGCTTGGTGGAGCGCCGCTACGGGGCGTACCACAAGTACCTCGTCGAGGAAGTGGTGATTCATAACTGGGATATCACTGGGGATGAAAAAAAGATGGGGGTTTTGCGGGAAGGATTGGAATGGATCGCGGATCGCCGTATGGCGGGGGGAAGGAACCCGATGCGTCACATCAGGAAATAGTGCGGTGGTCGGTTGATTTGCGCTCAATGAACAAGCCCCCACGCATATCAATCTAACGACGCCACCGCTCGCCGAAGGGAGTGAGGGGGCTTGCTCAGTCTACATCCCAGACCTCCTCGGGTCGATAGCGAATTATTTCAAGTATTCGCTTCTTGGGATAATTGTTTGGCGCGGTCCCAATCGAGAGATCGCTGAATATGCACACGTCCTGCGCGAGAACAGCGGCCACAAGGGTGGCCGCGCTCACTGCGGATAGCTGGTCTTCCACGTCGTCAAACATTTAACAAGTCACGACTAACAAGCCAGTTCCTCCATGCCAGAGCATCAAGCTCGGCATCCTCTGCCCCGTCGCCGTCATCGTCCTCTGCGTTCGGGCAGTTCACATGGTGCCCACCGATCCGAAGACACTCGGGGCACATACTCTTGGGGTTAAGATAGTCCGACATAGATAATGCCCACCATCAGTAAAATGTTCGCGGACAGCGCAAACAGTATCGCCCAGCTAAGTGACTCCCGCATTTCGCCATGAGGACTGGCCGCAGGCGCTTTTGCAGGGGCGGCCTTTTGCGCCTCTTTTTTGGGTTCCACTTTGCGTGCAGGGGCGCCCCGTATTATCTTGTGGCGCTCGTAAAGCGCCGCAATAGAGCGGCCCATTATTTTGGAAATTTCCGCATAGGAGGCCCCGTCTGCGCGCATAGAAACCAGTTCCATTTCCTCCTTCATTGTCCACGGCTTGTTATGACGCTTGCGTCCTTGCACGGGGCGCGAAGGCCCGTCACTCTCTATCAGTTCAAACTTCATTACATCACTCCTCGCAGTTTACTTCAGGGTTAAAGTCAGGCCATGTACCGCTCCTGACAAGTTCACAGTAGTGCTCCGCCTCCACCACCTCGTCCTCATAGCTCGCCGTTCCGACAAGCAAAAACATCAGGACTACCAGCGCAATCACCACCGCATCGGAAAGTTCAACGCGACTATCGCTCATTTCTCGCATCCTCTATCAAAATCTCAAGGTAGTGCTGGGCCTTGAGCAGGTCATCAATGCCATTCTCATGCTTCACCTTCCAGCGTGATATGTACTTAATGATCGCGTGCTCGCAGATCCCCAGCCCGTTTTTCATGCAGTATTCAAGCGGCTGGATCGCCAGTCTTTTGTAGTGATCCCCACCAACCTGCCTATCCATTGGTTCCATCAGTGCCTCGTCTGTCCAAGAAAGTCCATCATCACCCGCAAAGAAAGCTGGTACAGCATATCGTTCGCCTCATCCACAGTTTCATGGAAATCATCGTCCGACTTCTTGGCTATCTTCTTTTTCAGCAACAGCTTCCGGACAAACTCATGGCTTTCCTCGGACTGCAAATACTCAAGCACCACCTCCATCGTGGCGATGGGCAGGAACCGCTCGTCAACCTCAAACACGTCAGTCACGTCGGCCTCCCTTAATAGTGATGCCGTAGCCGCCATTTTTTGTGCGGTTTCGGTCATTAAACTTGCCACCCACAAGATCGGTCGCGCTCATGCCGCGCTCAATCTGCTGGATCTTCCCGCCTTTGCTCAAAAAATCAGCAATCTGGCGCTCGATTTCACTTCTGTTCATAGACGTTCACTCCCGTTCACTTATGTCTACTTGGCATACAGCCAATACTATCATCAGTCTCAGAGTCTACTCTGGGCCATAGCCCATTTCAACCCTTTCCATTGTTTGCTTGATTAAGGTGCGCGCCATTTCCGGTGATTCACTCGACTCGTAAATGACGCTAACAATCGAGAACGTGGCACCAGCAAGTAGCGCCCCGAAATTGCCCTCGGTCTTTTCTAGCAAGAGAACCATTTCCGCGCCCTTTTCTAAACCCTTTACATAGGCTTCCAGCGCACTGGCTGGCGGCTCTTTATCTGGAAAATCAATTACATCGCCCATTAGCTTTTTCTCCCTTGGACTTGTTAAAAATAAGGGGGCGCGTGGCCCCCGTTGGTTATGCCGCCTGAGCGACGATGGTGTCAGCGCCAGACTCGACGATCATGCGTCGGATCGACGGGATCGGCTCACGGTCGAGCACGACAACCAGATTGTCACGCTGGGCCAGCGAATGCCAGTCGCTGTCGAACATTTCGCCGTCAGTGAAGACGATGACGATGTCGGACTCCAGACCATTAGCCTCCAGCCATTCGACACCCGCAGTCATGTAGGTGCCGCCACCGCAGGGCACATCTAGGTCGAGCAGTTCGCCGCCAGAATACACCTCGTCGGACCTGTCAAGCTGGTGGTTTGTCCACGCCACCACGACGCCGTCACGCGGCTGAAGCGCGTCGATCAGCGATGCAGACTCGACCATGAATTGGTTGAGCACGTCGCGACTCACTGAGTATGAGATGTCAATGACAAGCGACACACGCCCGACCTGACCAATCGACGTTGGACTGATGACGCCCAGCGTCGAGTAGCGTCGGCGGTGGATGCGAGACCATGTGGTCTGACCACCGGCACCCGCGCGGTTGAACCGATCAGCAAGCTGAGCGCGCCAGTCGGTATCGGATGCGCTGGCAGGACGATAGCGGTGCGAACCCTCGCGGATTGACTCGGACAGCTTGGCGGGATCGTGACCGTCTTTTTCAAGCTGGTCGATGCCATCGTCCACTGACGAGCGGATATCATGCTCGTCTTCTTGAGCGGCGGCTTCCTGCTCTTCTTCGGTGCCCTCGTACTCAGGCGTCAGGTGGTGGTCGTGACCGGCAGGTTCCGGCAAGTCGCTTGAATCTGACTTGTCAGCAGTACCGGACTGGTCGTCGGAGTCGCCGTCAGACTGGTCGTCGGAGTCGCCGCCAGACTGGTCGCCATCCTGAGCGTCGCCCTCGGGGGCGGGATTCGTCTTGGCGTCATCGTCGGCATCGTCATCCCGCTTTTGGTACAGGTCGGCATAGACCGAATCGACAATGTCATCGCGACCGTAATCATCGGAGTAGCACCCCTCGGGTATCGGCTCCAGACCCATCGCTTTGCAGTCGGAGTTGATAACGTAGTCGGCGGCGCGGTTGTAGAGGCCGTGATCGAATGACACGTTGGGTCTGAAAAACCCGCGATCCTGATACGCCTTGCCGCGCTGTGGGTGCCGCAGGATTAT
>Ga0070754_10002531_pt1 | contig 13420 bp, 14 predicted proteins | sample VirMetDEL_Sep_01_FD_75181 | JGI IMG/M metagenome (GOLD analysis project Ga0070754, IMG submission 75181) | Aqueous microbial communities from the Delaware River and Bay under freshwater to marine salinity gradient to study organic matter... | ecosystem: Environmental > Aquatic > Marine >... | reverse complement strand
TATTCGCTGACATGCGATTACAGGAACTATTTGATACGTACGAAAACGTAATGCACAACCAACGAGTAGCACTAGAAAGGGGGAATGGCTATGACAAAGGAATGGAAGCACTTAGAAGAGAGACTATTAAAGCTTTGGATGAAGCTCCTGAAAGCTTCGGTCAAGGGAAAATCTAGGAAGATAGCTAAGATAGAATCTAAGCTAATTCAACTAGAGTTGGAGAAGAAGAATGGGCAGTAACATCATAGAGCGTACAAAGTTTTACGAAGAGATTGCTAACTGCAGTATAGATTACAGTCCACCCACTCAGTACTTCACTGACGTTTTGGCATCGTTAGAAGACATGCAGAAGCAGATCAATGACTTACGCCAAGACAATGAGAGGATGCATAAAGAGCTAAACAAAATATTCAAATAATCCGATTGCCAAACGGCAATTCATAGATATAATAGTTAGATGGCCGGTTACTATACCGGCTTTTTAACCTTCAACCCACACCCATAGGAAGAACAATATGTCGCTACTTGAAGGAAGTCTTGTATACAAGCCTTTTAAATATCCAGAGTTCGTAAAAATCGCAACTGAACACGAGCGTATTCATTGGATTGAAGATGAACTGGAGCTTCAGACAGACGTAGCCCACTGGAGGAATGGTAGGCTCTCTCCAGCTGAGAAGGAACACATTACACAGATTCTCAAGCTGTTTACTACATCCGATGTAGCAGTTGGTACGAACTATCTAGAATACTACCTACCTAAGTTTAAGAACAACGAAGTACGAGCGATGCTCTCTTCATTCGCTAGCCGTGAGTTCATTCATCAGCGTTCGTACGCATTACTGAATGATACCCTTGGCCTAGACGAAGCAGAGTTCTCTGCCTTCTTAGACTATCAACAGATGGCCGATAAGATTGAGTTTATGGCCGACATTGATATGCATAGCCATCAAGGGACTGCACTGGCGATTGCACGTAGCGTACTTAACGAAGGAGTATCTCTATTCAGTGCGTTTGCAATGCTTCTTAACTACCAACGCTTTGGCAAGATGCCTGGAATGTGTACGGTTGTTGAGTGGTCTGCACGTGATGAAACCATGCACAGTGATGGTATGGCACTACTCTTCCGTGAGTTCTGCAACGAACACCCACGAATTGTGAATGATGAATTTAAGAAAGCTATATACGAAATGTTTAGGACTTCTATTAAGCTTGAGGACAAGGTTATTGATATTGCGTTTAAGATGGGTGCTGTACAGGGCTTGTCGTCAGAGGAGGTTAAGCAATATATCCGATTCCTTGCTGATAGGAGACTCATCCAACTTGGTCTTAAAGGCAACTGGAAAGTGAAAGAAAATCCTTTACCTTGGATGGAAACTATGCTAGGCTCAGACTCAATGAGTAACTTCTTTGAAAAGAGGGTTACTGATTACAATGCCGCAGGTATGACAGGAGATTGGGGTTGGGATGATGAAGCTGACACAGATATCGCAACAGAAGAAAAAGCGAAAGCCGCCTAATGAAGCTTTCTTAAAAGGAATTGAGGATTTTAAACAAGGACAAACTCGTAATCCTTACAAACCAAAAGCATACTACTTCAAAGAGTGGGAGCGTGGGTTCAACTACGCTTACCACGAAAATCTTGCTATCTCAGCTTAACTACGTATAACAGCCATAGTATAACCAAAAGGAAACTACTATGGCTGATTTTCTACTTCTCGTATTAATCTCTCTTTCTTTTATGGTAGTTTCAGTAGCACTAGCCGCTCGCTATGGCGTAGAGGCTTTGATCATCTGGGACCAGTATAAAAAAGGCCACGTTAAAGTGGCCCCTGATGATGACGAGTTTTGGGATGAAGAAGACCTTCACTGAGTAGGTACTGCACCTATTTCTCTCATTTGCTCTTCTATTACATACGCTTGTTGTTTTTCGTTGAACTCATCTAAAGTTGTAAGTCCAATCCGTTGTAGGAAGTAGTTGTTCAACGCCGATGTGTAGGCACGTAAAGGATTATCTTCTAGTCCCCTACGTAAGATATCTTCTTGCTCTTTTAATAGCTTTGCGGCCACAGCGGGGTCCATAAACACTTCCATAAGTATTTTATTGATCTGATCTTGTCCCCCAACTAGCTTGAAGAAAGCTTGTGCCACCATAGAGGCTTGTCTACCTTCTTTACTCAATGGACCTTTTGCGTACCTAATTACTCCGTCTACAAGATCACGACTTTGCTTGAGTACATCAGTAATAGACTCTGCGGTAAGTTTACCTGCCTTCTGCGAAGACTCTACTGCAGCCGCTTTAGCCGCCAGTCTTTCTACCGCCACTCGTGTAGGATCTCCAGCTTTAAATGCTTTATCAAATGCAGGAGATCTCATAATCTTACCCAGCATTGCAAAGCTTACTTCTCCGACTTTTTTCTTAACTTCATCTGTCGGAGTAAGAAGCAAAGAAGAGATACCTTGAGCCATCACTTTTTTCAAGTCTCTTTGGGCAGAGGTCATTCCATCTTCACCTTTTTTGCCAACGGCTCCCGCTACTTCCCAAGACTGCTCAAATATCTGTCTAGCATCCTTAGAAAGGATCATATCTGCCGCTGCTTGGATAGAATCCACGCCAAAGCGTCCACCCACTACCCCTTCAGAGAAGACCGCTTCAGGACGCTCAGAGACAGCTTTACGCTCTACTCCTAAGTCTTTTTTCAGCTTATCTACAGCTTTATCTTTATTGCGCAGATCCACACCCTTCACACGCAATTCTTCTGCGCTCTTGAGAATACGATCACGAACACCCGGAGCCAATTGCTCAAGGTACCTATATTTAGGATCACGCATTGCTTCTGCGACTTTTTTAGCCACCTGTTGTGCTTTTGCGGCTATTTTCTTAGGGTCTGTTTCTCCGCTAAGATCATCCACATAAACACTGATTTCTTGTCCGTACAGTTTGTTAGTAAAATAATCGTTAACAGCTTGATCAAACTTAGCAAGTTCTTCGCCTTGCAATTGAGAGCGAATGTTTTGAATGCTTTGCCCTGCGACACGTGGATCAGACGATGCTTGGTCTAGCATACGTGCAAATCCAGTTTGCATACTTCCAAGCTCTACATCTGCTAGCTGTTCCATTGTGGCTGTAATGTCGTCTCCGTACCGTAACGGAGCCTTGGATTCCGCTGGGATGTATTTGTACAAACCTTGGAAAGATTGGAAGTACTGGTTAGCCTCTGTTCTTGCCTTAGCAAGATCACTTCCAGCAGGGATACGCTGAGTAATAAACTGTTCTAAATTAGAAGACATCTTTTGCAGAGCGACTTTCTCAGCACCCTGTGCGCCTCTTAATTCAGCGTTGATACCTTGCAATAAACCTTCAATGTTAGACAGCTTAATCTCTTGGTAGCCCACCTCATCCTTTAAGGCTTGCATAGCCTCTGGGTCACTTTGTAGGGTATCTCGTACGTTTTTCTCAGCAGTGGCTACTTCAAGATCGTAGGCTTCCCAAGCTTTCGGATTTTTTGACCTAGGCTCTTTAGGCTTGGGAATATTTTGAGTTGCCTCATAAACTTGTTCATCAATAGCTCGGTCAAGCTTTCTAGCTTGCTGTTGCAGTTGACCAAGAACTTCCCCGTACATTGGGTCTTTTTCAATAAGAATCTGTATAACGTTTCCAACTTCTGTCTCGCCCCCAATGGTCTCTAAGAAATTCTGATAATCCTCCGCAGGAATCTCCATCTGGTTTGCTTGAGACGTATATGCTTCGTAAATTTCTTTGCGCTGGTTATCTGCACCTTTAAATAAACTGAAGAACACATTAGACGCATCGTCAGCGGCACGGTCCATTGCTTGTGTTGTCGGCACGTTTACTCCGCTAACAGCAGGAGATACTTCTACTTCTGTACGTAACGTATCTACAGCTTGCTCTAAGTCGTCTATAGCTTTTTCTTCTACGGTGTTTAATTCCCCGACTTGATTCTCTACACGAGTTTTAATTTTAAGACGGGCGGACGCACCTGCTTGCTCTGCTTCCTCGGCAATCTGCTGTACTGTACGAGGCTCTTCCGTAGGTGGCAATGCTGACTCAGCGATACGTTGCTTTTCTTCTTCTATGGATTCTCTTTGACGCTGCCTTGCACCTATAAACGCAGGAGCACCCTCTCCAGTTTCAATACCAGAACCTAATCTGCGAAGAATATCTTCATCTACCAAGTCCGCCGTTAAGGGCAAGAATTTGTCTTCTGGAATAAGTTTTACAGCTTCTCCGGAACGTTCAATTACTTGAGGATCTACACCTTGGGCAATTGACTCTGCATCAGCCTCTAGTGCTTTTAAGTAATCGTCAAACTTAACGCCCGTTTGCGCTTCAAAGTTTCTACTCATTTGAGCACGTAACTCTTGTAGTAGCTCCACCTCTCTTTCTGGAGTTACATCCCCCTTTGCCGCAAGAGACAGAAGATTTAATATTCTATCTCCTGCTTCTGCACGAGCTTGCTTTTCGCCGCCGAAGATAAGAGTAGGTATTACTTTAAGGAATCCACCTAAGACGGGAGCCTTAGACACTATTTCCGCACTTTTAACTACACCTTCGCCAAAAACATCAAATAGTAAAGATTCTGCAATGATAGCCATTTTTTTAGATTCAATGTCAGCCTCTACCCATCCTCTGCCAAATACATCTTCCGCAAAAGTAGCTGTCTCCTCAGTCGTCGTCAAAGCGGCCTCACCCGCCGCAGGAGCTAACAAGGAGGAGAAGTACTGCCATTTAGGAGAAGTCTTGCCTAGGGCGATTAGCGTCTTCCCTACGGCTAGGGAACTACCTACACCAGACGCTATTATTGGGGTAATCTCTGCAATAAGGTTAGTAGCCGTATCTTCATCCATGATAAGAGGCTCTGCTTCTACAGACGGCATATACAAAGATTGGATACTTCGTTGAACATTTGCTACAGCTTTTGCAATAGCAGGTTCAATCACTCCAGGCCTAGAAGTTGGGAGAGCAGTCTGTACAGGGACTTCTATCCCTTCTGCTTCTATTCCCATGACCACACCCTTCTTCTGAAGAATATCTTCTGAAATCTTAATTTGCTTTTCTAAATTATCTTTTGTTGCCGCATCAGTTTCTTCAGCAAACCTTGTACGAAGATCTTTTAGCTTATTGTACTCGTCCATCCCATCAACCATAACGGCGTAGCGGTATTCTTTATCCGCACGAACTTTAGCAAGTTGAGATTCAATCTCAGTAGCTCTTTCAGGTTGTTTCGTTGGTAGTATGTCTTGTCCAAATAGTTGAGACATATAATCACTAGGAGCTTTACCTTGGGCTTCTCTCAACTGCTCTTCAAGCTCTGCTTCTTTTTTCAGCAAGTCCCCATACAATTGTTGGCGTGACACAGGCGTTTCGGCAAGCACTGGTGCAGTTTCGTCTTTGCCAGCTTTTCTCGCTTCAACTTCAAGCTCTCTACGGGGGCGTAATGCCTCCTCTTCTTTTTCTTTTTCTAAAGCTTCTAACTGAGCCTCTAACTCTTCACCTGTGATAAAGGTATTTGCTGAAGTGTAATCTTCCATTATTTACCTGCTCTTGCCTGTAAGATACGATTAATTGCATCCTGTATATCTTTTTTAATCTGTTCTTTTTCTTTTTCTTCCACAGTTTCATCAAACAATCTAAGGTATCTGGGGTTTTTAAGTACTACCGGCTGTTCTTGCCCCGTAATAGATATACTTACCTGTTGAGTACCATCTACGTCTGTTAACGTCGGGGTAAACTCCCCCATAGATATAACTCTAGGTTCTTTCTTCTCTTCAAAAGGCTTGAACATGGTGGTAAACATAGCCTCGTACACGCTAGGAGGTGTAACTGTAGTTAAAGCTTTGTCGAAAGACTTTTGGAATCCAGCCAGTGACGGATCCTCTGGGATTCTATCTCTGGCTTTACTGACGGCCCTGTACTTAGATCTGTAAATAGTTAAATTGTCATCTAAACCATTCTTGATCAAGTTAACTGTTTGCTCTGCGTTATTACCTGTTACGGTGCTGATGTACGCATCAAAGTCAGCGTTGGAAATACGAGTGTCACCAGTTTGTTTAGCCAAGTCATACGCAGTGACAGTTGCAATGGCTGAATCCATAACACGGGCCATTGCAATTTCTGCTTGCTTATCTATAAACCCTGCGGACATAATCTCTTCTTCTTGGGCTACAAAGTCTCTTAACAGACCAATATTGCCGCTAGATTCTAAGTATTGTACTTTAGCGTCTAAAGCCTCGTCTTGGTTCATCCCGCTAGTGTCTAGACCACTCAAGCCAAGTACGATGTTACCAATACCTTTGGCATTTTTAGACAGCCCAGTGACCATCGTCGCAAATCCGCCTTCAATGCCGTACATGCTTTGACCATATTTTGCGTGGATATCAAGACGTTTTTGGCTACGAGCAAACAAAAGGTCATTACCCTGTGCTTGAGTATCCATTTCAGGCAAAGATGTATAAAACTCTTTAACTGGAGGAAACTTAAACATTTTGCCCCACGCTGTCAGATCCCCAGCCGCTACGCTAGGCGCATAATCTTTACCTGCAACTAGAACTGTCTGCCCATCTTCTGGTACGTAAGTTGCAGTATCAATCTTGCCAGCTTTCTGTAGACGTATCTCCCCGTTCTTCATTAAGTAACCAGAAACAATCTGACCAGTTTTATCTTTAAGGAATTCTGGATCACCCGCTTCATTAAATACCAACAATGGTCCAAAGTCAGCAAATGGTTTATCCTTCTTAAAGGCGTCTGCAGAACTGGATATTTTTTCGCCTTCTTTAACTTTGTATTCTTTACCTGAAATCTTGTCTAGGTAAGTAACCGTTGTTACTTTTGTTCTGTTGTTTGTTGTGCGTTTTGCAATTACCTGAGTTACGGGCACACCATCCGCATCTAAGATGTACTCGTTGCTGTAGTCTACATTGGTATCGTCAATTGGCGTAATAGACACCCCAGAAACTTTCTGCTTAGAAGGTACTTCAATCTTAGTGCTTATCTTAGCGGCTTTAAGCAACATATTAACGTCTTCAGCTAGACTTTCTGCCCTACCTTCTTTAAACATCCAGCTACCGCCATTCTGCTCTGCCAAAGCTTTAGCAGTATCGTCTGCAAATGCAGTACGTACAGTAGGAGCAACGTCAGTAATAGTGCCTTCGCCTTCTATTTTGTATTTTGCAAATATATCTGCGGGGTCTATATTTAGAGACTTGCCGGTACGATAAATAGCACGAGCTTGAGCTTCAGTCACAGGCTTGCCATCAATTTTAAAAGCTTTTAGGGCTTCTACGCCTTCGTTTTCTTCCTTTATTTCCGCAAGAGTTGCATCTCGGAAGTCAGCATCTTTAGCGGCTTTCTTTGCGGCAACTGCAAAAATACCTTTACTGGTCTCTTTGCGATATTTATCTTCTTCCTGAACTACTTCAGCAAAACCTTCCGCAGCCCCTGAAGCGGCGGCTAGACCGTATTTAAAAACTTTACCCCAGCCCATTATTTAGTTTCCTCAGTTGGCTCCTGAACAAGACCACCTCTAGACATGTCCATAGGAATCTGTACAGTATCATCAGACTTTGCACCCATCAAACCGCCGACAGGAACTTCAGCCGTAGCTTCTTCAGTAATTTTTTCCATCTCAGCTTCTTGTTCTTTAGACAGCGTAAATGGTTTCTTTTGCTTTAGTTCGTTCTTCTCCCAACGTTCTGCGTACGCTTTTAATTCTTCTTTAGTTTCGTACCCAGACATATAGTCTTCACCTAATGCGTTTAACATAGATGTTAAAATTTTATATACTGGCCCAGCCTGCAGTAGAGCCATGTCAGGTGAAATTTTACCGGCACCTACAGCTTGAATCATCAGGTTCTGTACTAAAGCTAACGCAGAAAAACCATTACGAGACAATACAACCGCTGAATTGATACGATCTTTGTCGGCAAGTACGTCCTCTAGGAAGTATTCAAACGCATCGTCAAAGTTAGGATATTTAGGTGGTTTATGCCATGCCCACCCGCTAACATTTGAGGTCAGGTTTTCACCGGGAATAGGAATGGTGAAGAAATCTTCTCGTTTAATCATTCTTCTTCCGCCTCTGGTTCTAATGACGTAACTTCGGTTACAGCGTCCATGTTATACACATGACGACTATATGTGTCTATGACACGCTGTCTTTTGCGTGGAGTTAATTCATCTACATTCATGTATAGATAAATCGACTCTCTAATTGCGTCGAATAAGTCATTCATTTATAGGATGCCCCACTTTTGTAATATTTTTCCGCCAGTTTCACTACCGACTATTTTTGCGCCTGCGCTAAACAACCCGCTAATAAAGCCCATCGTGTCCGCATCTTCGCCGTACTTGGCACGTATTTCTTCTTGTAGGGTAGTCAAAGCAATCTGTGCGGCCCTGTCTAGCTGGCTTTCTTCAGATTTCCACGCCATATTTAATATAGTGTCAAAGTGATTCCAGATGTTATTCAGAGCACTGTTTTGCAGGTCGAATAAATTAGTCGTATCAAACTGTAGTGCGGCGTTGTATGCGGAAGTATTGGCTTCGTTTGTGTCACGTCTCCAGCCAATGTTGAATGCATCAATTTCCATCTGGGCAGTCGCATTGAACTTTTCACGAGAGTCTTTTAAAGCTTGCGTAGTCATGGCGATGTTAGTAGACATCTCAGCGTTGAATGTAGCCATATCGTTAACAGCTTGCATGTTGGCTTTATCTACTGCAACTTCAATTTCTACACCGAATTGCTCTGCTTGGTTAAACGCAGTTGCATTAAACTCTTCAACACCATTCATAATAATAGCGTTAGTTTCGCCAACGCTTTGCGCTAACTGAGTGTAAAATTGGTTTAATTGATTTTCATTATCAGCGTTAACGTTACGAGCTAAGTTTTCAGCGGCTTGATCTTTAAAGATAGCATCTACACGAGACGTAAACTTTTCCATTACGACTTCCTGCTCGTTAGACAGGTTATCTCTTGCAATTTTCTGGTAAAACGCAGCATCATCTGCCGCAATGTCCATAGAAGATGTCATGAGAGCGTTTGTAATCGCTTCTGCGGCCATTGAAGATCCACCTATACCTTGGGCAGACAACATCTTATTTACTTGGCGTATAGCCCCTTGAGCAAAGCCTGGAATCTTACCATCAGCAAACTGTTGCTGTAGCATAGACAATTGACCTACTAAAGTCGCTCGTGGGTCAATATCTTCGTATTCTAATTTAGCGGCCTGCAAGGAATCTGCAAGGTTAGACACTTGATCGTATACCTTGAGAGCTTCCATCTTAGCAAGTTCAGGCTTCTCCTCTAACTCTACAGTGTTACCTTCAACAAGTTTAGTTTTAGGGAGAGTAGGAGCTTCAATCTGCTTTGCTTCAAGGTCTTTGTACTCTATCTCACCACCGGGCAACGTGCCTAATGTGTAGTAGTTAGCTAAGTCTTCAGGGCGTACCCCTAACTCTTTTAAGCGGTCTAGTAGTTGAGTAGTGGACTGCATAGACGGGTCTATAGCTTGCTGACCCATATAATCTACAATATTGACTTCACTAGTATCTTGAGGTGTACCTGCTACGAGAGATTGCTTGTACCTCTCAGAGGCTTTTGAGTCTCCGCCTTGCGTACGATTAATATAGGCAGTGTAAGCATCTTCAAAATTTCTACCAATACTACCGCTACCAAATTGAAAACCGCCTAATACATCCGATGTATAAAAATCACTAGTAAAAGCATTCTCTGGATTCAAAGCAGCATCTCTTGCTAAACGGTACTCTTCAGACTGACGAAAATCCTCAAAGCCTTCGCCAAAATCGTAAAAATCATTGTCGTCCATGCTACTTCCGTCTGGGTTTAGGAGACCAAAATTATTTTCTTCAATCGCCATTGATTATTTCCACCGCTTTTTCATATGTCTCTGTTATACGTCTTTCCCAGCCTTTTCCAAATGTTTCATATATAGAAAGGCCACGTATAAACTCTCGACGCTGGTCACATACTGCAGCTACTACTGTAAGTTCTCCATCATTCTTGACAGTAGTCCATACAGCATTGAGAGAAGCTGGTCCAATGATCCCATCACCGTTTGAGATGCCACAGACGGATTGGAGAGCTTTTGATGCACGTGAGATTCCTGAATTGACAGCATAATCCATGACAACACAAGCAACGCCAGCAGGAAGTTCTTCCCCTTTAATACGTGACCAATAATCGTTGAAGTAGATCTCTTCCGCATCTTCTTCCGTCAAACCTGCAATATCAATTTCAGGGTATGCTCTTTTGGAGATACCGTACTTAGTTTCCCCACCAGGGTCAGAGGGATGGTTAACGTATCCGCCTTCATGCTCTAACACCATTTTAATTACTTTAGAGAAACTCATATTACTTTCCTTTTTTCAATCCCATTAATTTATCTGCACCCTTTACGCCAAATGACGCTGTGACTGCAATAAATAACAAATATTGGTACCACTCTGGTAGTGCGTTTAAGGCTGCGAATGCTTCATTCATACGAGCAATGATCTGTGAGTCATCCATCGCAACAGAATAAGCAACGGCGATTAGAGGCGCACTGAGGATCAATGAAAACCATTCGTCCTTCCAAGAGTTCTTAGTGGCATCCGCCATCTTTGCTTCCCAGTCAGCATCGTTCTGGATAGCATTAATCTTACGCTCTTGGATAGCTTTCTTCTCGTCGGCTTTCCCTTTGATAAACTCCTTGCCTAGCTCAAGTGCTGGTCCAAGTAGCATGTTAAGCATCTTTCTTACCTGCAATAGCTGAAGCACCAAAGAATGCAAACACGAGGACTGCGATAGACGCAAAGTACGTAGGAGCGATATCTGCGATCAAGTTTGCGGCTGTATCCATACCGAAGGCATTAGCAAGAAAAATACCAAATGGATACAATAGAAGACCAAAAAGAGCAAACCAAGCCATCTTACGAATGGAGTCACGCTGTGCGTCATTGTCTTCCATCTTTCTGCGCATGTCTTCCAACATGATCTTGCGTTCTTCAGCATCAATCACCCCATCGCCATTGAGGTCATACATCTTTTCTTGGTCTGTCATTATGTTCCCTTCTTGTCACTTGGTATTGGCACACAAGCCATGCCCCTTGGGTCTTCTGCGTCTGCCATTATGACCATAGCGTCTTTAAAGCAGTCCTGTGGATTAGTGTATTCTTTACGTTCAACAATCTGTAATATGCCGGGCTGAATCGCTAGAGTGATGATCCCATAGACGAGCCACACCCTACTTCCCCTTCACACTTATAAGCCAATATAGGAAGTAACCGCATATGCCAACAGCAGAAAGGGCGGCCACGGTAACAGCGATACCAATACTCCAGTCTTTAATTTGTCTACGTCTACGGGCTTTCTTATCGGCAATTCGCTTTCGTTCATTCTCTTTCAGTTGTTTCCTGTTGGTTATAAATTTTTGGTAGTCATCCCAAAGACCTGCACGGCCATTGTAGATAAACATTTGTTTTATTTCAGCTTCTCTCTGGCGTATCTTTTCTAGTTCAAAAAAGCATTCCATGTCACCATCTTTCGCTTTCTTTTCTATTTCTTCCTTAGCGTCAGCTAGCTTAGTTAGTTGTGGCCCCATTTCACCGACACTTTGTATGTGTCCAGCGAACTCCTTAATGGCACCGATAGCTTCGTTGGCTATCTTAATTGCCGCAATTGCCTCAAAGATCACGGCAACTCTCCCTCTTTATCGTGTTTCTATTAAGCGATCTATCTTTGCGTCTAAGGCATCTAAACGGTCCATCACCCGTTGCATGTCTTCCCTGACTTCATCTTTACGTGCGTATTTTTCTGCGATACTCAGTTGGCACTGTACAATTTCCTCACGAGTTTTATTCAGTAAGACAGATAGACGATGCAATTCTGTGTGCATCTGAACGCCAAACCAACCAATGAGTCCTATAAAGGCGGATAGAACAATGTTCCAGAGCATCATATCCATTAGTTATGAACCTATATCGTATTTAGTCAAAGTTGAAGAAAACGGAGATCCTGTGAATAGACGGGTACCATTTAAATTAAACCCAATACTAGATATATGTCCATTCTGATAATCAGTAAAATCGTGTACTGTTGAATAGTCTTGCATATTAGTCATATTCCAAGGAGTATCAGCACCAAGAGTATTTTTCAATTGGTACTCTACGATTATGTATTGATTATCCATAATTCCAGAGACAAAAAGGCGTGTTCCTGTTGGGTTAAACGCCATACCCTCTGCCCTGAAATATATGGCGTTGCTACCGCTATTTGTGAAATTTGTGCTTAATGTTTCAATATCTGTTTGAGTAGCAGTGCTTAAATCCCAAGGCGTTGTTAAAGTTAGCTGGCGTATTTTAGGATATTGAATTTGATTGCCGTAGGAAGAAGATGTTTTATCAATATATAAAACAAAGAACTGCAATCCGTCACGAGACATATAACATGATGTAGCACGATAAGCAGTTAAATACGTAACATCAGATATATTATATGTACTAATTAATGTCGGAGCATTACTTAAATTACCGGCACTAGCTAATTGATACGTAGCGTACCTAACTGTGGAATCAATCTCATAACCTTCTACTAACGCTATTTTTGTTTGATCTGGGCTTAATGAAATTCCACCAATCATTTCGGTAGACCCAAAAGTACCAAAGAAACTTAGATTTGTACTTTGTACATAGGAACTAGATATGGTCCCACTAGCGGCAGTAATATTACTTAAAGAATCTGAGACACCTAAATTAACTTTATGTATATATCTTGTGTTAGGGGCCGGGCAGTCTAGAAAATAAAGATAATCTGCGTTGTCAGTAACATGCATGTCGCCTACAGCGTAATGGATAAGGGATGATCCTAAACCTTCCATGATTGTGTAGTTGTCTTCCGCTCTTGTAAAAGACCATGTACTTACGTCGAAAGAAGACCCAGTAAACTTAAAAATTAATTGAATGTCTAACGAGCCTACATAGTAACCATCTATACAAGTTAAGTATTTATTTTTGTATTTATCATAAAAGACATCGCCCCAGTAATAGCTGTCTGGATAATACTGCCAACCAAATTTAGGAGGTATAAAATCATAGTCAGTAGGGCTGATTGACAGAGTAGTTACATCATAACTTGAACTGAGCGTTCCTGTTTTAATAAAAGTAACATAGGTACTATACGATGTAGAATAATCGTACTCAATAAAATTGATACGATCACTGTACACATCCATACTGTACCATTGGAAATTAGGGGCACCAGAGCCAGAGTATGTACTAGAAGAATTCACTAATGCGAACGAAGTTAGGTCAATCCCACCATAGGAATATGTGTCAAAAGAAAGCGTATAAATTTTATTTGCAGACTCTTCACGGATAAAAATTTCATACTCTCTACTGCCGTCTATG